>Ga0307515_10006728_pt1 | contig 22897 bp, 10 predicted proteins | sample 17_EM_MG_FD_194513 | JGI IMG/M metagenome (GOLD analysis project Ga0307515, IMG submission 194513) | Populus trichocarpa ectomycorrhiza microbial communities from riparian zone in the Pacific Northwest, United States - 17_EM | ecosystem: Host-associated > Plants > Roots > Unclassified | place... | reverse complement strand
TTTTCTTACAGGCTATGTCTCTTGGACGTGAGTCGAGCCCAATGGAGTTGTTTGTAGAGACGCACGTGCGAAGTGAAGACCGCCAAAAGGGGGTGCAACAGTTCATTAACAATCGCGCTCAACACTTCGTGGTATGTTCATTCAACCATTTTATTTCGTAAGTTATTATTTTCTTGAATTGAATATGATGATTTATTTTTTAATTTTTAGGAGACATATAATAGGTAGTTGAGGGAGAGATATGGGGACGATCCTTCGATCCATCCGGATTTCGATCCGGATTTGTGGATAGAGGTATGATCATCTGGTGGATCCAATAAAAATCGGGTGTACGGGCTCTTCAACACTACGACCAAGAACTTGCAGGGAGCCCGTAGTGTCTCAATCGTTGGGAGCTCATAATCAGTATCGAGCATCCAATCTAAGGAGTTTATGGCCTTGTAGTAACACACGACTCATCTCACCGAAAAATACGAGCAACTATCAGCAGATTATGAACAATTCCGTCAAATGATCATGGACATTAGATTACACATGGGTAATACATGTGCGCCCCCTTTTTGGTCGTTTGGTCCCGGGAACGACCAACCTCCTCCTCTCCTCCAGTTCGCCATTGTTCTAGTTTAATTTTTTTTTATGGAAACACATTAAATTTGTAATTAATATTTAGATGAATATTATTTAACTTTATTTTTATATTTTTAATGTTTCATACAATTTTATTTGCTTAATTGGTTTTTTTACTATTAATTTGTATTATTTTATATTATTTATTCTAAATAATTTTTTTTTTTTTTTAAATTACAACCGACGGATTTTCAGTATTTTACAGATAGTTGAAAAATATCTACTGCATATGCCACTATCACCGACATGTATACCGACAGACATATTCCATCGGTATTTTACCAAGAGTTGCAAAATATTTACTGCCTATGCAACACTCACCGAAAAAATTATTTCGTCGGTGATTTACCGCTGGAAATACAAATTGAATTATTTCATCGGTATATTTTTAGCGGGAATTGTTTTTTTTTCGTGTATTTTCCATCTGTAAAACTATCGATTTTTTTTTTACTAACATAATTAACGATAGAAAGTGGAATTATTGACAAACGTTATTCCGACAAACATTTTCCATCGGGAAATTAGTCGGTAAATTTTTTACCAATGGAGTTGTAATCTTACATCGACAAAATTATTCTATTGGTAAAACTATTAAATATTATAGTGTTAGGATATATATATAAGATTATTGAATATATACACACACATGACAAATTATCAATGGTGGTGTGATAAATTTCTTGATAGTCTTGGACTGTTTAAACTCTTTTTCCCTCGAATTATTAATCAAAGAATTGCTATTTCTTCTTGAAATGGACGAGACAAATCAATGAGACTCAAATACCTATTTATTCAATTCAATTCATGAAACATACGAGATTCAATTTTCATGTATATTTTTTTTTTTAAGATAATAGATGAGACAAGGTCCACAAGGATGTAACTATTTAAAATAAATGGGTCCAGCTAGTATTTATACAAGTGGTATGTCATTGGCTAGGCAGTGGACAGTGGGCAGTGGCAATTAGTTGTTTGAAAAAAAGTGGTATTGTGGTAATTTTTGTGGTTATGATTTGAAAAAAATTATTTTATAAAAAGTATTTTTGGTTGAGGTTGGTTTGGTATTTATATATGTTTGGTTAAAACTGTGGTTAAAATTGAGATTGAACAAAAAATAGTTTAATGTGTTTGGTTAAAAATGCTTTTCAAAATAAGGTTATAAAATAATTTTAAAAATATATATATATTAATATTGATGATTTTTTTAATTTAAATATTGTAGATTTAACTACTGCTATTGCATCATGAAATAAATAATACTTTATATAAAATATTTTTTATTGTTCCATTAAACTATCTACAATTCCATCACGTATGAAATACATCCGACAAGGACTACGATTTCCTCGGTTTCTTAAACGCGCAACAACATCAGGTAAAATATAATCAGAAATAAAATTGGAATTGCGATCAAATTCTGCAAATGCTACGTCATCAAGCGATCTCTATCTAATTTATATAGTGATACTTTATAATGTTAAACACTAGTTTTTCGAATAAAACACAATTAAAAATAAAAAATAAAATAAATTTTTTATTTTATTTTACTGGGTCGGACCCGGTTCAATGCATTTAGCTCTAGACCGGACCCGACCCGGTTCAGCCAGAACAGTGGAGAATCACTCCACTGTTCACGTGAACAGTGGAGAGTGATTCATTTTTCACAGGAAGAAGAGGAAAGCAGCATTGAGCTGCTTTTAATGACCCTGCGTTTTAAACGCTATTAATGGTGGGGTCCATGAACAATAAATAAAGTGCAAAAGCAACCACGGAAACAAACAGGCTTTAAGACCATAACCCACACCTACTTGTTTGGTGAGATTAATATATTTTTTATCGATTCAAAATACATAATTAAAAAGATAGTGTTTGATGGTTCTATAGTAGTTATTTTAAAAAAATATATATATATTAAAAAAATATTTTTTTATTTTTTAAAAATTATTTTTGACATCAACATATTAAAACATGTGTGTGTGTGTGTATAAAAGATTAATTTTAATACTTTGCTTTTCAACTAAGATCTAAGGCTTATTTGGATCAGGGTTTGAGTTTACTAGTAAAAATTTTGGGTCAATTTTTATAAGTAGATCGTTTTTTGTAAATGGATTAATTCAGCCCACAAGATCATGCAACCCATAATCTTTTAGTTTTTTGTAATCATATCTCAATCTTGATTGTGGATTGCGTGACCATGTAATCACGAGATTCATATCAATTGATAATGATCAACAAAATATTAATTAGCCCAAACTCATACTCATTAATACAACCTAAATCAAATCTAATACAAGCTCGTAACAAGCCTACTTTGTTGTCCAAATCAAGCCCATACATGGGCTAATCTGATTTGGTCGAACGAACCATAAAAATGATTGGGTCAAATTACAAAAACTGACTCAAAACCTTTACTAGTAAGCCCAAACCCTGATCCAAATAAGTCTTGGGTCTTAACTAAAAACCAAAGTATTAATTAAGCTCAAATATAGAAATAATAATGAAAACAACAAGTCTTGATAGTAGCTTGTTAATAATAAAAAGAAAAAAAGATAAAATATCTTAATTCTCTATCTTAAATAACTCTTGATCGAGATTCACCTTCCTGTATACTCTAGGATGTCTTAGCCAACTTTTAAAGTCCTTTAGATGCTAGAAAATTTGATATGAATAGGAATTTAATTGTTGAAGTCTTCTTTACTTGTAGAGCTAGAATTTTCCTTCATAACATGAAAAAAAATCTTAGAAATTAAATTCCCTTGTAGCCATCCATCACTTTCCTTATTTGATTAGGAGAATCAAATCTTTAGCATTAAATAATCATTTTAAGTCTAGGATTCTTATCTGACAACCCTCTTTATTTTCCTTGCATAACTAGGAAACTTTCTCATTTATTGCTAAATATTCGTTTAAATAATAGAGACAATAATAAACAAATTTTCCTTTCAATTTTAGAAGAATATTATATTGATTGTAAGGAAATGATCTCAATATCTTAATTAGCCCAAACTAACTTTAGACCTTATGTACTCATTAATATAAACCAAATCAAACATGTAACAAGCTCCCAACAAGCCTACTTTGCTTCCCAAATCAGAATCATACATGGGCTGACCTGATTTGACTAAATGAACCATAAAAGAGAATGGATTGAACCCATCATGATGCACAAAATCAAGGTTGGCTAAAATTAAACCATGTCAAAAACCCATCATGGTCGAATGGAACACAATCTAAATTCCAAGGAAAAACACAATCTTAGCTGAATGGTGTCCCTATCAAACTCAACCACAAAATTAAAGGCATTTCATAAGAAATCCATGGTTGGACCATATCAGAGCTTGTCTCTTTTTAATTAATTTTGTGGGCAAATTAAAAAATTTTCACCTAAAACAACACACCTTGTTTTATCAAAAGAAGGTGCTCATATTTTCCTACCCGTGTATATGATAGCCAAAATTCTAATTCACTCCCATTTATTTCATAGAAAATATTTTTTAAATTTTTTTCATATTTGTTTACTATTAAAAAAGTTAATTAATAAAAAATATTTTTTCAATCGAAGAAAAATTTAACTTGATTTTTAAGAAAGTATTTTCCTTTTATTTTGAGTAGAATACACTGTTTAGAAGTTGTAAAAAATTTAAAAATATCATGTTATTTGTTGATTATATCAAACTTGATCCTTAATATTTTGATTGCTATATATTTCGTTTTGAATATTGTTTTCAATTTCTTTCTTTAGAGTTTGATTTAATTTTATTTTTATATCAACTTTAGTCCTTATTATTTTATTGTTATTTGTTTTTCTCTTATAATTTTCTTAATTGAAATATTTTTATTTGTTATATTTGGTCCCTATTTTTTTTATTGGTAATAATTTGATTTGAAATAATTTATGAAATTGGATTTTTTTAAATTTCATCCTCCCTTAATTTTTTATCTATCATATTTGGTCCTTATTCTTTTAATAAACTTGGAAAAAAAATTAAAACATTAAAAAGTTATTTTCTATCTCATTTTCTGTGGTATAGCCAAACACTGTAAAATATTTTTCAACTAATTTTTTATTACACTACCAAACATAAAAAAAATAATAAACTTTTCAAGAATCCACTTTCCATGGAAATCACTTCGAAAAAAAAATATTACTTTCCAGTAAACAAATAAGGCCTAAGTTTATACTAGTTTCCTGACCCGCACTGTATTATGGGTTGGATCAAAAACAAATTTAGTCTAAAAAAAATATTTAGGTTGGAAAGAACTTTTTGGCATTGTTATTAAACTTAACACCTTAAAAACTATTGACTTGATTCTTTTCTTAACCCAAGTTTCAACTTAAATTATATATGAGTTGTCTTAACGTGATCAAGTCAACATGACAGATCTGAAAACAACCTGGATGACCGATAAAAACTGTGACTCGACTCTTTGGTTAAGTAATAGAGTGATTCAAAAGGATTTCTTGATATATATTTTTATGCAATATTGAGACGATGATATATTAGATCGACCCAAACTTTGTGACTTAACTTGCCAAACTTATGACCCAGATCATAAACTCTATTGGTTTTCATAATTTTTTTAAAAACTATTGTCTATTTAATTATATGACAACAAAAATAGACGCTTGTAAAATTGAGAACCAACTGAATATCAGGATATTTATTTGAGACTGCATTAACCTAAGAAAAACTAATTACAAAGATCAATTCAAAATCAACCAAATATTGAAGAATGAAATTGATAAAAAAAAAAAGCAAAAAAGAACTCAAAAAAATAAAATAAAAATGAAAGATGAATATTAAAAAAAAAAACTATTTGACATTGTTATTAAACCTGACCTAGCAGGTCAACCTTGAAACCTTACGATTTGATTCATTGCCATGCTTGAATTTCAAATTTACCTATATGGAAGCTAATTCTACGTGATCCAATTGACTTGGTGGATCCAAAAGCAACCCATACGACAAGTAAAAACATGGTTTGGTTTTTTTAAAAAAATTCAAGATATATATATTTTTTTAATATTGAGATGATGACATATTAGATTGACTTGGACTTCACGACTTAACTCGTTAAACTTGCAATCTAGATTATGGAATCTAGTGAGTTTAAAAACTTTATTTTTTTAAAACTAATTTTTAATGACATGATAACAAAAATATATGCTTGTGAAGATTGAGCACCAATCAAATGCTAAAATATTTTTTTTAGACCGCGATAACTTCACAGAAAGTAAACCAAAACAAATTATGATGATTAATTCAAAATCAATAAAATATTGAAGGATAAATTTATAAATCAAAATCAATAAGATATTAATTGATAAAATTAAAAAAAAATGAATGGTAAAATTTAAAAAAGAAACAAGAAAAAAGAAAAAAATGATTGAAAAGAGTGGGGAAAGGTGAGAGATGCTTCAACACAACATCAACTTTTCCAACTTTTTTATAATAGTAGTCAAAGAAAAAAAAACTATAATCTTACAACCGCATAAAAAGGCAATAATTAATATTGAAGGAAAATAGTCTTTTTTTATAACGACCTAGCTTTTTCAAAGCCAAAATCGTTGGAATTATATATATATATATATAGTCATTAGGTTCTGGATGTTTTTCATCTTATCATTTTGCATATTTATAATTGCATTTCATTCATTTACAAGGCATAGTCCACTTAGAATAACGAAAATCAATATTCTCATAAAACGGATTCTCAATACACGTGCACATAATACTATATTTACATACTTATAGGTTTACATTACATCGTATTGACATACTTATAAATTCGCATTCCTGTTCTAGTCTCGTTATCATCACAAGTTCATACAAGAGTGTCGAACGACAAGTTACACAACTAGTACTTTCGTTTATCCTAACCTCATGTAATTTCACAACATAACATCCTTATAGGAAGAATACCACATATGATATACATGTTCACACATACACATCCATGTTCCATTTCAATTTTTCATTACAAGTCTTTACAAAAGGGGTCGGATGACTAATTGAGCGATTAATCCGTCTGTTCATACAGAATTCATATCACCCATAACATGCAAATATACAGTTCCTTTCAAAATTTATGAGTCGTGAAATGGATTTCCTTACGCACCATGGTGGTATAATGTCCTTGTTACAACACAAGGTAATTTCAAGCATTATGAGCAATTTAAAAACATAATAAAGCAATATCAACGTTACATTTCATTCATGGACCAAAAGAGCATAATTCTTTCATTTCTCTTTACTTACGTAAATACCACCCTTAATAATTCATCAACAATACTCAAACCCGATCATCCGTTTTGAATACCGTTAACCGAACTAATGTTATTTTCTGTTTGAAGCATAACAATCATAATTCTTTCATATACTTGGTATATACAAAACATAGTACACATGAATGCATCAATTCTTGAAACTAACTCATAACTCTCAAATCCAACTATCCCCTTAGAACACAATTAGCCGAAGCCATCGTTCATTCATCCCGGTCATTCACTTATGATGCCATTAGCCGAAGCTAATCATTTATTCATCTAATCATTTGTTCATCTCGGTCATCCACTTAGGATGCCATTAGCCGAAGCTGATCGTTTATTCATCCCGATCATCATCTAAGGATGCCATTAGTCGAAGCTAATCATTTGTTCATCTCGGTCATCCACTTAGGATGTCATTAGCTGAAGCTGATAATTTATTCATCCCGGTCATCATTTAAGGATGTCATTAGCCAAAGCTAATCATTTGTTCATCCCGGTCATCCTTTTAGGATGCCATTAGTCGAAGCTAATCATTTATATTATGTATTCATCCCGGTCATCCACTTAGGATGTCATTAACTGAAGCTAATCATTATATCATTTATTCATCCCGGTCATCCTCTAAGGATGCCATTAGCCGAAGTCAATCATTTGTTCATCTTGGTCATCCACTTAGGATGTCATTAGCCGAAGCTAATCATTTGTTCATCCTGGTCATCCTTTTAGGATGTCATTAGCCGAAGCTAATCATTTGTTCATCCTAGTCATCCTCTAAGGATGCCATTAGCCGAAGCTAATCATTTGTTCATCTCGGTCATCCTCTAAGGATGTCATTAGCCGAAGCTAATCATTTGTGCCGAAGCTAATCATTTGTTCATCTCGGTCATCCTCTAAGGATGTCATTAGCCGAAGCTAATCATTTGTTCATCCACTTAAGATGCCATTGGCCGAAGCTAATCATTTGTTCATAATGGTCATTCACTTAGGATAAGCGAAACTAATCATTAACCAATCAAACGTTCCATGGGCGGTTTATGAAATCACTATAACATGATAATATATCCTTTGTAATGCTCATTCAAATGATTCATAACAATTTGACATTCATTATAACATAATAGTAGACCCTTCGTAATACTCGTACAAATGTTTCGTAATAGTTTAGCATTTAGTATAACACAACAATAGATCCTTTGGAATACTCAAACAAGCATTCCATAACAATTTATCATTCTACATAACACAACATTAAATCCTTCGCAATACTCATACAAACATTCGTAATAACTTAGCATTTTGTATAACACAATAATAACTCATTCACAATATTCATATAAACATTCGTGACAATTTACATTCAGTATAATACAACAATAGATCATTCGTAGTCCTCATACAACTATTCATGATAGTTAATGTTCAGTACAATACAACAATAGATCTTTCGTAATACTCATACAAATATTCGTAACAATTTAGCATTTTGTATAGCACAACAATAACTCCTTCGCAATATTCATAGAAACATTCGTGACAATTTACATTCAGTATAATACAACAATAGATCCTTCATAGTACTCATACAACTATTTGTGATAGTTAATGTTCAGTACAATACAACAATAGATCCTTCGTAATACTCATACGATCATTCGTGACAGTTTAACATTCTATATAGCACAACAATAGATCCTTCATAATGAATTCACTTTATAAACTCATGTTATGCTAGAAGGGGGTTGAAATCACCTACCTGTTCCTTCTGTGGGGTGCCCCAGCCCAGTCGAAGGTCCAGTCCTGATGCAACCATATTATTTGATAATTTTACCCATATTTACCTAGTATTTTGCCTATGTTTTATATATAAAATGTCTTGATATTCTTTATTTTATGTTTTGAAGGCACTTTTGGATGCAAGATTAAAAAAGAAGTAATTGGAGATAATTGGCAGATTTGACCTCTGATCGATGTTTCGTGTAGAGCTTAAGCTCTCGAAGTCGAAGTGAAGTGATTCTAGTGGTATTAGAAAGCTAGCATCCATACCTTTCTATATATATATAGCAAGAAAAATAAAAAAAGAAAGAGTATGGAAATCTCAGTCTTCAAAGTCAAATCTCGCATTCTGCCAATGTTGACTTTCGGCCATTCTGACTTAAATATCTTGAGCTACAAAAGTCCATTTGATGCAACTTAATTTTGTTGGATTCCTGACTCAAAGACTTATTAGCCTACCAAACTGCACTAGAAAAGGAGCTCATTTGAGAGAGATATGACTTTTCTAAGATGACATATGAATTCTGTCAGCAGACAGGTTTTATGAAGAACAAGTTCAAATTACGTCCCAAAGCATCCAAACCGACATCCAAGTCTTTATTTCAGCAATTTAGCCCTCTAAGTCAAAAGTCAAAGCTTGAAGATTTTATGCAAGGTTATTTCTTCTTTTTTAGGAAAATAGTTATTTAAATGTAAATTGTCTACTTAGGGAATGACTATTTTGTAGATCCTCATACTCATCTTAAGGAGTTCCACATAGTTTGTGTTGGCATGAAACCGAACGGAGTTGACGAAGAATAGGTTAAGTTGAAAGCTTTTCCTTTCTCTTTAAAAGGGGCAGCAAAGGCATGTCTTTTCTCTATTCTCCCAGGTTCCATTGGAACTTTGAATGGCATGAAGAAGATTTTCCTGGAAAAGTATTTTTGTCAGCCTCTCAAGTTGCCAATATAAGGAAAGAAATATGTGGGTTTCAACAATCTCATGGGGAGACACTCTTCAAGTATTGAGAAAGATTTGAGCAACTGTGCATTCAATACCCTCATCATTAGATACCCGATCAGCTGCTCATTCAATATTTATATGAAGGACTGATGCTTACTGAACACAATATCATTGATGCGGCAAGTTGAGGGGCATTGATAGATAAGACACCCGAGGCTGCACGCCAATTGATCTCAAATATGACAGCCAACTCGAAACAATTTGGCACGCATGGAGACTTCTCAAGCAAACGAGTAAATGAGGTAAGTATTTCTAACATTGAGAATAAAGTTAATGATCTTACTTCTCTTGTGCGTTCTTTGGCTTGTGGAAATGTATAGCAGGTGAAAGTTTGTAGCATATGCTCCTTACAAGGACATGCTTCAAATATGTGCCCAACAATGCAAGAAGATTACATTGAATAAGCTAATGTAGTTGATGGAGCATTCAATGGACAACCCTAACGTAAGTATGATCCCTTTTCCAACACATATAATCCCGGATGGAGAGATCATCCGAACTTACGCTATGGGAACATGCCTCAATAAAGCAATCAAGGGCGACAGTTCCATGGATTTCAGCCGCAACAAAATTATCAAGTGAGACAACCCCCTGCATTCACAAATTCTAATGTTATGGGGTCATCGAGTGATGATCTTCGTGAGATGATGAAAATCTTGGCTTCTAATACAGTGACAATGCAACAAAATGTCATGTTTTTTCAACAGGAAACAAGGTCAAGCATTCATAACTTAGAGAAGCAAATAAGGCAAGTAGCTTCAAGTGTAAGGAAATTAGAGGCACAAATGAATGAAAAGTTGCCCTCCCAAACATTGAATCCAAAACAAAATCTTAGTGTGATCACACTGCGAAGTGGGAAGGAACTTGAAGAGCAAAAGTCAAAACAAATTGAGATAGAGGAAGAAGAGGAGATAGAAACCGAACTGAGTATAAAGAAGAAACACCTTATTCCACCATAAATTGAAAAAACTACCAATACTCCAAAGGTGAGTACTAACTCATTGAATTCTAGTTTTAAAACATTAATTTGAAAGAGATTTTAGAGGTTTTCAAGAAAGTGGAACTTAACATTTATTTGATTGATGCTATCAAGCAAATTCCCAAGTATGCCAAATTCTTAAAGGAGTTGTGTACTACTAAGAGAACCTATAAGCTAAAAGGCCACAAAATGGTAAGTATGGGTGAAGTAGTATCTACTGTTGTTCAAAAGAATATGCCTTTGAAGTAAAAAGACCCATGTGCGTTTACTATCCCATGTGTTATTGGTAATGCTAGTTTTAAAAAGGGCCTTATACGATTTAGGTGCATCCATTAGTGTTATGCTTAAACATGTTTATGATTCTCTTAGTTTGGAGCATTTGAATAAAACTAGTATTGTAATACAACTTGCGGATCGTAGTTTTGTTTATCCACTTGATGTGATAGAAGATCTCCTAGTCAATATTGATAGTTTGGTTGTTCCATGTGATTTTTATATTCTTGATATGGAACGTGATTCTTGTGATTCATCAAACAACACTCCTAAATTATTTGGGAGACCATTCTTGAAAACTACTAATACAAAAATTGATTGTGGTAAGGATAATTTGTCCATAGAAGTAGGAGATGAAAAGATTGAATTTAATTTTAATGATGCAATGAAATATCCTTACACTAATGTTTATTCTATCACATGTTATGATCAAGTTAATAAGTGTGTCCAACAAGTTTTTTATTTTGATTATGAGGATGAATTAAGCGTAGCTTTGAGCTATGACTATGATTTTACTAAGATAGAAGAGATGAAGAGGCACATATGTGTTTCCCAAAATGTACACGAATCAACATTGGCTTTACAAGCTTTGCAAACTGTTCCTCATGATAATGTCTTTTTTTATTTAATACTTTCACATAAAAAGCTTTTGCCATCTATTTTACAGGCCCCCAAGTTAGAGTTGAAACTTTTACCTGATAATCTGAAGTACGTATTCATTGGCAATAACAATACACTTCCCGTTATCATAGCAAAAGGTTTGATAAGTGCACAAGAGGAAAAACTAGTGAAGTTGTTGAGCGATCACAAAGCAGCCATTGGATGGACTTTAGCCGACATCAAGGGCATTAGTCTCTCGATGTGTATGCATCACATACTATTGGAGGACAATGCAAAACCAACGAGGAAATTGCAAAGGAGGTTGAATCCGCCTATGATGGAGGTAGTGAAAGCTGAAATTTTGAAACTATTAGATGCATGAGTAATTTACCCCATCACAGATAGTAAATGGGCGGCGCCAATCCATGTGGTGCCTAAAAAGACCAGAATCACCTGGTAAAGAAAAAAAATGATGAACTCATCCCTACTCGTATCTCGAGTGGATGGAGAATGTGTGTTGATTACAGAAAGCTTAATCTTTCTACATGCAAAGATCATTTTCCATTACCATTCATGGACCAAATGTTTGAACGTCTGACAGGTAAGTCTTTTTATTGCTTTCTTGATAGATATAGTAGATATAATCAGATTGTTATTAATCCTGAAGATCAAGAAAAGACTACATTTACATGTCTATTTGGTATATATGCATATAGTTGAATGCCCTTTGGTCTCTGTAATGCACCTACAACTTTTCAAAGATGCATGGTAAGTATTTTTTTCTGACTATGTTGAAAGAATAATTGAGGTTTTCATGGATGATTTCACGATGTATGGTGATTCTTTTGATAAGTGTTTAGAAAATTTATCTTTGGTCTTGAAAAGATGCATTGAAACTAACATTGTCTTGAACTATGAAAAGTGTTATTTTATGGTAAAACAAGGAATAGTCCTTGGGCATGTTGTGTCTTCACGTGGATTAGAGGTTGATAAAGCTAAAATAGATGTCATTTCATCATTGCCTTACCCCTCATGCATGAGGGGGTTCGTTCTTTTCTTGGCAATACAAGTTTCTATTGACGCTTTATCAAAGATTTCTCGAAGATTACAGCACCCTTGTGCAAATTATTAGCCAAAAAAGTGGATTTTGTGTTTGATCAAGCATGTAAAGATGCCCATGATGAGCTTAAGAGGCGTGTCACATCTGCCCTTATCATCCAACCACCAAATTGGGATGACCCTTTTGAGATAATGTGAGATGCAAGTTATTATGTCGTAGGAGCTGTGCTGGGGCAAATAATAGGGAAGAATTTGCATCTTATCGCCTATGCTTCCTGTATGTTGGACGGAACGCAATACAATTACCATACAATTGAAAAGGAACTTTTTGCAGTGGTGTTTGCTCTTGAAAAATTCAGGTCATATCTACTTGGTATAAAAGTCATTGTTTTTACTGACCATGCAGCTTTAAGGTATCTTTTGAAGAAAAAAGAGTTCAAACTAAGATTGATTAGGTGGATCTTGCTTTTACAAGAATTTGATCTTGAGATCAAAGACAAAAAAGGTGTCGAAAACTATGTGGTTAATCACTTGAGCCGATTGAGGATCGAGGATATACAAACTGAAACAATAAAAGAGACATTCCTTGATGAGCAGTTGTATGTGTTACATTCCTCTACAAGACCATGGTATGCTGATTTGGTGAACTATTTAGTCACCAAAGAATTCCCTCCAGGTTTGTCTACATTCCAAAAGGACAAAGTACGAGCTGATGCTAAATATTATTTTTGGGACACTCCTTATCTGTGGAAATTTTGTGTGGATCAAATAGTTAGGAGATGTGTACCATAAAATGAATTTCATTCCATTCTCACTTTTTGTCATTCTTATTCTTGTGGTGGGCATTTTAGAGCAAAAAAGAACGGCTCATAAGGTACTTGAAAGTGGTCTTTATTGGCCTTCTATATTTTAAGGATGCATATCACTTTTGCAAATCATCTGAAAAATTCCAAAGAATAGGTATATCACTCATAAGAATCAAATGCCTTTAACAAATATTCTTGTAAGTGAAATTTTTTATGTTTGGGGTATTGATTGTATGGGTCCATTTCCTTCTTCTTTTGGTAACTTTATATCCTTCTTGCTGCTGATTATGTGTCTAAATAGATTGAGGCGAAAGCCACATGAACTAATGATGTTAATGTTGTTTTAGATTTTGTCAGTACTCACATATTTGACAGGTGTGGAATCCCTAAAGTTATCATTAGTGATCGTGATAATCATTTTTGCAATTGTTCAATGGAAGCATTACTTCGCAAATACCATGTGACTCATCGGACTTTCATAGCCTACCACCCTCAAAAGAATGGCCAAGCTAAAATTTTAAATAGAGAAATCAAGTCCATTTTGGAGAAGACAATGTAACGTAATTGGCAAGATTGAAATCTACAACTTGGTTATGCACTTTGAGCTTATCAGACTACTTACAAATCACCTATAGGAATGTCACCTTACAGGATGATTTACGGAAAAACATGTCATCTACTAGTGAAGCTTGAGCACAAAGCTTTTTAGGCCATTAAATAATGTAACATGGATTATGATGTTGTTGGGATTGCAAGAAAGTTGCAATTGCAAGAGTTGGAAGAGATACGGAATGATGCCTATGAGAATGCAAGGATTTACACCGAAAAGACCAAGAGTCTTCATGATCGAATGATTACAAGAAAAGAATTTCATGTTGGAGACAAAGTTCTTCTTTATCATTCGTGTTTGAAACTTTTTCCTAAAAAGTTGCGCTTTCGTTGGGTTGGACCCTTTGTTGTTTCTAATGCTTTTCCTTATGGTGCAATTGAAATTACAAGTTTAGAAACAAACAAAGTACTCAAGGTCAATGGGCATCGCTTGAAACCTTTCTATGAAGGTTGAACGGCAGAACTCACCGCTTCCGTGGAGTTAGCTGGACCAATATATGAAGAATGAGCATGCAACATGTTGAGCCAATGACATAAAACAAAAGCGCTTACTGGGAGGCACCCAGCACAAAAAGAAAAAAAAATAGATTTGGTTTCTTTTTCCCTTGTCTTTTATTTTTTGCATTTTACTTTATTTTTGTCATTCTTTTATATTCCTTTTCATTTATTTCAATATTGAGGACAATGTTGTGTTTAAAGTGTGGGGGTATTGAGAGAATTTTGGTTTTCTTTGTTGCGTAAAAAAAATAATCTATGTTTGATCTTTTTGAACTCCCATTGGTTTATGAGAATATGATTATTATGTATGAGAATTAGTTGAAATAGATGAAGATATAAATCGAATGAATGAGTGTGCATGCAAGTTTTAACGTTTAATTGGTTTAGGGATTGATTTTGAAAATATGTCATGTTGACTTTATAGTGTTATACAAATGCAAGCTTTTGAGCCTTCAACATTATATTCTTTTATTGTGCATTCTTTCAATGATATGTACCTCTAGAACTTGCTTGATATCTTGTTGAGATTACATTCACATTACATGTGTATATGAAGATGATAAAGACATTAGTCAACCTAAAGCATATTATCCTTAGTGAGTCCTTTTAAGCTTGTTTATCTTTTCTTTGCTTTACCCATGTGTAAGTCGTATCTTTTTATATGTTTTCCTTTTCCCCTAGCCAAGGATTAGTAAAGCATATACTTGTTGATATCTAATGGATTATGGTTGGAAATTATATGAAAAAAAAATAAAGTTATGATTGATGAAAAGATGGGCAAAGTTGCCAAAGGTGAAAGAAAAAAAGAAAAACAAAGAAAAAGAAAAAGAAAAAGAAAAAGAAAAAGAAAAGAATAGAAAAGAAAAGTGTTCCTTTGTGTTCTCAAGATTTTATGTTGATGGAGCTTGAAATCAAAAGAAGTTAAGCATTGGTGCTTAAAGATGGAAAAATTGTGTGCTTTGATGGTATATTTTGTTTCAAAAGAATTATTTTTTTAGAATGTTCTACTTCCTTTGGTTTTAGCCTTTTCTTTTCCTTTCTTTTACCTCACCTTAACCTTAACCCTATTACAACAATAAAGTAATACCTTTTTGATTCATGCATTGCTTGTAATATTTTAGTAATGGAGATGAGATTGAAAAGCAAGCTTATGGTATAACATATTTATTGATTGAATTTGAGAGATTTAAATACATAAGCCCTAAACACGTGAGTGTTGGAGTGTATATCAATGAGAGGACCTATAACTTTGGCGTGACATAGATTTCATTTAAATCCCAATGATTAATTAAGTTTTGAAGTTCGCATGTAAATAAGTGCGTGGAAATTTATGTTCTCTATCCTTCTTGATTGTATTCTTGTTTATAATGCGTATATTCTTGGACATTGATGAGAGATTAAGAGATTGATCATAGTTATTTTATCAATTTAGTTTCAGTTTGATTTTATCTATCCTTTCTCGAGGACGAGCAAGAGCTAAGTGTGACGGTATTTGATGCAACCATATTATTTGACATTTTTACCCACATTTACCTAGTATTTTGCTTATGTTTTATATATAAAATGCCTTGACATTCTTTGTTTTATGTTTTAAAGGCATTTTTGGATGTAAAATTCAAAAAGTAATTAATTTCGCTTGATAGTTTTCTGTTTTCTTTTGCTCTAGCCTAGATAACCTTCAAACCCCCCAAAATTGCATATCATCTAGCATAAAAATTTGACTTGAACCTTCCTCGTGGGACCCCTTACTTGTTTTTATAATATCTTGTGTGTTGTGTTTTAAGCTAGTGTAATTAATTTGTGCGACTGCGACATCGCAACAAGTCCCGATCGCACCACTTAACACATCAATGGTAACAAATCAGCACATCTGTATTCTGAAATCATATGACTATCACCATACATATTTCAAGAATCCACATGTTCACATTCAAGTATTCTACATATTACACCATCACACAATGCAATCATTTTAGTCATTGAACCAATTCAGATACATAAATCTATTGCAGAAATTAGTTAGCAAAAACAGATTCGCTGCAGGCAACACAATTTCAGCAGCGAACACATGTTCATTGCAGGTAATACAATTTCACATAACTTTATCCACCATATATGCAGAATTTATGTCATTAACACAAGTATAATCACAACAATCATGTCGCAACCACATTCTTATTAATTTGAACCATATTCATGCAAGTTCATTAACCCCATAATAAAAGCAAAGCATGAACATTAACATAGATTCTGTTTCGACTCAGTTATCATCCTAAGAGTTCAACAAGATCATAATTCTGCACATTCTTCCATTTTATTTTCACACAACTCTTCACTCATGCATGTTAAATCCATACCTTATCATGAACACAAATTTTTACCTCAGCTCATGCATGTTTCCATGAGTTAAACAAGGTCACAAATTTCAGGTTTTATCATTTCATTTCATCCTTTCCCTTTATTTCTCTTGGTCGACCCTTAGTCTAGGTTTTGTTCATCATGTTCATCCATTTCTTTTCGTCAACGTTTCTGGAATAGGTCCCCCCCATTCAGCCCTGTTTTTCCCCCTCTTAATAGATTAGATTTCCTTAACAGCTGGTGTAAGGATGCTAGACCATTTTCTTAGGATTTTCTTCTTCTTTTTCTAACCTAAAGTCCCAAAAACGGATGGAGATGTAGCATGGTTCATACCTTATGAATCTAAGTAGTTTTAGGAAAGAGGTTGACAAATATTCTTCCTTTTTTCACTCAGTTTTTCTTCTTCTTTTTCTTCCCTCTCGGTCTCTCCCCTGATTCCCACTGGTTCTAGACTCCCTCTCCTTCCATGTTTGTTAGTGTTCAGCCCTCCCTCTAGGTCTCCCCTCTCTCTCTCACGCCTAAGGGAGGCACATGCATCAGAGTTTGTTAAGCTCTCTTTAGGAAGGAGGAAAGGGCAGGAGCATGCAACTCATTTTAGGATGAGGGAGGGGGGCAAAAGCATGCAGCTCGTTTTGGGAAGGGTGAAAAGTCACCCTTTTCTCTCTCCTTGTATTTATAGCCCCTCTAAGTGTGCTGGGGTGTTTGGGCGCTGAACCAAGGTTGTTCTTATTCCCCTTTTGGGTTATCTTGAGCTGGTTTCTATTCCCATTTTCTCCTAGGATAGGCCGGTCCAACACCAATTTTTGTTAGGTTTTATAGTGTCGTTGCCAATTCAGAAATCAACAACAAAAAATTGGGTCGCTGCCGATTCAGAAATCGATAACAAAAACTACATCGCTGCTAATTCAGAAATCAATACCCAATTTATGCCACTACCGATTCAGAAATCGGCAGCCAAACTGCGTCGCTGCCGATTCAAAAATTAGCACCGAAAAATTGTGTTGCTGCCGATTCAGATATTGACAGCGATGATGGAGTCATTTCTAGGTATATTCGTTTTTGGGTGTTTACACTTTTAAATTTATAATAAGTGTATTTACAACTAATAAAAAATTTTCTTCACGAATCTATTATGATAAAAAAGTAAATATCATAATGAAATAGTTAAAATTATAATAAATTTCATTAAAAAAATAATTTGAATATTTTTATTTAGACTAAGAAATAATTTTCTTTTTTTCTTTATATCTATCTCTTTTTCTATGAATAATATAAAATTTATTATAATTAATATAAACAATTATGGATAGTTTAATATTAGATAATTTGTACATAACAACTCTTTAAATGTTGTTTGGTTCATAAGCGAGTTTGTTAAGAATGTATGTTTTTTTTTTGTAACTTCTTGAGTTCAAATCTTGAAATAAGGAATTTATTAAATTTTTTTAATACACCATATATACATATATGAAGATTATGTACTTAAAGACCGTCTAAAAAAGCGATCTAGATTTAATTGTAAAAACTAATTGAAAAATATTCTAATTAAAAAGCAATCTGATATAAGTAAAAAAAAAAATGAAGGTAAATGAACAAAAATGTAGATGAATCAAAGAAAGATCTTTGTTTAAAAGAAAACAGGTAGAGAGAGAATACTGTGACCAAAGAAAAACATGGAAGTCATAAGAAGCTTTAAATGGTAGTTCGTTGCCGAGGTTTTCATTTCTTCTCATCTCTCTTCTTAAGGACTTACCAATTACCATTCTTGATAATTAGCTCATCACCCCTACCTTTCTGCATGTATAAAGAGTCTTTGTTTAAAACCCAAATCTGAACAGATCAAAACAAAAGCTATAGATACCCTTATAACAGGACCTTGTCTTCCCTTTTCTAGTATTTTGTACAATTTAGAATCCTTAAAAATGGAGGTTTATCCATGCCCATCTCGTTTTTCTATGTCTTCATTGTCTTCTTTTGGGAATTTTGTTGAAAAGGTTAAAGAACTTTGTAACCTTGCTGTTTCTGCTATCATTGGCAACATATTCTCTGCGATCTTCACCTTTTTCTTTGCATTAGGTTTGTTTTTGTCTCTTCTATCTCATTTGGTTTCTTGTAAATGAAAGTTCTTTTCTTATTTTCTCACTTCTTGATTGAATGGCATGTGTTACCCTTATCTATTTTATGCTCTCTGATCTGGGATTTGTTGGGTTTTTGTTTTGGGTTTTATATTCAATCATTGATTCTCTGTTTCATTTTGTAAATTTTGATTCAAGGAGTTTAGTTTAGATAAGATGATGCTGAAAAACATTGGAGCTTTATGGTAAAAATGATCTTGATTTAACCATCCATCAGAAAAAAAACGATCTTGATATTATTGTTTTATTTGATATAATGGGAAAAAAGTTATTGCACATAGACAAAAGGGGTTTGGGGTTCATGGTCTTTCAGTTTCTGTTCATGAAGTTGATGATGTTGTCTGACTTTTAGAATTTTTAAGGTTATGAAAAGGCTTCATTTTTACTAACTGTTTGGTAGTTTGGAAGTTTTTGTTAAAGGAATTGGCATTGTCGAATGCAGTGGGCGCTTTGTTAGGAGCCATGACTGGGGCATTGATAGGCCAAGAAACTGAAAGCGGATTTGTTCGAGGGGCTGCAGTTGGAGCCATATCCGGAGCTGTTTTCTCAATTGAAGTATTCGAGTCATCTCTTGTTCTATGGCAATCAGATGAATCTGGAATTGGTTGTGTCCTCTACTTGGTGAGCAATTTTAGCTTCTCTCTGTAAGCTCTTGAAGAGTAGGCATTCGGCATGAGTTGTTGAAAGTGAATATTGACTGGTGTTTGTCCTCTATAATGATGCTTTTATGAATTTGACGTCCATTCTTAGCTAGCTGAGTGATCTGATTTCAAATTTTGAACCCAATTAATGTAAACTTTTAATGTGGGCAGATTGATGTTATCGCAAGCCTTCTTAGTGGGCGACTTGTTCGTGAACGCATTGGTCCGGCAATGTTAAGTGCAGTACAAAGTCAGGTAATTTGGGATCCGAGGCGTTGTTCTTGATGGATTTGACATCACTGTCCATGCCTATTATGCTTTGCTTTTATCTTTTTTATTTACTAGCTGTTACTTGTTAGTTCGTTCTTTACTCACAAGCTGAATTGATTCCATAATTCAATCAGATGGGTGCTGTGGAAACAAACTTTGAGGAGATCACAAACATCTTTAACACAGGTGGTTCCAAGGGATTACCTGGAGATTCTCTCGAAAAGATACCGAAGATCAAAATCACAAGCAATAACAACGGAGATGCAACTGGAGAAAAAGTCGCTTGTTCAGTTTGCCTTCAGGTTTGGTCACTATTTCATTGATTATTATCACCATTTGTTCCTTTTCCTTCTAGCTGGTTACTAGATGTGTGATTGATTAACATTTTGATTATTTCATGCACCCAGGACTTTCAACTGGGAGAGACAGTTAGAAGCTTGCCTCATTGTCATCACATGTTTCACCTACCTTGCATAGATAAGTGGCTCCTTAAACATGCATCCTGCCCTCTGTGTAGAAGGGATCAGTGATGATTCGGTACCATACAAGATGAGAAATGTTACTTTTGATGTGTATACTGGCATTACCATTCTCGGATTCTTTATCTTGTAAATTCAGGTGATTAGTTCCTCCGTTGCTTAGTCGTTTGAGCATGCCACACCATTGGCTTGATCCTTGTACTAGATCAAGCGATATGTATCAATTTTTTGATTAATCTTCTTGTTTCTTAACCCTTTTCTTTGTAGTTGTTTAAGGATGACAATTAAGCTAGTGGTACAACAGCATGTGATCCGAAGAAGACTAATCAATTGGGGTTTTGGAGATTAGGTAGACCATCAGAACAGTACACAGAGTTAGCAAAAAATTGATCCTGATTAAGATGATGTTACTTTCTGGTCCCAGAACTCTCCTGTAAAGGGCATATAATCAACCCAAGATCAACAAAATCCTTTTGATCTAGAAGATTCCAGTAGTGAACCTTTGCAAGCAATGGGATCTCATGCTAGTAGATTCTGTCAGCATCAATAATGCAAGGCACCATACTCTCAATAACTCCGACAACCTGAAAGATAAGACCTAATCCAGACCCCATTCCACTCAAGATGCCAATATACCAATAAATTCGAAGGTCTTGCCTCTTTAAAACAGAGCATTAATACAGTATAGCTTCCTGTTCATTATGAAGCCGCAAAGACGACCGTATTATTGATTTGAGCAACAAATATCCATACAAGGAAACTGACAAGGGTTGGTTAGATATTTCAGCCTTCAATTTCCCATTACAGAATTGGATAATATGGGAGGCCATCAACTCCTTTGAAGGTTAGTTTTTGGTTTCTTTTTAGAAGCTGCTCGTTAATGAAGGCTTGTTTGATTAGGGTTTGTTTAGCAGTGTGGTTGTGGTTGCTTTTCAAATAGCTTTTCGTGTCAAAATGCATGCCAATGATGTTTTTTAATTTTTTAAAAATTATTTTTGACATCAGCACATCAAAATGATTTGAAAATACTAAAAAGTTAATAAAAAAATAAATAAAATTTAAATTTTATCATAAAAAAATAAATAAAATTTAAATTTTATCAAAAACACTTTTAAAATATAGAAACAAACATTCACTCATAATCAATGAGCCATTCGTTCTGTTAAAGAAACGAAGACAAGTTTCTGACAAAACCTAATAGTAGGTGAAAAACTAGGAAAATGTCAGTGTAGTAGGGCTATTTTCTCTTTATATTGGCCCACCTCTACAGCAAATTAATTCCTTTCGTAGAGGCATAAAGGTCAGTGATCAAGTCTTTTTTTTCTCTGAAGAGCAGACTCCCGTGCATGGTTCTTGAGAAAATGCTAGGTATCTACTTTAGTAGACTTGTGGTCCTCTCAAGATATTTGGGAATGAGTCCTGCTGAAACCTGGAATAGGAATGATTGATTCAGGATTAAAGCACCACGGAACATGTGAACACATATTAAGTTAAGCCTGAGGATCAAGCATCACAAGGAAATTCTTGAAGTAATTTTATTGCTTGATCAAAAGATTGTATGATACAGAAAATTCCCGTTTATAGGCTTCCTGAAAACAAAAAATAAATACCTACTTTATTTGGACTACCAAAAGCCCAAAAAATAAAAAAAATCCTAAACTCCAAAAATAATAAAATGCTTGTATACTTAAAATTAATGATAAGAAGTCGTTTTTTTTTCTCTTCAATTTTTGTTTCAAAGATAGTAAAAAAAGTGAAAAATCTTTAGATGTAGATTTTATTGCATGAAGGGCAAAAAAAGAGTGTGAAAGCTATAGAAGAAGTGGTAATTAACTTGATAGTAAGGTCATTTGGAGTGGAATCAGAGCCATGTCACCAAAATAATCTAAAATTTAATGTCTTATAGTCCTATAATATATATTAAGGTTCTAATCAATGTCTTATGACCTTTTTGCCCCCTCACTCAGCAAATAAATTGTTTTTTTTTTGGAATGAGTTCACCAGCTACCTCATCAAATCACATCCCCTTCAGTATCTAGCATTCATTTAGTGTGATTTAGCATATGTACAAGATTAATACTTGAACCCAAACCATAGGTTTAGCTTTTAGAAACATCAAATGCATGTAATGAAAGCAGATCTGGACAAATTATGTCGGTGGTGCGTGCTCACACACATGTTTTTTATCTAGAAGCCTTGAGGTACAAAATAGAGGATAACCTTTCCTAAATCCTAAATTTTTCACTTGAAGTTGAAATTCTATATTTTAACTTCGTCTAGAGGGCCTCATACTATAGAATAGAGTTGGAAAAATTATAGTTTTGTTTGTTTTTAACTTACCCATGTTTAAAAAATTAGAATTTACATCTTGAATTTTATAAAATGAGTAAAATTTTACATCCTTAAAAAAAATATCAACTATTATTTACATATTTGTCCTTATTTTTTATTTAGTGATCAAGAAACTCTTATATTGGTAGTTGTTGTGGTTGTGATTTGAAAAAAGTTGTTTTATAA
>Ga0307515_10006727_pt1:15000-22898 | contig 22898 bp, 13 predicted proteins | sample 17_EM_MG_FD_194513 | JGI IMG/M metagenome (GOLD analysis project Ga0307515, IMG submission 194513) | Populus trichocarpa ectomycorrhiza microbial communities from riparian zone in the Pacific Northwest, United States - 17_EM | ecosystem: Host-associated > Plants > Roots >... | reverse complement strand
AATCATTAAAAAGGGACATTATGCTTAAGGAGTACAACATTCCATCTGCCTATTGATAGCCGTTCTTTAATGGGAAAAAAAAACACGTCCAAATTATTTGCAAGAATCTTAGCATAAGAGTGTGCAATTAAAAGTGCAAAGAGCATAATAAGTATGGTCAAGGACACGTGATTGGATCTAGCAGCTTGACAGGTGGCAAGTTCCCATTGAGAAGGCAACCTTACCCTGTCCATTAGTCATGTGACATATAGCACCTTGGCTCACGTGGAACCTGTAAGAATCTGCATGCGACAGGGCTCCCTTCACAAGCTAGGCCTGACACGTGTCATGTTTCGGTTAACATGCACTAAATTTGATGCCATACCAAGCATTAAGGTGGGGTATATTTATATATCATCGTGAGGGAGTTCCGGCAGTGGTCGGTTTGGACTGGTCGATAGGTCATCGAAGAAAAATACATAAAAATTGAAGATCAGAACTCGTATTTTACAGACTGATGGATCCTAGTGCGAAACTCGAAAAGTACTCCTTTCTCACTGGGACTGTTGGAATATTCTCTTTTATAATGGGATGCTATGTCATATGTAGTCGGATTTTTGTAAGAAACCTCGTAATTCATTGCAATTTTATTAAATTAAAAGAAATTCACTTCAAATGTTTGATTGAAAAGGATAGAATATAGTTTCTGAGCATATTTTAGGTTATTCGGAGCTTCATAAGAATATATTTGAGGTTGTTCGAGCCCTTGATAGAGAGTTTTCATACGTTTTTCTATAGTTTTTTTCACAATCTAGGATTCTAGGTAAATGGAAGAAAATTTCAAACAAATTTAAATTTAAATTTAAAAATTTCTAATATGATAATTTTAAATTTAAACATGAGCAAAATTAAGGTCACGACAATAACAATTCAATCTCTTAAAAAACCTTGCCCTCAGGATTGTTCCACTAATTCTTTCAAAAATTCTTTATTGAGTTTGATGATGTAGTTGATGCTTCTGCTGCTATTTATTTTTTTATTTACTTTAATAAGTTGTGATATTTTTATTTTTTTATCATGGATCTGCTGTTTTGATATCACTGATAATTCAGATTAATAACAATAGTTTTTTTTATTGAATTAAAAGAAACTCACTGCAAAGATTTTATTGAAAAAAAGACAAAACATAGTTTCTGAACATATTCAAGGTTATCCAATCCTCCTTGTAAATTTTTTCATATTTTTTTTTATATATAATCTAGAATTCTATCTTAAATAGAAAAAAAAATCAAACAAATTCAAATTGAAAAGATTCGAACATGGTAGCTTTAAATTTATAACTCCTGGCCATTGATGTACTTGTATTTAAAATATGATTTAATCTCATATATATTTTGTAGATTGATGGATCACAAATCCCAAAAGTAGTATTTTCTTATTGAGATTGTTGGAATATTCTGGGATGTTGTGTCATATGTAGTAAGATTTACGTTTTGTTTCACATTAATCCATGCTCTCGTCTAAAGCTTAATTTGTCCATTCGCAGTCACCCAGATATTGCATGCAGCAGCAGCAGCAGCAGCAGCAGCGCAGCGCTGCATTGCATTTGATAATATATTTACAAGTATTTTTGCTAATAAGGTTAACAAACAAATATTTAAAAACAATTTAATTGAGACGAATAGCCAAAAAGAATATGTCCCAATAATTTTTTTTCTTTTCTTTTCTTTTATTTTAGATAAATGTTTTACAGAAAATCAAGATTTACTCAGTAGTAATGATATTGATGGATGAATTGTTGCAATATTGTAAAATAATAGATGTCCCAGTTCTGACGAACATGGCTCGATCTCCATGTTTGGACTAGTTCATACTGGCACACGATGTTTGCCATGGAGACACAGATCACAAGCTAGCATTGGGTGGTAACATGAAGCTAGCTGAGATCATACGATCGAGCTGGACTACCATTGATGACTTTCTTTTTGTGTGGGGGTTAGGCATAAAATATCCAATTGAAAACGCTTCTTCAACAAAAGGCAAGCAAGCATGTGGCCAGAAGAAAAAGAAAATGAAGATCATTGATTAAAAACACATGATGTGGGGTTAGCCATAGTTCTTTAAGGTCAATATTTCTTGGCATTAACCTAATTGTATGCATGCCCAGTTGCAAGCAGCCCTATATATTTCTATATATATTGTGGTTGTCAATTAATGTGTTTAGCTGGCTTTACCAATCAAACCATTAATCATCTCAATCCCGTTGTTCACCCGAGTTGCACATGTCAATAATTGCGGCCAACTATTTATTTCTCCTTTTCTTTTTTATATAATAAAGTAATTTCTCATTCGACTAGCTGAGTACATGTTAAGCTCTCTCTCTCTCTCTCTCTCTCTCTCTCTCTAGATACAGGGATAAAAAGTTCTGGTGGTAAATATTATGTAATATACAAATGTAATTTTTTTTTTTGTAAATGTTTATATTTGTATTTGTTAATTTTTTTGGTATAATATTACTATTTAATTTTTATTTTTAAGATATTCTTGCAAGTTGGACAGATAAAAGACTTTTGTGTAGAAATCATGCTAGTAATTATGTATGGTGATTTAGTCTAAAAATCTTACCTAAATGATAGGTTATAAACTTAATGTATATTCAAAAATAAAACGGATTCAATTAAAGATATAAAAATAGATTGGAGAATTATATAAATATAAATCTTAAGATATTAATATTTGTTTTTTAGAAGAAAAAAAAAAGAATAGATCTACAAACACACCGCACCAAACATGAAATATAAAGATTTTTACGCATAGAGGGATCTCGCTGAAATATTACAACTCTCACATGCATGGAGGTAAAGAGATTTCGGAATATTATGACTTTTATATATATATATACCCTCGTATATTTAAGGGTCCCATTATATATATATACCTATATTAAAGCCGAATTGATCCCAATACAATTAATTTTCATGTATTCATTGAGATTTCTAATAAATTTTATTTTCTTGCTCGTATGCCTAGCACAGTTGATGCATAGATCTCAGACATTGTTCAAGAGACGGCACGCATTTTTCACAGGTTTCAGCTTGAGAAAGGAGATTGGCTTAGGTGCCTTGCTTGCGAAAGGAGTCCCGTCCCTGTCGCTTTACAGCACCACATGTTACCCTGCTTAAGCAATCCAAAGCTGCCATTGCACGAGACCATCTGATAGTTGGTGCAGGTGCTTTGTCAAGAAGAGAATACTCAGACGTTGGTGATCAGCTCCTGAGACTTGTACGGGAAGCAAGAGTCCCTCTAAAATTACAGCCACCAGACAGACAGCAGAATGTGTAGAGCTTGCCAATTTCCAGCTTCTGGGCATCAAATAAAGCCACTGCTCACTCCCAAAATGTTCAAGTATTGGACTACTGATGATAAAAGCATGATTGCATATTAATGCTTTGCTTTAATTCTTGTTTACTTTCTACTGCACATTACTTTAATCAGCTTATACTTTTTGTTCTTCTTTCTTTTTTGCATGTAGCCGAGAAACTCAGATTAGACGAGGCTACTCCTTATCTAGATGGACATATATATAATTAGAAGCAATGATTTCATAGAGAGACAAACACTAATCAGATAAAAGTGTCCTTTGTTTCCTTTTCCCTAACATTATTCCCTTCATATAAAGTAATTCAGCCTCTTGTTTACCTACTTGAGTTTCGTTTTTGAGCTTGTGTCGGCTAATTCTTATGCCAAATGTACTTGTTTTATTAGATGTCAGGTTTCTGTGTTAGGAACTACAAGTCCACAGCCTTTGACAAATCACACACACCGCAAGGAAAATAAGAGTTCTTTCTAATGTTTTTTAATAGATTCAATCAGATTTGGTTGGTGTATTTAGTAACTAACAATTAAGAACTAGAACCTTTGACAAATTAAACACATACACACAAAGGATTTTATTTTTTTTAATATTATTATAAGTTTAATCAAGTCTGGTGGTTGTATTATGAGTTTATATAACTTCATGCAATTAAAAAAATATAATAATATCCCAAAATCTGATACGTTGAGAAATAAAATTATTTGATGTTTTGATAATGATTAATCAAATATTCAACTTAATATTCTTTTCTTCATAGCTTAAGAAGTGCATAATTAATAGTAAAAGTCTTGGTACGTATAAGTAAAAATCTATGATACATCATTAATAAGAAACAAATATTTCTTACAGATCATTAATAAAATAAAAATGTAGAAGGTCTTTGAAAGACCTTCTAGACATATATATAGATGTAGGATGATTAGTATACAGGAACCATTCATATTCATAGGTTTAAGATAGAACTCGGATCAATTAATTAGGTTTGACACTTAGTTAAGAATAAAAGAGATGGGTCTAATAGTTTATTAGACTTATATTGTATTGAGTTCGGCATATGATTAAACCTTAGTATTGTGGGCCTGATAACTTGTCAGACTCATGTTAGCTTGGACTCAACACAAGCTAAATCCAAGTATATTAAGTTTAACAATTTGCAAGACACACATTAGCTTGCGTTCAATACGTAATTAAATCTAAATATATTGTGTCTGATAGCTTGCTACGCCCACAACACCTTGAGCACAACATATAATTGACCTTAAGTATATTAAGTCTCATAATTTCACAGCTATATGTTAATTTAGTCTTAACACATGGCTGACTCAAATATATTAAATTTTAGACTCTTTCAAAAACATCAAGATATGAAGTAAAAAGTTTTACTCATCAAAATCATTCAATATATTTAATTTTTCTTTTATAATAGATATTCATGGAGGTGGAATTTGAACCCGAGATTTCACCACCTTTTCTGCTAGATGATAGTATTTCTTTTTTTTTCTTTTTTTTTTCCGAATATCCATTATTTAGCAGGAGCGTCAAAGTTAATATGTCTCATGGTCTATCTTACTGGGCCTTCATAAATTCCAACATTGGTGCCCATCTCAAGCGGCCCCTAGCAGTTAGCAACCCACACTCTGGCCATGACCACATGCAACATGTGGTCTCTGCCAACCAAGACACCAGCTCTGTGATGTGGACACTCATTATTGTGACACAACGACCCCCAAGCACTCTGCTTTTCGTGCCAGATTAATGGAGATTGGAATTGAGACCATTTCTTGGATAAGCAAAAATCAACAATAATGGCATAACCAAGTTATTTTTAGACTGTGAATAAAACAAATAAGGACAAGGCAAATCATGCTCTTGCATTAAGAAATTAGACGGAATCCTTCTCTTAAATTTCCTGCTCGGACATATTGATTACCCTCTTGGCATCATTACTTCAGCTCGAAAATCAACTCTAGAAGGCGGCAATGGTTCAAACAAAACCTCCATGATATTACTCAGAATCCCTTTGTCGAATGGATTTTGTGACCCCATGTAGCGTTGACGGAAATTCTCATAGCCTGTCTGCCTCAAAATACACAGAAAAATAACCATTAAAGCTAATTAATACATACAAGCAATGCAGATAAATTGATGGATGCAGATTTTGAATATATACGACATCATCTCCTATTGTATCAGGTTTGAACACTGTACCAGAGATCTTCACTCGAAAAACTTTGAGGGAAAAAAAAAGGATATGTTGGGCCAACCTGATTTCTTGCAAGCAGAAATACATGGAAGATAGTAAGGCCGCCTAAGAACAAGATAGTAGCAGAACTAAATGATACTAGTGCCAGAGTTTCAGGACAGTTCTTCAGCATTCCAAGCAATCCAGTGCCAGTTCTGAGCATTCTTTGGTGGATTCTCCAGCACGAGAAAGCAAATACGTACACAAAGAAAATCAAGGCTGATATGATAAATGTTAGGTAAAATCGATAGTTTCTCTGCACAAACAAAGATCACCTTTTAGAATTCATGCAAGCAGCACTGCAAGGTATTAAAGGTTTAGTAGTGTTAATACCAGTGCAATGCATTGGCCGATCCACGGGCAATGGTGATCAAATTTCTCGACACAGTTATCACAGATGGCGCAATGGCAACTCCTGGGAGGCCTAAAAAACTTACAAATGCGACAATATTTTAGTTTGAGTTCTACCCCATTAATAGTTACCCTCTTTCTCCTGGTTCCATCGCTCGTGCCAGCAGTTTCCTCGATAGATGATCCATCATTTCTAGGAATAATTCCTGGATCAATTGTACTAACCAGAAACAGGTTGACCAGAACCTGTATTCCCAATAAAATAAAATAAAATAAATTTGATCCTTGCCGATAAATATTAATTACTGCTAATTTTATCGAATGAGAGGGACTGACAGTTACTGTTAACATCAAGGAAAAAGCTGTGATTAGACCAGAATCGTGCGGCAAATCATCCTCACTATACATGGCAAAAACCCAACTTGAGAGTATTATTGAAACAGTTGTCAACAGCAATCCCCTAGGATCTGGGCCACATATGAGTCGTCCATGGAAAAAAAACACCTGCATGCACATAAAGTTAAGCAGCAATCAATTTTAGCAGTGCAGACTGCAGACAGATTATACAAGGTGATTGCTAATTGTTATAGATTGTTGAATTCAAAAGTGAGAACAAGTATTGGAACGTACATTATTCCCTGGCCAAACCTGGTAAGCCCTTGTTATGTCTGGATCGCCTGCACATCCATATTGTCGTAGCCACAGATCCTCAACAAACCTCTGGACTGCCACAAGATTCTGTCTTATCGTGTCCATAAACCTAGCCAACTTCATAGCCACTTTGTTGTGTAAACCTTGAGTTCTCTTCTCTGTGTCATTGTCCCTGTTTGATGCATGTCCAAACTGTTGTGCTGGTGGTGGACTTGAAAGAGCAATGGGTTCCATCCCAAGATCATCTTCATCATCAATCCCTTCCATTTGCGAAATATTCTCAAGTCCCTTCATTTTGTAAATCTCTTCCCTCCCCTTTTGTTTTCCTGGAATGGAAACAAATATGATCCAAATAACTGAATTTCGAAAACTGAAAAGCGGTTACAGGCTTGTAAAGGAGTTAATTTTGATTGTCCTTTTAGTTTATCAGAACTAATTAACAAGTCCCTATAATCTCAAAAATAACTAAATAACTTTTTTAGTAGCATTGATCATCCTCATTTTGTTAGGTTTTTTTTTTTTTTTTTTTCAGAAATGCTTTTCCATCCGAAACTCCAAGATAAAGTGAAAGTGCAGAAAATACAAATCACAGCAGTGACTATCGCTTCTCTAGCAGAGCAGTCTCTTCTCTTATTCTTCTAATAACCTCTCTTCATCATGCTGTCTACAATCCGGCGAGAAACCACAGCTGCTTCTTTTAAACGCGTCTTGGTTGACAATTCAAGCGCTAGAAGTTCCATTCATCCAATTTGCTGCTTCCATGTATTAAAGCTTTGATAGAGAATCCTGGAGTAATCGAGCTCGAAGGCAACCGAGATTATTTGGTGGATACCATTGCATTACATGATGCAATTGGTGTTCTTGCTCCTGCAGTTTTTGTTCATCCTATCTTTTTATATTGATTTTATTTGGGATATGACTTGTTAGATTGCTTTAATTGTCTAGGTTTTGGGTTTTTGCAATACTAAAAAAAAAAACTTTGGTGCTTGATTGGTGTTTAGTTTTGCAAAAAAAAAAAATTACACTAAATTAAAACAATTAAGTTTTAAAGAAACAAAATTAAAACTAAATAAATATAGAAATTAGGATAAACAAGTAGGGTAAACAGGTTGGTGTATGTCCCTCATGAGCCAGCAAGTAGGGGGCTTCCATTATCTTCAAGCAGTGCGAGAGGCATCACCAAGCAGCCAATGACAACTTTCATGTCAGAGTTGGAAGTGTCACACCACGATCTTTCAAGTAGTTTGACGCGTGTAAAGAAGGACACAATAATTGAACTTTGATGGATTTTTTTTTTCT
>Ga0307515_10006727_pt1:0-5000 | contig 22898 bp, 13 predicted proteins | sample 17_EM_MG_FD_194513 | JGI IMG/M metagenome (GOLD analysis project Ga0307515, IMG submission 194513) | Populus trichocarpa ectomycorrhiza microbial communities from riparian zone in the Pacific Northwest, United States - 17_EM | ecosystem: Host-associated > Plants > Roots > Unclassified... | reverse complement strand
AGAATGAGATTGTGTCTTGCAGACTCTAATGGACACTAAAACAACCAAGAGAGGAGAGACAGGGAGATGAATGTAAGATGCACATTGCAGCTTGAAAGAAATTGTCCACCCCTTCAGAACTTGTGCACAAAGCCTCAAAAGAAAGATTACCCATCAAAAGCATCTACCATGAAACCCAAACCTCTAATAGTCCTATTACTTTCTTTCCAAACAGCAAAAATTCATGAGCTCACATCCATGCATAGTGCCCAATCAAATGATTGAAAAACGCCCTCTAAATAGGGGGCATAACTTCAAGACATCCAGATACTACTCCAGAATTTTGTCCAAACTAACAGATAAGAAAAAATGATCAGTGATCCAAGTGTTTCCACCAGTAACATTATCCACCATGATACTCAGCTGGCCAGTTTCATTTTGCCTAGAGTCCCACAGCAAGCTTGTCAATCCAGTCATGAAATAATCCTAAAAGGATTATTTCTACAGACTTTAATGCAGGTGAATTTAACTTCAAGCACTGTCATTGGAAAACAAGAGCAAGCTACAGAATCAAAGATCCAAGTCAGATTGTAATGCATGCCTAACCTTCAAGGCAGCAACCATCACCCAAAAGTCAGATGAATTAGACTCAACTTCACTGCAGCTATCATGGATTATCTGCAACAGACCAGAATCTATGATACCAAAAACAAAAGGAAGCAACATTAGAGAGCTCAAAGCCACCATTCACACGGAACTAGACAATATTGTTCATATTTTTTGTTTTTTTTTCCCTTACAATTTTTTACAGTTACATTCTTAATGTCCACCACTAACATCATATTGATTTCAATATTAAAAAAATCCCTAAGCAATTGGATTTTAAAAGCTAATACTATATTTACTGTGTTAGATGAATATAAAATTAGCCAGGGTCAAAAAATGAGTAAGAAGACAGAATCAATTATGTGGATAAGGGGGCAAGGTGTGCCACGGATTGTTTCTTGTGAACTCATGTATATAAAGCAAACCAAATCCATTCCTACAGGGCAGGACAGGAGTTTAACAGCAATATCTAACCCATTGCTGTTACGGCATGCAAAACAAGTGTCCATGCAACCTCTGTTTTTTCCTTTATAGCTAAACATAAAAATCTTCTATTGGACATTTATAATATACATAATATGAAGAATGCATGCGTGAGCATAACAAAAACACTATACTGCTATCAATCTCAACCAACAAGTTTCTTCTGGAATATTATCCTCCAAAAAATTTAAACCTGTTCTTCTGAATACTTTATACTCACTAATTCCTCGAGGTGCAAATACTTTAAAGGAGGCCTCAATAGCTTCTTTATAGTTGTCTTCATCCATTGCAACCATTCCTGCTTTTAGAAGCTCCTAAGAGATTTAAAATCCCAAAGCAAATGGAATTAACATAAAGAAATAGGACATGAACCTAACAGGTAAACTGTGAACTAATTATAAACCTTGAATTCTTTCTTCTCATCCCTGGTTGATGGGAGGGCACCACCATGAGCTTTGGTCCACTCCTCAGCAATCTTGACTAGAATGACAACATAAGGTGTGTGCTTATGGGCAACAGGATCTGTCACATTTAAATCAATGGTTTCTGCAAACCTACCGTGTGCAAATACCATATAAGAAACTTCAAAGTAGAATACAGTATGTATGCTTTAAGCTCCAATCCAACCAAGACGATAAGGAAAATGTGTCTACAAAAGGAAGCATGTCCTCTGAGTGCAACATAAAATGAGGCTGAGAGGAGTGATGCTTCCTCCTTCCCACTTCACTTTTCCATGTTTCCTTTGAGATGTTCCATAATATTTGTCCAGTTTCTAGATGAAGTACATGAAAAAAAATGTTTTTTTCTATCTTATCCTCAATTATTTGATTAATTATAACTCCATTTCAAAATATATGGTATTCTACATTTTCCGAGGCAGAGATATTTTTGAGAATATGCACAGCAGACAAAGTAATAGATGATGTTTCAATAAATAGTTAGAAATCCAATGGTAGACAAATAAAATGGGATGGAGAGAGTAATAAATTTCTTCAATTTACTAATAACAGTAAGCAATAGTCTACTGATATTAGACATGCATATGCATTGCAAAATATCAACTAAAAATAGATGCAACGACAAAGCCATGTACCTTTTGAGCTCAGGCCATGGGTTATTTAACCGAAGGTCATCCAAGAAATGATCAGGCTTTGACTCAATCACTGCATGTTCCTGTCTCCAACAAGAAAAAATTCAATTTAGGAACCCTTAGATGTGTAGAAAACAATTTCCAGACTTGATAGTTGGTATGTTAAAAATTGTTTCCACTAATGTCCATTTCACTTGTTATGTTCTTGTAGAAAAATTCAATTTCAGAACCCTTAGATGTGTAGAAAACAATTTCCAGACTTGATAGTTGGCATGATAAAAATTGCTTCCAATAATGCTCGTTTCAGTTTTTATATTCTTCAAAATTTGGCTCGCCAGCTACATTTCACTCCCCTACATAACTTTCTAGTGAGAGGTCCCAGACTTTTATGACATCGAATTATGAAAGAAATGAAAAATGTCCAGAACATTGAATCTGAGAAAATTAAACAATGATGTAGCCACAAAGGAACCTAGTAGGTTATCCATTCAGTGTTTCAAGTTTAATTACAGTTTCTGGAAGGCCAAGTTAGTCACAGCAATTCCAATCATGATGAAGTAACAAAAAAGTACCTTCACACTAATTCTGACAAACCCGGTAAGGCCATAGGAGCGTGCAAAAATCAACAGAACATTTGCCTCCCTGCAGATTTTATCGAGCTTTATCATCGAGTCTTCCGCCAACTGCATGTGTATCAGGAATCATCCATCAAAGATATTGAACAGAGAGAATGAAGATAATAGAAACCCATGTTTTGAGAAACAGCAAATCAGAATATCCAATCATGAAATAGATGGAATTATTTTATGATGCTTAGACAATGAGGAAAGACTGTACAACAATTAAAAAAAAGATGAAAATGGGGCAAAAATCCCATGATTAGGGTACCAATATGCCCTTAACAAAACCGCATACAAACATCTACAACATATCTGTGATCCAAACCAATGCATTGAGCAAGTATGATCAACAAGACAAGCAAAAGCAAACATAGCAGAAACAATATCCTAGAGCACGGCATTCCATCAAGCACCCTACTATCAACACTACCTGAGTGGCTACAACCAGTGTAAACTGCGAAAAGAAGGAGGGATTTGAGCCAATTAATGCCTCGGGATACTCTTCTATAAACTTGGCTTTAACAGCATCATTTAACTCTTGAAGAAACGTGCACACACATTTCGCCTTAGATTGCCCAACACATGATTCATCCACTACCAGAAAAAATCATAGATAACACAAACAAATAAATAAAAAACATAGCAAGTTAAGAACGAGAAAAAAAAAAAAAAAAAGACAAACCCACCCATGAAATTATTTCCAAGGTCGCCCAGTTCAACTTTAGACCCATCAATCACAGTAATGGATCCAACTCCACCAAGTACAAGATTTTTCAACGTCTCGGAACCGGTAGGACCGCAATTAAGCAAACAAATGGTAGCTTTTTCTAAGGCAGCCTGTCCTTGCTCACCCCATATCCTAAACATTTTAATTTTTTTAAGAAAAAAAGCACCACATAAATATAACTTCCACATTTACAACTTCAAATTTATTGCACCTTTAGCTTACGATTATAAATTATAAATTTCTCGTATTTATTCATCTCCACATCCCAAACAGATATAATAAATTATAACACATTAGGGAAAATTTGAAGCGATGATCAGTAAAAAGTAGTACCTGAGTTGGCGATCGTATTTGGTTTTGGGCTCTGCCATTGTTTAGGGTTTGCTTTTGCTTTTGCTAACTACACTACTGTCCACTGTCAAGTTCGCTACGCAGTTTGTGAGTGAGGGGAGGGGGAAGGCTGAAGGAAGAGAATTGCGTATATATCAGAGAACGAACCCAATATTTCTGGTTAATGAAACAAATGAAGTTATGAAGGTCACCCATTTAACTTTTATTTTATATTTTTAGATATTTATTTATTTATTTTATCCAGAAACCATTATTTTAAATTAATTTACATGTCAATGGAAATTAATTTTTTAAGTATCTTAAGGATATATTAATTAGAGCGACGGATTTTTTAAAAAAGTTTTTTTATTTTAAAATAATATTTTTTTATTTTTAAAATTTATTTTTAATATTAATATATTAAAATAATTTAAAAATATCAAAAAAATATTAATTTTAAATAAAAAATAAAATAAAATTTTTAACAAATAATATTTTATCCGCAGTGCCTCACACACGCACGCTGCATTGGTATGATGTACTCAAAAATTATATTCCACTAAGAACCCACTATTGTCATTACACAAAATTATTTATGACGGGGAAGATTAGTGTGAGTAATTGTGTTGTAGGGCATGTCGTTTTTTATTGTGTTTGAAATAATCACAACATGGACTGACAGCAAGTTATTGTAAGCTTAGAGGGTGGGCGAATTGGCTTTTAACTTGGCTTTTAATTTTTCAATTCTAAACTATATTTTTATTACATTTCAGTTATGTGGAGAAATGAGAGAGAAAATTACTATAAAAAAAAATATCAGTTAACACATTTAAATCATAAAAAAGATTGATTTTGATGTTAATAAATTCATATTACAAGGTAAAATTTCATGGAGTGATTTAAAACTTTCATCTTGCCAGAACAAATAAATCGGATTGGAGGAATGTTTTTGAATTTGTTTAATCTTGAGTTTTTTTATCAATTGAATGGTGTTTTAAAATTAAAAAAGGGTTTACTTAGCTTACTAGGACTTTTTTTTTTTTTTTGTATTTTAAGGTGGAAATAAGTTTAAAAAATGGGTTTGTTTGGTCCATAAACTCAAACTCCAACTTTTTGACCATCGAAGGTGGCTTGAATTTGAAATAAAAGATTACGTCTCGTTTAT
>Ga0307515_10006726_pt1 | contig 22899 bp, 21 predicted proteins | sample 17_EM_MG_FD_194513 | JGI IMG/M metagenome (GOLD analysis project Ga0307515, IMG submission 194513) | Populus trichocarpa ectomycorrhiza microbial communities from riparian zone in the Pacific Northwest, United States - 17_EM | ecosystem: Host-associated > Plants > Roots > Unclassified | place... | reverse complement strand
TGGTCGCCCATCGGCCCAGTCACCCTCAACCCCGAACGCGACTCGGTCGTTGCGGCCCACTCGAAAGCAGAGCTTATGCAGCCACTGGCCGCATAAATGAGGCGACAACTACCTTGACGCGCGCCGCCCCGGTGACGTGTGTCGCACGGTCGATCCTGAGGCGGTAGCAAGAATCTGGAGTCGATAGTCACTAGCACGGAGCCGGTAAAACAGAAATCGCTTGTCGACCTGTTCTTCGTCGCGAATCTCGACCAACCCGATTCGCTGGTTGTGTAGATAGCGCTTTCCTGTTGATGCCGGGATCAAGGCTGGATAACCGAGGGTATCTCCAGCTTTGCTGAGATCCGTCATCGTTATGACCAGATCGCCCTGTTCCAAGATGTAGTCGTTTGGGACGGGTCCTGCGTAGTACTTGAGCTTCTCGTCTTTGAAGCCGCCACCGATCGCGAAGTTGCCGGGCGTCACGAGTACGTCCGGCGTTTGCTCGTCAGTGAAATACTCGCCCTTGAAGGCGAATCCATGTTTGACGTGGACGTAGTCCCCGAGCGAGTTCCGAGCGGTATCAGTCATCGGCTTTCATCCATTCGAGACGATGACGCACCATGCCGATGTTGCTGAGTTTGGAACTGCGTCTGACCGCTTGGGCGGTGGTGGCTGCGACTTCAGTCATCCTTGCCTCGCTTCGGACGGGATTTCCCTGAGGCCTTCTTCGCCGCTTTGGTCGCCTGGTCTACTTGCGCCGGAGCCGCGCTCGCCGCCAGTCGCTTCACATCCTCAACAGCCCGGTCGAAATCGCTGCTCGGTTGCGCAGACTCCAGCTTTCGACGCTCGGCGTCGTACCGCTCGAACTGCCCGTGCGCGTGTGCCTCGGCCAGTTGATGCGAGACGGCACCCGAGTGGGTCAGCACGTTGCGCTCGTTGAACTGCAAGAAGGCGTCGAGTCGCTGCACCCATTCGGCCATGTGCATAGTCTTTTTGCGCCGGGCCTGGTCCTCGGCGAAATCGAGGTACATGGTCACAACGCGGTTCAGTTCGGCGATCTCCGGCTGCGACAGGTAGTTCTTCGCGATCGCGACATCCGCCTTGCGGATGGGGCCCTGCGGCGCGTTCTTCCACGTGGTCAGGCCCATGTTGGGTTTCACCGCGTCGGCGCGTCCCTTTATAACCTCGGCGGCGGTGCGGCCGTGGATGGCGAAGTGCAGCTTGTTCTGGACGGTGGCAAAGAAGGTTTGGCTGAGCGGGTGGGCCGCGTCGTAGTCGATGCTGGTGGCGTAGATGTCGGTGATCTTTTGATAGAACATCCGCTCGGAAGCGCGGATGGCGCGGATGCGCTCGAGCAGCTCGTTAAAGTAGTCAGTGCCGAGCGATCGGCCTTCCTTCAATCGCTCGTCGTCTAGCGTGAAGCCCTTGACCAGCAGCTCGGACAGGCGGGCCGTGGCCCACTGGCGAAACGCGGTGCCGCGGGCGGAGCGGACCCGGTAACCGACGGCCAGGATCGCGTCGAGGCTGTAGTGGTCGATCGCCCGGCTGACCTGGCGGCTTCCCTCGGTTTGAACAATCCGGAAACTCCGGATAGTTGCCTCGGGTTCGAGTTCCCGCTCGCTGTAGATGTTGACCAAGTGCTCGTTGGCGGTCTTCACCGACACCTGGAACAGCTCGGCGATCAGTCGCTGCGACAGCCACACCGTGCGGCCCTCCAGGCGAACCTGGAGGTGGGTGGCCCCGTCCTGGTAAATGAGCACCTGGCCATCCGGCGGCGGCGGCTCGGGCGGCTCGGTATTATCGGGCATCGCCGACCCCTTTCAACTGCTCGCGCACGAGGGCCATCAGGCGCTCGTCCTCGCCAAAGCACGCTTCCAGTTCCGCCAGCAAGCGCGGGTACTTCTCAGCGAACGGCTCGCCGTCGTCCATCTGCTCCTCGGCGCCGACGTAGCGGCCGGGGGTGAGCACGAAGCCGTGCTTGCCGATGCTCTTGATCGTTTCTGCCTTGCAGAAGCCAGCGAGATCCTCGTAGTACCACCCACCATGCTCTGCTTCAACCCACCACGCGGGCGGAGGCTCGCCGCGCCACTGGCGGAATGCATAGACGATGCGGCCGAGATCGGAGTCGGAGTTCGGGTCGCCCATGCCGTCAGCCAACATGCTCTCGCCATCGTCGCCGCCGGTCAGCACACGCAGCGTGCGCGTCTGCATCGTGCCAAGCTTGCGCGCGTCGATGAAGAGCGTCTCGCCTTGGCGGTTGCGCCCGCCGTGCTTCAGGTTCCGGCCAGTCTTGTCGCGGGTGAGGAACCACAGGCAGGCGGGGATGCCCGTGGTCAGGAAGAGCTGGGCCGGCAGCGCGACGATGCACTCCACCAGGTCGGCCTCGACGATGCGCTGGCGGATCTCGCCCTCGCCGCCGGAGCCTGATGAGAGGGAGCCATTCGCCATGACAAAGCCGGCCACGCCGCCGCCGCGGCCGTTGGGTGGGGCCAGATGGTGGATGAAGTGCTGGATCCAGGCATAGTTGGCATTGCCCACCGGCGGCGTGCCGTAACGCCAGCGCACGTTTTCGGCCAGCAGCTTGCCCGACCAGTCCGAGATGTTGAACGGCGGGTTGGCAAGGATGTAGTCAGCCTTGAGGTCGGGGTGCAGATCGCGCAGAAAGCTGTCGGCCGGCTGCGCGCCAAGGTTGGCTTCGATGCCGCGAATGGCCAGGTTCATGTGCGCCAGCCGCCAGGTGGTGGGGTTGGACTCCTGGCCAAAGATCGAGAGATCGGCCTTCTGCCCGCCGTGCGCTTCGACGAAGCGCTCCGACTGCACGAACATGCCGGCCGAGCCACAGCAGGGGTCGTACACGCGCCCCTCGTAGGGTTCGAGCATCTCGACCAGCAGGCGCACGATGCTGCGCGGCGTGAAGAACTCGCCGCCGAGCTTGCCTTCGGCTGCGGCGAACTTGCTGAGGAAGTATTCGTAGACGCGGCCGAGCGTGTCGCGTGCCTTCGATCGGTCGCCCTTGAAGCCGATGTCGGCAATCAGGTCGATCAGGCCCTTCATCTTCTCTGGGGCAATGCCGCGCCGGGCGTAGTCGCGTGGCAGCTTGCCTTTGAGGTTGGCGTTGTCGCGCTCGACGGCGAGGATGGCGTCGTCGATCAGCGTGGCGATGTCGGCGCGTGTCGCCTGGTTCTGCAGGTTGTGCCATCGCGACTCGGGCGGTACCCAGAAGACTCGCTCGGCGGTGTACTCGTCGCGATTCTCCAGCAGGCTTTCGAGCTGCGGGCCGGTGATGCCGTCGGCGGCCAGCTCGGCCTTGAGTTCGTCGCGCCGTGCGTCGAAGGAGTCAGAGATGTACTTCAGGAAAAGCAGGCCCAGGACGACGTGCTTGTATTCGGCCGCATCGATCTGGCCGCGCAGGGCATCGGCCGCCTTCCAGAGAATCTCGGCGCGTGCGAGGTCGGCATTGTTGGTGTCGGTGGTCGCCATCAGGGCTCCGTCGGGTCTTGTTTTTTGTGCCATGTCCGGCCGAGCTGCCTAGAGTTGCTAGAGCGTCCCCGGCATGGTAACAAGCGCGACCTAGCAGGTCGACGGCGCATCGCGACTCCCGCTGCATGCTGTCGCACCGCCCATCCGATCATTCGATGACAGAACGCAAGGAAGTGGCTGATCGCGTCGACGGACTCACCAAGCAGGTGACTGGGTTACGCAATGGGCGCGCCGGCCTCAGGTTCAGGAACGACTCGCGCGCCGGTGCTGGCCAGACGCAGAAGGGAAGCGACGGGGCTCATGGGCTCCTGTCGGACATCGCAACTTGAGGGTGACGAGCCTTACCCCCGGCACTGGTTGCAGCGCTAAGGGCTGCTTGGTTCCCCACCTGACCCGGTTGGGCGCGCTTCCATGCGGGGAGGCCCGTCAGGGTGGGATTCTACCGGCTAGCGCAGGTGCAGCGCGTCGGCGCCGAACTCGATGCCCAGCGGTTCGATCAGCAGCCGCTTCAGCCCGGCCTCGACACGCCCGGCGACGAGCGCTTCGACGCCGTTTTCACGCGCCACCGCCACCGTGCGCTCGGCGTCCGCCGCCGCGACGAAGAGCGCGAAGCCGGCGCCCATGTTCAGCGTGCCGTAGGCCTCGGCATCGTCCTGGCCGGCGTTGGTCTGCATGAACTTCAGCACCGGCGGCACGGCCGGCACGGCATCGATGCGGTAGGTCAGCGCCTTCGGGTGGCGCAGCAGCTTGCGCCAGCCGTGGCCGGTGATGTTGGCGGCGTAGTGCACGGCTATGCCGGCCTGCCACAGCGCTTCGGTGACCGGCGAGTACAGCGTCGTCGGCGCCAGCAGCGCGTCGCCGTAACCCAGCCCCGGCGTCACTTCGGTCAGGTAGCCGCCCGGCAGCCGCTCCACCAGCTTGCGCGCCAGGCTCAGGCCGTTGGCGTGGATGCCGCTGCTGGCCAGCAGCACGATGGCGTCGCCGGCCTGCAATTCTTCACCCAGCGACAGCCGCTGCTTCGGGTTGACCAGCCCCGTGCACGACGCCGCCAGGTCGATGCGCCCGGCTTCGACGATGCCGGCCAGCGCCGGTGTCTCGCCGCCGCCCCACGCCACCTTGCAGGTGTCGCAGGCGGCCTTCCAGCCGGCCACCAGGGCTTGCGAACGGTCGGCGTCGGCAAACCAGTCGCTGCCGCCGGCGGCCCAGTAGGCCTGCACCACCAGCGGCGTGGCGCCGACGGTGATGAGGTCGTTGATGGCCATCGCGATCGTGTCCTGCGCGATCGCGGCGTAGTAGCTCCTGCCCGTCAGGCGCTGCATCTCGTCGGCCACCAGCGCCTTGCTGCCCAGGCATTCGACGATGCTGGCCAGGTAGAACGGCCCGACGTCGACGACGTAGGCCGACTCGCCGCGCGAGGCCGCGACTTCGCTGAAACCATGGCCGGCCAGGTGCGCGCCGGTGGCGGCGGCGGCGCGCTGCGCGGCCACCTTCAGCGGGTCGATGAGGTCGTAGACGACGCCGGCCTGCTCATAGCTCAGCGGGGTGGGGGCAGGTGCTTGCATGCTGCCGATTATCGGGTCTGCGGTGACCCACCCCTAAGTCCGCTGCCAGGGCCTCCGGGTCCCTAAGGCGCGGGACGCGGCCTTGCATCCGGCGGCCTAACCTGTCTCGTATCGCGGCGGGGTTGCCGCGGCCAACGAAAGGCAAGCCATGGCCAAGGAAGTCGGCGTCGAGTGGATCAACACCTACGACTGCCTGAACGCGCTGACCCACGAACACGAAGACGCGGGCGGCTTCTACGACGAACTGGTTCAGCACGACGGCTGGGTCGGCTCGTTCAACTGGGGCAACGGCAATGCCTGGGAGCAGGACTTCAAGCGCCCGGACAAGGGCGGCACCGCCAATGCCTGGGTCGACACGGTCGACTTCGCGTACTTCACCGGCCATGGCAGCCCGTCGGGCTTCTACTTCCGCTGCGATTCGCCGGACGACAACCTCATCGAGTGCGACCACTACTCGGGCCCGAACAACGGCGACCTGCGCCTGGGCTACGACGACCTCGATTGGCTCGCGCTCGAGGTCTGCAACACGCTGCAGCTCGACGCCAACATCGGCGGCAGCAACCGCGATGTCTTTGACCGCTGGGCGCAGGCCTTCCAGGGCATGCACACGATGTGCTCGTTCACGACGGTCAGCCTCGATGAAGCCACGCCCGGCCGCTACTTCGCCGCCTATCTCGACGGGCGCTGGCTGACGGTGATCTTCGGCCTGCCCGAATGGATGTTCGGGCGCGCGCCGATGAAGGTCATCGACGCCTGGTTCTCCATGACTTCGGCGGTGCAGCCGTCGCCGTACGAGGCGGCGGTGCTGTACGCCAACACCCAGGGCACCGACACCCAGAACGACTACATCTGGGACCACGGCCACGTCAGCAGCGACCCGCGCCCGGGTGCCGCCAACTGGTTCAGCTGGACCTGGGTGCCGCACGCCTGCTGAGCAACTTCGACAAGGAACCACCATGGCCGAGACCATCAAGCTCTACAAGCGCAGCAACCGCGCGCTGCAGCCCAGCCAGATCGAAGCGCTGGCGCGCCATCTTCACGTCGACGGCAAGACGCAGCAGACCGACGAGGCGCTGGCCTGCCACGACGGCACGCGCACGCTGGCCTACGCGCAACCCTGCACCCGCTTCGCCGGGCTGCTGTTCTTCTCCGACCAGTCGGTGGCCTGGGGCGACGCCACCGGCAAGGTGCTGGACGCCAAGCGCGCCCAGGCCTGGACGCAGGACCTGCTGGCCAAGTTCGACCTGCTGCCGAAGGCCGAAGGCGCGGCGCTGGACTTTCACCTGGAAGCGCACGAGACCGAGGCCATCGTCTTCGACGGCAAGGAGCGGCGCCGCGTCAAGGCCAAGACCGACGTGCTGTCGCAGCTGTTGCTGGACGGCATCCCGGTGGTCGGCCCGCGGGCCAAGGTGCGCGGCGTGTTCAAGTCCGCCGAGCGCCCGGTGATGCTGCACATCGGCCTGTGGGACAGCGTGGCCGTGCACGAAACGCGCGAGCGGCTGCGCGAGCACGACGTGGTGCGCAGCGTGCAGGAGCGGCTGGCGCAGCGCGAGAACTGCGGCGCCAAGGGCTACGACCTGTGCGACATGCGGCTGGTCTATATGGCTGGTGAATTCAACGGCGCGCCCGACCTGCTGGCGCCGGAATACCACGTCGAGATCCAGCTGCGCGAGACGCATGGCCGCGCCCGGCCGGCGGCGCAGGGGCCGCGCCAGGTGTTGCGTCTGCCGGCCTGGCGCTAGCGGCCTGGGCCCGAAAGGCGGCCCGTAGAATGGCCGCCGATGAGTTACGTCGTTCTCGCGCGCAAGTACCGGCCGAAGAGCTTCGACCAGATGGTCGGGCAAGAGCACGTGGTGCGCGCGCTGACGAACGCGCTGGAGCAGCAGCGGCTGCACCACGCCTACCTCTTCACGGGCACGCGCGGCATCGGCAAGACGACGGTGTCGCGCATCCTGGCCAAGAGCCTGAACTGCACCGGCCCCGACGGCACCGGCGGCATCACCGCACACCCCTGCGGCGTGTGCAATGCCTGCACCGAGATCGACGCCGACCGCTACATCGACTACATCGAGCTCGACGCCGCCAGCAACCGCAGCATCGACGAGATCCGCGACCTGATCGAACGCGCGGCCTACAAGCCCGGCATCGGCCGCTTCAAGGTCTTCATGATCGACGAAGCGCACCAGCTGACGAAAGACGCCTTCAACGCGCTGCTGAAGACGCTGGAAGAGCCGCCCGAATACCTGAAGTTCGTGCTGGCCACCACCGACCCCGAGAAGATGCTGCCCACGGTGCTGAGCCGCTGCCTGCAGTTCAACCTGCGGCCGATGGCGCCCGACACCGTGCACGAGCACCTGGCGCGCGTGCTGCCGGCCGAGAACGTGGCTTTCGACGAAGGCTCGCTGCGGCTGCTGTCGCGCGCCGCGCGCGGCTCCATGCGCGACGCGCTGTCGCTGGCCGACCAGGCCATCGCCTACGGCGGCGGCCGGCTCGACGAAGCGGTGGTGCGGGCCATGCTCGGCAGCGTCGACCGCAGCCATGCGCGCACCATCGTCGAAGCGCTGTCGCGGCGCGACGGCGCGGCGGTGCTGGCGGCGGTGGATGGGCTGCGCAGCCTGGGCCTGTCGGCCGACGCCACGCTCGAAGAGATGGCCGCGCTGCTGCAGCAGATGGCCGTCGAACAGGCGGTGCCGGGTGCGCTGGACGCGCAGGATCCCGACAGCGCCGACGCCGTGCGCCTGGCCGCGCTGCTGCCGGCCGACGAGACGCAGCTGCTCTACAGCATCGCCTTGCACGGCCGCGCCGAGTTGGGCCTGATGAGCGACGAATACGGCGCGCTGACGATGGTGCTGCTGCGCCTGCTGGCCTTCCCGCCGGCCGACGGTGGCGCGCCGGCCCGGGCCGCGCCGGTGGCTCGCGCGGCACCGCTGCGTGCACCGGCGCCGCCGGCGATCAAGCTGCCGGTGGCGGCGCCGGTGCCGGTGCGGGCTGCGCCGCCTGTGGCCCTTGCAGCGCCGGCAGCGGTGCCGACACCGACGCCTGCACCGACCCTCATAGCCGCCGAGCCGCCGGCCCCGCCGGCACCCATCGTGGTGCCGACATCCGCGCTCGGCGACCGCTGGTATGCGCTGGTGCAGCGCCTGGCCGAGCAGGGCGCCATCGTCGCGCTGGCGCGTGAACTGGCCTGGCAGGCCGGGCTGGTGGCGGTGGACGAACAAGCCGTGCCGCCGTGCTGGCGTTTGCGCGTCGAGCGCGAGCCGCTGCGCCAGCCGGTGCTGCGCGACAAGCTGGCGGCGGCGATGGCCGCCGAACTCGGCACCCCGGTCGACCTGCAGCTGGAACCCGGCACGCCGGACGATTCACCGACCCGGCGCGACGCCGCCGAGCGCGCGCGCAAACAAGCCGTGGCCGAAGAGACGGTGCGGGCCGACCCGGTGGTGCAGGCACTGATGAGCCAGTACAAGACCGCGCGCATCGTGCCGGGGTCGATCAAGCCGGCTTGATTTCCTTCACGCGGCAGGGCCGGCCGATCCTCGAGGCGATGGCGAGGATAATCGCTGCTCCAGCGGTTGCACACCCGCTTCGAAAGGATTCGTGATGATGAAGGGGCAACTCGCCGGCTTGATGAAACAGGCCCAGGCGATGCAGGACAACATGAAGCGCGCCCAGGACGAACTGGCGCAGATGGAAGTCGAAGGCCAGTCCGGCGCCGGCCTGGTGAAGGTGACGATGACGTGCAAGCACGACGTGCGCCGCATCAGCATCGACCCGAGCCTGCTCGCCGACGACAAGGACATGCTCGAAGACCTGGTCGCCGCCGCGTTCAACGACGGCGTGCGCCGCGCCGACGAAGTGTCGGCCGAGAAGATGGGCAAGCTGACTGCCGGCATGCCCTTGCCGCCCGGCATGAAACTGCCGTTCTGATGGCCGCCGAGCCGGCGCTCGACGGCTTGATCGATGCGCTGCGCCGGCTGCCCGGCGTCGGCGTGAAGTCGGCGCAGCGGCTGGCCTTCCACCTGCTGCAGCACGACCGCGACGGCGCGCGCCGGCTGGCGCGTGCGCTCGACGACGCGGTGGAGCGCATGAAGCACTGCGAGCGCTGCCACACCTTCACCGGCACGCCGGTCTGCGCGACCTGCCGCGACCCGAACCGCGACGCGCGGCTGCTGTGCGTGATCGAAACGCCGGCCGACCAGGCCGCGCTGGAACGCACCGGCAGCTACAAGGGCTTGTACTTCGTGCTGATGGGCCGCATCAGCCCGATCGACGGCGTCGGCACCAGCGAGATCGGCGCCGCGCAGCTGCTCGAACGCGCCGGCGACGGCGTCGTGCAGGAGGTGATCCTGGCCACCAGCTTCACCGCCGAAGGCGAGGTCACCGCGCATGCGCTGTCGCAGGCCTTGCGCGCGCGCGGGCTGAAGGTCACGCGGCTGGCGCGCGGCGTGCCGGCCGGCAGCGAGCTCGAATACGTCGACCTCGGCACCATCGCGCACGCGATGACGGACCGGCGCTAGCCGGCTCTAGACGCGGGCCGGCAGCAGCGGCTCCACGAACTTCCTGGCAACCGCCAGGTTGTCTTGCGCCAACTGCACCAGCTCTGCAGAAATCGGCGCGGACAGCGTCTCCGTCTGCACGGACGTCCAGAATCGTTCGGCGGCCTCGGCTGCCCGGCCCCAGACAGCGGGCTTCGCGCCGATGCTGCCGACCTTGGGTTCGATGGGCGAAAGGTCCGGGTCCACGCCGCCGCCGATGGACGCATAGCGCATCGGCAGGATGTCGTAGGCGGGGGCGACGCCCAGGTACTCGCCATCCTCGCCAATGAGCAGCGAGATGTTCTCGAAGTGCCTGTCGCTGTTCCCGATGAGCTCGCTGAAGGCGGCCATGGTGTCGATGCGACGGGCGTCCTCGGGCGAGAGGTACTTCGCCTGCTCGCAGCGCGCCGCGAACTCCGGCCACGAGTCCCGCATGCCGAAGAACTCATCGTCGACGGAGCCGGCTGACAGCATCCCGACGCGACCGTACGCCCCGACGCGATCAAAGCGCTGGACCTCCAGGAAGACGTAGTCTTCCGAGGCGAGCAGCTGCGTCGTCGACGCCGGCACGCCGATCTCTGCCAAGGACCGCAGGGCCAGGTGCTCGAGCGGCAGCAGTTCGGCCATGCGGCTGCCGCGCTTTGCGAACTTCACGATGACATGGCCCGAGTCCTCGGCCTTGCCGAGGAACTTCGGCTGCTCGCCGCCGGTGCTGGAGCCGTAGGCGGCGCCCTTGAGCGCTGTCGCCATCACCTGGTAGTGGGCCGCCTTCTCGGCCGTTGGCGTCGAACCCAGGCGTCTGAGGTCGACTTCCATTTGCAGCGGGCCCTCACCGAACACCAGGTTGCCAGACAGATTCAGGCCGCGCGAAAAGAGCCAGGCTGCGTGGTGCTCGTCGCTCCAATCCCGGAGGCTGCTCGGGAACTGCTGGCTTGTCGCCGCCTCCTGCGCCAGCTGGCGGCCCAGGAAGCCCGACGGCGCGGCAAAGGCCATGTACGGCGGCAAGCCCGCGTACATGCGGGTGACCGGGCCGATGCGCTCGATGGTGGCGCCGCCGGACAGGAACTCCACGTCGGCGAAGGGCTCGATGGAGCCGCTGCGCAACACCCGGTAGATGCGCTGCCTGGCATTGAGTCCCAGGGGCAGCTGGCGCAGCAGCGCGTACCGCGGCGTCCGGTCCCCCGTGACCTTCAAGGTCGTCACCGAGCGAGTGAGCCTTTGAATAGCTCGGGACAGAGTCGGCTGGCTGACACCCAGCGCTGCAGTCAACTGCGCTGCGCTCTGTGGCCCACCTCTCAGAAGACGCTCAATCTCCTGGGCGGTACTGCCCCCGGATGATCTGCTTGCAGCGCTCACATGAATTATCAGTGAATAGTTCGCTGCATTCTACAAAGCATGCACGGCGAAAGCGATACCCCGGGCGGTCAGCCCCTGGATCCCGCTCCTGCCCCGCTTTTAGAACGCGGCTGCCGCGCCGTCGATCGCCGCCTTCAGCTCGGTGTAGCTGTGGTTCACCGGGAACTGCGGAAACTGCGCCACGATGCTCGCCGGCGGGTGGATGAAGAAGCCCGCGTCGGCGGCTTGCAGCATGCCGGTGTCGTTGTACGAATCGCCGGCGGCGATGACGCGGTAGTTCAGCCGCTTCAGCGCGTTCACGGCCTGGCGCTTCTGGTCCGGCTGGCGCAGCTTGTAGTCGGCGACGTAGCCGTCGGCGTCGACGATCAGCCGGTGGCAGAACAGCGTTGGCCGGCCGAGCTGGCGCATCAGCGGGTCGGCGAATTCGTAGAACGTGTCCGACAGGATGATGACCTGGTAGCGGCTGCGCAGCTCGTCGAGGAACTCGCGCGCGCCGTCCATCGGCGCCATGCCGCCGATGACGGCCTGGATGTCGGCCAGCTTCAGGCCGTGCCGGCGCAGCAGCGCCAGCCGGAAGCGCATCAGCACGTCGTAGTCGGGCTCGTCGCGCGTGGTGCGGCTGAACTCCGGGATGCCGGTGCGTTGGGAAAAGGCGATCCAGATCTCGGGGACCAGGACACCCTCGAGATCGAGGCAGACCATTTGCATGGGGCGGCATCGTAGCGCACGCCCCACGCAGGCCTAAGCCAGGCCTAAGCCGCGGCCAGCGTCACCTCGACGCCGCTGAGCACGGCGTTGCCCGACAGCGGGTCGCGCTGGCGGTCGTCGAGCAAGGCGTTCAGGTTCACGCCCGGCCGCTGCGCGGCCAGCGCCAGCCGCGCACCGGGCAGGCCGTGTCCCCAGCCGTGCGGCAGGCTGACGACGCCCGGGCGCATGGCCGCGCTCAGCTCCACGGTGACGGCGACTTCGCTGCCGCTGCCGGCCAGCCGCGCCGTGGCGCCGTCGGCCAGGCCCAGCCGTGCCGCGTCGTCGGGGTGGACCAGCGCGGTGCAGCGGTACGGACCCTTGGCCAGCGTCGGCAGGTTGTGCATCCAGCTGTTGTTGCTGCGCACGTCGCGGCGGCCGATGACGACCATCGCCGGCGCCGGCGTGTCGATGTCGGCCAGCGCGCGCGGCAGGTCGGCCAGCAGCATCACTGGCGCCAGTTCGATCTTGCCGCTGGGCGTGCGCAGCAGCTCGGGGATGCGCGGCGCCAGCGGCCCGAGGTCGATGCCGCCCGGCGCGGCCATCACGCGCTCCAGGTTCAGGCCGCCGGGCTTGCGGCCGAAGGCGTCGCCGAACGGCCCGTTGCGCAGCGCCAGGTCGAGCAGCCGCTCCGGCCCCTGGCGGCCCGCCAGCGCCTGCAGCACCAGCGGGGCGTTGTCGCCGGCGAGCTTGCGCACGTCGTCGGCGAGCAGCGCATCGTCCAGCGCCAGCACGTCGGCAGCCGCCCCCTGGCCGCGGGCGATGGCGGCCAGCCGCAGCAGCGTCTGCCACTCGGGCGGGTGGCCGGCCGGCGGCGTGAACACCGGGCCGCTGTAGCGCGCGTGGTTGCGGTGGCTCAGCTGCGGAAAGGCGACGTCGTAGTGGCTGTCTTCGAGCGGGCTCCAGCCGGGCAGGATGACGTCGGCATGGCGCGTCGTCTCGTTGACGTAGATGTCCAGGCTGACCATGAAGTCCAGGCTGTCCAGCGCACGCGCCAGGCGCTCGCCACCGGGGCTGGACAGCACCGGGTTGCTGGCCACCGTGATCAGCGCTTTCACCTGGCCGGGGCCTGGGCCTTCGATCTCTTCGGCCAGGCAGGTCATCGGCAGTTCGCCGAAGACCTCGGGCGCGCCGCTGATCCGGCTGGCCCAGCGGCCGGTGACGACGCCGCGGCCGCTGCCGGGCTTGCCCATCGTGTTGTGCGCGAAGGCGGCCGAGTGCGGGAACATCGCGCTGCCGGGCTCGTCGAGGTGCCCGGTCAGCACGTTCAGCACGTCGACCAGCCAAGAGCACAGCGTGCCGTAGCTTTGCGTGCATGTGCCGATGCGGGCGTAGACGCAGCCGCGCTCGGCGCCGGCCAGGTCGCGTGCCAATTGGCGGATCGTTTCGGCAGTTATGCCGCAGCGCGCCGCCACGCGCTCGGGCGTGAAGGCGTGCAGCGCCGGTTGCAGCTCGGCGAATCCGTTCACATGCGCTTCGAGCCGGCCCAGGCGCACCAGGCCTTCGTCGAACAGCGTGTGTGCCATCGCGGCGAGCAGGAAGACATCGGCGCCCGGGCGGATGGCGTGGTGCGCGTCGGCGACCTCGGCAGTCTCGGTGCGCCGCGGGTCGATGACGACCAGCCGGCCGCCGCGCGCGCGCAGCGCCTTGGCCTTGCCGCGGAAGTCGGGCACGGTCCACAGGCTGCCGTTGCTGGCGATCGGGTTCGCGCCGATCACCAGCAGGTGGTCGCAGCGCTCGATGTCGGGCACCGCGATGCTCAGCCAGTGGCCGAACATCAGCCCGCTGGACAGCTGCTTGGGCATCTGGTCCAGCGTCGACGCCGAATAGACGTTCTTCGTGCCCAGCGCCTTGGCCAGGCGGCCGAAGTACAGCAACAGGCTCATCTTGTGCGCAGACGGGTTGCCGACCGAGATCGCCACCGCGTCGCTGCCGTGCGCTTGCTGCAGCGGCGGCAGCCGGCGTTCGATCTCGGCGAAGGCTTCGTCCCAGGTGGCTTCGACGAAGACGCCGTCGCGCTTGATCAGCGGCTGGCGCAGCCGATCAGGGTCTTCGTGCAGATCCTTCAGCGCGAAGCCCTTCGGGCAGATGTAGCCGGCGCTGAAAACGTCGTTCTCGGCGCCGCGGATGGCCGTCACGCGGCCGTCGCGCGTGCGCACTTCGAGGCCGCAGCAGGCCTCGCACAAAGGGCAGATGCGGTAAGTGGATGTATCGGTCATCGGTGTCTCCTGGCGCCAGGCTGCGGTTGTCGCCGATCCGGGCCGTGTTGTCCGTCACGCAAGCGACGCTAACGCGTGCAATGCGGTCTGCCAACGACCCCGCAGGTCATGTCGCTGCGTGCCATTGGCCGATATGCTGGTCTGCTGACGTTCACGAGACCGATGGCCATGGCCGCAGACGACAAAGAACCCACCGGCGCCGCGCTGCTGGCGCAGCTGCAGAAGAAGCTCGCCGGCGGCTTGCGCAAGGATCCGCCGATTTTTCGGGTCGTCGAAGTGGCGCGCGCACCGAACGGGCGCCTGGTGCGTCAGGGTCAGATCTGGCACAGCGACCTGGACCAGGTGCGCCGCTTCGGCCGCGCGCTGGCGGCCAATTCGGTGTCGCAGCAGGTCGTCATCGCCGATTCGGCCGGCGCCGTGATCGAAGAGATTCCCGTGGCGATTGCCGCCGCAGGCCCGGCCGGCTGGGGCGGCTGGCGCGACCTGCCGCTGCCGCCGGCGCCGCCGCGCAAGAAGCCGCGGCGCATCGCGAAGCCCGAGGAAGCCGCCGCGGCGCCGAAGGCGCCGGCTGCGCCGCCAGTGCCGTCGGTCGACCTGCCGGTGATGCAGGCCGAGGTGCCGGCAGAAGTACAGGCCGCGGTACCGACCAACGTACCAGCCGAAGCGCCAGCCGAGGCGGAAGACGACCTGGCGATCGTGCTGCCCTGACGGGGCCGGACTAGTCGGAGCTGCTCAGCGTCGCGGTCAGCTTGCGCGAATGCCCTTCGCGCCACACCGTCAGTGTGACCTTGTCGCCCGGCTGGCGCCGTTCCAGCGTCGACAACATGTCGTCGAGCCCGTCGATGGCTTCGTCGTTGATCGCGGTGATGACGTCGCCGGCAATGACCTCGCCGCTGCGCCCGCGGCGAAACGGCTGCAGCCCGGCGCGCGCCGCCGGGCCATCGGGCGCCACCTGCACCAGCGCCACCCCCTTGGGCAGGCCCAGCGAGCGGTGCAGCGCCGCCGGCCCGGCGGTGACGCCCAGGGCCGGGCGTACGAAACGCCCGTCGCGGATCAGCCGCGGCACGATGCGGTTCACCTCGTCGACCGGAATCGCGAAGCCGATGCCGGCGCTGGCGCCGCTGGGGCTGGCGATCTGCGTGTTCACGCCGATCAGCCGGCCGGCGCTGTCGAGCAAGGGGCCGCCCGAGTTGCCCGGGTTGATGGCGGCATCGGTCTGGATCACGCCGCGGATCGTGCGCTGGTTGAAGGATTCGATCTCGCGGTTCAGCGCGCTGACGATGCCGGTGGTCAGCGTCTGGTCCAGCCCGAACGGATTGCCGATGGCGTAGACGCGCTGGCCCACCAGCAGCTCGCGGCTCGTGCCCAGCACGATCGGCGGCAGCTTGTCCTTCGGCGCCTTGATGCGCAGCACCGCGAGGTCACGGTCGGGGAAGGCGCCGACCAGCTCGGCCTCGTGCGTGCTCTGGTCCGACAGCGTCACGCGCGCCGCGCTACCGCCCTGGATGACGTGGAAATTGGTGACGATGTGGCCTTGGTCGTCCCAGACGAAGCCGGTGCCGGTGCCGCGCGGCACCTGCTGCACGTTCAGCGAGAACAGGTCGCGCTGCGCCGCCAGCGTCGTGATGTGCACGACCGACGGCGACGTCTTGCGGAAGAGCTCGATATTGGCCAGCTCGTCGGCCGCCAGCGCGCCGCGCGGCGCCACGGCGCGGGGTGCGGCGTCGCTGCGCGCCGTGACGGGCAGGGCACAAAGTGCGATCAGGGCGGCGAAGGCGAAGCGGCGGATCATCGGTGGCGGGGTGGGCAAGGGCACAAGCCGCGAATTATCAGGAAACGATGTAGGCCGCGGCGCCGGTGGCGATCAGCGTGCCTTCGTCGTTGACGAGCCGCATCTGCGTCGAGCCGACGCGGCCGCCCAGCCGCGTGACCTCGCCGCGGCCGACGAAGCGCCGGCCCAGGCCCTGGCGCAGAAAGTCCACGCGCAGGTCGATCGTGCCCATCTTCGAGAAGCGCTGCATCACCTGCGCCGTGTCGTCGTGGGCGAAGTGTTCTGCGATCGCGACCATCAGCGCCAGGCCGCCCAGCGCGTCCAGCGTCGCCGAGATCACGCCGCCGTGCAGCCGGCCATAGCTGTAGTGGCCGACCAGCGCCGGCTGCATGTCGAAGGCCAGCCGCACGTCGCCGGGCACCAGCGACTCGACTTGCAGGCCGAGCACCTGGTTGAAGCTGATGCGCTGCTCGAACAGCTCGACCAGCGCGCTTTCGAGGCGGGCCTGCTCGGCGGCGTCGCGGCGCGCGGGCATGGTCATGCGTGGCGCATCAGACCCAGCCGGGCCCGGGCTTCGTCGGGCGTGGCCACCTCGCGCCCGGCGTTGCGCGCGCAGCCGGCCAACGCCTCGATCAGCACGCCGTTGCCCGATGCGCGCTCGCCACCCGGCAGGTAGAAGGTGTCTTCGAGGCCGGTGCGAAGCATGCCGCCGAGTTCGGCCGTCTTCTGGTGCACGGGCCAGATCTCGGCGCGGCCGATCAGCGTGCTCTGCCAGACGGCGCCGGGCGGCGCGTAGCGCGGCAGCAGCGCCAGCAGGTCGGCGTCGCACGGCATGCCGCTGGCCACACCCATGACGAAGTTGACCTCCGGCACGCCGGAGAACATGCCGGCCTTCAGGTACATGGCCACGCTGCGCACGATGCCGACGTCGAAGCATTCGAACTCGGGGTGGATGCCGAGTTCGTTCATCACGTCCAGCATCTGCTGCACCTTGGCCACCGGGTTGTCGAAGACCATCGGCGGCCAGGCCCATTCGCCGTTGTCCTTGATCTTCAGGTAGTTCAGGCTGCCGGCGTTGCAGGCGGCGGCTTCGGGCTTGACGCGGCGCAGGCACGCGATCGGCCCCGACACGTCCTTGCCGACGACGCCGGTCGTCAGGTTGATGATGACGCCGGGGCAGGCGGCGCGGATGGCGTCGACCACGGCCTCGGCCACGTCGGGGTCCCAGCTCGGCAGGTGGCCGGCGCCTTCGTCCTGCGCACGCAGGTGCACGTGCATGATGCTGGCGCCGGCGTTGAAGGCGTCGCGCGCCTCGGCCGCCATCTGCTGCGGCGTCACCGGCACCGGGTGCTGCTTCGGGTTGGTCAGCACGCCGGTCAGCGCGCAGGTGAGGATGGCCTTGTCGTTGTTCATTCGACGATCTCCAGTTCGACCAGCACGGCACCCGATGCGACCGGGTCTCTGGCCTTCACGTTGACCGCGCACACCGTGCCGGCGGCGGCGGCGTTGAGCCACATTTCCATCTTCATCGCTTCGACGCAGACCAGCGGTTGGCCGGCAGTGACGCTGTCGCCCGGCGCCACCAGCACCTGGGCCACGATGCCGGCCACCGGCGCGCGCGCGCGGCGCGGGTCGGCGCTGCTGTCGCGGGCCGGGTAGGGCGAGGGTTCGGTGAACCGGAACGCCGCGCCGTCGAGCACCAGGTGCAGGGCGCTTGCGTCGAAGACGGCGCTGGCGCGGCGGCGCACACCGTCGATCTCGAAGCGCAGTTCGTCGCCGTCATGCGCGAGGATGGCCACGCCTTCGGGCGGCGCGCGCAGCGTGCGCTTCGTGCCTTCGTGCTCGAGCGTGATGTCGAAGCCGGTGACGCTGGCTGGCCGCGCGCCCGGCCGGCCGGCGTGCAGCACCGCCGCCAGGCGCCAGGCATCTTCGGGCGGCAGCGGACGCTGCAGCAGCGGCTCGCCGGCGGCGGCCCATTCGTCCAGCCGCGTCGTCGTCAGCGCTGCCGCGGTGAACTGCGGGTGCTTGACCAGGTCGCGCAGGAAGCCGCCGTTGTTCTTCAGGCCGAGCAGCGGCACGTCTTCGAGTGCCCGCGTCAGGCGCCGCACGGCGTCGGCGCGGTCGCGGCCGTGGGCGATGAACTTGGCCACCATCGCGTCGTAGTACGGCGTGACTTCGCCGCCTTCGGCGATGCCGTGGTCGATGCGGACCGACGCCCGCTCGGGCCGCCAGCCGGCGATGCGGCCGGTCTGCGGCTTCCAGCCGTCGTAAGGATCCTCGGCGTACAGCCGGGCTTCGATGGCGTGGCCGGTGAAGGTGACTTGCTCCTGAGTCACCGGCAGCGGCTCGCCGGCGGCCACGCGCAGCTGCCATTCGACGAGGTCGAAGCCGGTGACGCATTCCGTCACCGGGTGCTCGACCTGCAGCCGCGTGTTCATCTCCAGAAAATAGTGCTTCAGCTGCGCGTCGACGATGAATTCGACCGTGCCGGCGCCGCGGTAGCCGACCGCCATCGCCGCGGCGACTGCGTCGCGGCCCATCGCGGCGCGCATCTCGGCATCGACCACCGGCGACGGCGCTTCTTCGATCACCTTCTGCCGCCGCCGCTGTGCCGTGCAGTCGCGTTCGCCCAGGTGCACGGCGTGGCCGTGGGCGTCGGCGAAGACCTGGATCTCGATGTGGCGGCCGTCGGCGATCAGCCGTTCCAGCATCAGCGTGCCGTCGCCGAAAGCGCTGCTGGCTTCGCGGCGTGCGCCGGCCAACGCGGCGGGGAGTTCGGCCATTTCGTGCACCAGCCGCATGCCGCGGCCGCCGCCGCCGGCCACGGCCTTGACGAGCAGCGGCAGGCCGAGCTTCGCAGCCTCGGCCGCCAGCCTTTCATCGCTCTGGTCTTCGCCGAGGTAGCCTGCCGCGCAAGGCACGCCGGCCGCCAGCATGCGGCGCTTGGCGCCAGCCTTGTCGCCCATCGCGCGGATGGCGTCGGGCGGCGGCCCGATGAACACCAGCCCGGCGTCGGCGCAGGCCTGCGCGAAGTCGGCGCGTTCGCTGAGGAAGCCGTAGCCCGGATGCACGGCGTCGGCGCCGGTGCGCCGCGCGGCCTGCAGCAGCGCTTCGATGTTCAGGTACGACGCCGCGGCCGGCGCTGCGCCGATGGCCACGGCCTCGTCGGCCTGGCGCACATGCGGTGCCTCGGCATCGGCGTCGCTGAACACCGCGACCGTGCGATAGCCCAGCCGCTGGGCCGTGCGTTGAACGCGGCAGGCAATCTCACCGCGGTTGGCAATGAGGATCTTGCTAAACATGCGTCATCGGGTCACCGCGGAACCCAGCTCGCCTTGCGCTTTTGCAGGAACGCCGTCGTGCCTTCGAGTCCTTCGGCGCCGAGCGCGGCTTTGGAGAACACCTCGGCCGCTTCGTGCACCAGCGAAGCCGGGCTGTGGAAGCGCGCCTTCGCCATCAGCGCCTTGGTGGCCGCCACGGCACCGGGAGCGCATTGCAGGATCTCGGCGATGACGGCGGCCAGCGCGTTGTCCAGCGCGCCCGCCGGATGCATGGCGTGCACCAGGCGCAGGTCCAGCGCCGCTTGCGCGTCGAGCCGGCCGCCGGTGACGGCCAGGCGCTTCGCCTCGGCATAGCCCAGCCGTTCGACGAGGAAGGGCGCGATCTGCGCCGGCACGACGCCGAGCGATGTCTCGGGCAGGCGGAACACCGCGCTGGTGCCGGCGATCGCAACGTCGGCCACGCAGGCCAGGCCGAAGCCGCCGCCCATCACCGTGCCTTCGAGCACAGCCACCGTGGCCAGCCCGGTGTTCGCGAACGCGACGCAGAGGTCGCCGAAGGCCGTGTTGACCTTCACCACCGCGGCCGGGTCTTCGGCCAGCTTGGCGCGTGCACCGGCCATGTCCTTCAGGTCGGCGCCGGCGCAGAAGTGGCCGCCGGCGCCGCGCAGCACGATGACGCGCGTCTGCGCATCGGCTTCGGCGGCGGCCAGCGCCTGGCGCAGTTCCAGCACCATGCCCAGCGACATCGCGTTGCGCACGTCGGGCCGGTTCAGCGTGATGTGCAGGACGCCGGCGTCCCGGCGCAGCAGCAGCGTGTCCATCACTGCGCCAGCTTCGAAGGCAAGGTGCCTTCGAGCTTGCAGATGATGCCGAGCATGACCTCGTCGGCGCCGCCGCCGATGCTGACCAGGCGCGAGTCGCGGTAAGCCTGCGACACCGGGTTGTCCCAGGTGAAGCCCATGCCGCCCCAGTATTGCAGGCAGGCGTCGGTTACCTCGCGGCTGAGGCGACCGCACTTCAGCTTGGCCATCGACGCGAGCTTGGTCACGTCCTTGCCACCGACGTACATCTCCACCGCGCGGTAGGTCAGCGCGCGCAGCGCTTCGACCTCGGTGCGCAGCTCGGCCAGGCGGAAGTGCACGACCTGGTTGTCGAGCACCGCCTTGCCGAAGGCCTTGCGCTCGCGCGTGTAGGCTATGGTCAGGTCGATCAGGCGGTCCAGTCCCTTCAGTGACGAGGCCGCGCCCCACAGCCGCTCTTCCTGGAACTGCAGCATCTGGAAGGTGAAGCCCAGGCCTTCCTGGCCGATCAGGTTGCGCTTGGGCACGCGCACGTTGTCGAAGAACAGCTGCGCCGTGTCGCTGCTGTTCATGCCGATCTTCCTGATCTTCTGCTTGCTGATGCCGGGTGCGTCCATCGGCACGACGATCAGGCTCTTGTTCTTGTGCGGCGGGCCGTCACTGGTGTTGGCCAGCAGGCAGCACCAGTCGGCCTTCAGGCCGTTGGTGATCCACATCTTCGTGCCGTTGATGACGTAGTCGTTGCCGTCGGACCGGGCCGTCGTCTTCACCGCCGCGACATCGCTGCCGCCGCCGGGTTCGCTGACGCCCAGGCAGGCCACGTAGTCGCCGGCGATGGTGGGCGTGAGGAACTCCCGGCGCAATTCGTCGCTGCCGAAGCGCGCCAGCGCCGGCGTCGCCATGTCGGTCTGCACGCCGATGGCCATCGGCACGCCGCCGCAATGGCACACGCCCAAGGCTTCGGCCATGGTCAGCGAGTAGCTGAAGTCCAGCCCCGCACCACCGAAGGCCTCGGGGTACTTCAGGCCCAGCAGGCCCAGGTTGCCGAGCTTCTTGAACAGCTCGTGGCTCGGAAACTCCTCGGCCGCCTCCCAGGCCGGCACGAAGGGGTTGATCTCCTTCTCGACGAACTTGATCACCGTATCTTCGAGCTGGCGGTGCTCGGGCGTGAACTTCATGGTTGTCTCCTAGAGTCGGGCGACGCCAAAGGTGTTGGGCCGCAGCGTTCGTTGTCCGGCTTCGTGCGCGATGTTCAGGCACAGGCCGAGCAGCCGGCGCGTGTCGCGCGGGTCGATGATGCCGTCGTCCCACAGCCGCGCGGTGCCGAACAGCGCGGCGCTTTCGGCGTCCAGGCGCAGGCGCAAGGCGTCGCTCATCGCGGCCAGCGCTTCGTCGTTGGCCGGCAGGCCCAGGCGTTCGAGCTTGTTGCGGTTGACGATGTCCATCACCCTGGCGGCTTGCGCGCCGCCCATCACCGCCGTGCGCGCGCTCGGCCAGGCGAAGATGAAGCGCGGGTCGAAGCCGCGCCCGCACATGCCGTAGTTCCCGGCGCCGTAGCTGCCGCCGAGCACCACGGTGAACTTGGGCACGCGTGCATTCGCCACCGCCTGGATCATCTTGCTGCCGTGCTTGATGGCGCCGGCCTGTTCGGCCGCGCGGCCGACCATGTAGCCGGTGGTGTTCTGCAGGAAGACCAGCGGCGTGCCGCTCTGGTCACAGAGCTGGATGAACTGCGCCGCCTTGGTCGAGCCGTTGGGCTGGATCGGGCCGTTGTTGCCGATCAGGCCGACCGCATGGCCGTGCAGCCGGGCGTGGCCGCAAACCGTGTCGGCTGCGTAGGAAGCCTTGAACTCGAGAAAGTCCGAGCCGTCGACGAGGCGGGCGATGACCTCGCGCACGTCGTAAGGTTCACGCTCGTCGACCGGCACCACGCCGAGCAGTTCTTCGCCCGGGAACAGCGGTTCCGGCGCGGGTGGGCGTGGCGGCACGCTGTCCCAGGGCAGCTTGTCGACCAGCTCGCGCGCCAGCGCGATGGCGTGGGCGTCGTTCTCGCTCAGGTATTCGCCCAGGCCGGTGACTTCGGCATGCGTCTGCGCGCCGCCGAGTTCTTCTTCGTTCGCGTCTTCGCCGATGGCGGCCTTCACCAGCGGCGGGCCGGCCAGGTAGATGCTGCTGCGGCCGCGCACCAGCACCACGTAGTCGCTCAAGCCCGGCAGGTAGGCGCCGCCGGCGGTGGAGGCGCCGTGAACCACGGCGATCTGCGGAATGCCGGCGGCCGACAGCCGCGCCTGGTTGGCAAACGTGCGGCCGCCGTCGACGAAGATTTCCGCCTGGTACATCAGGTTCGCGCCCCCGCTTTCGACCAGTGCGATCAGCGGCAGCTTGTTGTCGCGCGCCAGTTCCTGCGCGCGCAAGGCCTTCTTCAAACCCATCGGCGCGACGGTGCCGCCTTTGACGGCGCTGTCGCTGGCCGAGACGAGTACACGTTTGCCGGCGACAACGCCGATGCCGACGATGCTGCCGCCGCCGAGCACGCTGGTCTTGCCGTCGTCGTCGTGCATACCCAGGCCAGCCAGCGGGCTGAGTTCGAGGAAGTCGCTGCCACGGTCGAGCAGGCGGGCCACGCGTTCGCGCGGCAGCAGCTGGCCGCGGGCTTCGAACTTGTCGCGCTTGCTGGCCGATTCGGCCACCACCCGGGCTTCGAGCGCGCGTACTTCGGCCAGGCGCTCCAGCATGCGCCGGGCGTTGGCCGCGAAGGCCGCCGAACGCGGGTCGATCAACGAACCGAGCGCCGGCATTGCTTCAGTTGCTCCACGGCGCTTCGCACGACCCGCGACGCATGAAACGGGCGGCACGTTCGAACGATGGCTGGCGGCCCGTTGCGGAAGTCCGGTGACCGGTATCCGTGTTCGAGGCATGCGCGCGCCACTTTAGCGGCGGCAGGTCGCTGGCGGTGCCCGCGTTCTCCGGCCCACGCTCGCGGAGATGAACCGCGGCGCGCCAAGAGCAACCCATCAACACCGGGGTTGGCGCAGCACCGCCTTGGCGACCGCGAATGGTGCCTGCGCCCGCAGGCACCACCACCGCCCTGCAAGCACCACGGGTGGCGTGCCTGCCCGCACGCCACGCGCTGGGCGGGGTCGGCGGTTCGGGCATGCGGGCGCAGGCCCCA
>Ga0307515_10006725_pt1 | contig 22899 bp, 26 predicted proteins | sample 17_EM_MG_FD_194513 | JGI IMG/M metagenome (GOLD analysis project Ga0307515, IMG submission 194513) | Populus trichocarpa ectomycorrhiza microbial communities from riparian zone in the Pacific Northwest, United States - 17_EM | ecosystem: Host-associated > Plants > Roots > Unclassified | place... | reverse complement strand
AGAGATCGCAAAGGCCAAGAGTGTGGAGTTGACTGTGTAAACTCTGTGTCACTGAATAAAGTGCGATTGAGGGTACAGCGGCGTTGAAGTGAGTCCAGGGTCAACCCCTTTCGTAGTAAAGAAGAATAGTCAATACTCTCTCTCGGCGGTTCGCTCCCGCCTGTGACCCGGATCCCCCCGATCTTGGCCCCTTTCGCCGAGACGAGTTGACAGGCATGACCCTTACTCTGCCGTCTTTGGAGTGCTTGCCCTTTTCTGGTTACATCATGTGTTTGCAATAAGTCGTCCTTGTGAAAGGCAATGATCCCTGATAGAAAGTATGGCGACACAAACGTTAAGATGTTCTTACTTCAGAATACAAATTATGTATACAACCTTGTCGAGTCCAGCACTGTAGTCTAATTCCACCAAACCAAAACGGAACCCAAATTCAAACCAAGGGGACCGGCATATATCTTCGTACATCCAATCTTCACAACATATTGACACCGGATATATTCGTATACAATACCTGGCGCAGTTGGCAGATCTGACACACCAACCAGGTTTGGATTAGCGAGACCAGTTGCGATGACCCGTCTAGAAAACACCGCGGCGGAACTTGTGATAGAAGGGCTTGTGGGTCTTCACGGCGTGGCTGTCTCCGCGGAGATAGCGTTCCTTCTTGCGGCCGAAGAGCACCGCGCAACCTGCGAAGCAGAGTAGGAAGAATGTCTGTGAGGAGCAGCAGCCACGTCAGTCTCACTCCACACGGAGCACACGAGGCTCGGAAGGAGGTTAGGATACGCACGACGAATGTCATCCAGAACGCAGGGCCAGGGTTCGTGTTTGACTGAACGTTGCTGATTTCGTTCATCTTGTTCTCTGTTTCCACAAAGTCAAACGTCTGGGTCGCAACAAAGATCCGTGGTAAACGCACTGAAGTAGGCAAAGAGCGCGATATCACAGAAGAAGGCGATGAGCGTCAGGAAGGCTGCCAGCCACGAGGTAAGAGCCCCAAGAAGCATGATTGGCACTCTAGGAATGAGGCTCAGGATAAACGCAGCAAAAATTGACGCAGTAGCTGTAAGTGCATCAATGCTTGTGAGTGGGGATGTTGATCAGCAAGAGGAAGACACGAACCGACGGGGTGGATGAGAAGACCGCGCGTCCAGGAGGGCCCGATAGTAACACTCCCGACGGTGATACTGTATGAATTGCCTAATATGTCCCATAATTAGAGCTGGATATGGCGGAACTCGGTCGAAATAGAATTAATTACCAGTATTATGGCAAACCCATTCGCCACTTCTTACAGCTTCGTAGCAGTAACCCCAGATACCGAGCTACATGGACCAGCAGAATAATGCTTGTATCGGTTTCATGGAGCAAGCGGTAGGGGAGCACTCACCCTGGCCTGGCTTGCTGCTTCGTTGCTGTTTGCACTGGTTGTATTGCCTTGGAATGTAACTCGAACAAAGTCAAAATCACGGACGTAGGGGAGCGAAAGCGCCGTCTGTTTTGCGAACGAGAAAAAGTGAGCTTAGGAGATATCGATCGCACGGACGGAGTAAGAACAAACCAGCAAGGAGAGCAACAGGGCGAGGAAGAGCAAGAGGGCACCGGGGATGCAGTGGGTGCGTTTCATTATCGTGGACTATTGTCTAGGTTGAGCAGGAGCGGGGTCAATGACGTCGGAAGACGATGGAACGGGTCGCTGCGAGTGAAGAAAATCTGCCCGAGAAGGTTGCAACTGAGTTATTAAAGCAGTGTGGCGGTCAGAGCGGGGGTGTGGTGGTGGTGGTGGTGGGCAAGAGCGGTCGTACGATCACGACAGAGGGAGAGTGGTGGATCCGCTAGCCACGCGGTTCGGTTCGTCTCGTTCCGATAATAATACAAAACTCCGGCAAGAAATAGACCGACCTCCGTGGGACAGTAGATAACAGATCAGATCGATGTGACCTAGTGTGCCTGGAAAAAGGTAATGAGAATGCGTCAATGCGTCAAATCTCTTTGTTGTTGAAGTCTTCCAGTATATAGTTTCTGTTCCTGGACACCGACACACGGCACGCAGAGTGTGGCACCGAGCACGGCCTCAACAGGTCGGACTGGGCGTTGCTGTTCAGTTGCCGCGACCTAAGTTCTATTCACAATACATCGTGTACATAGGGTGGGTATCACAGAAAACTGACGCCTCCATATGTGGGTTCGTACCGCCCTTTCGGATACTTAGGCTGTATGTAGCTGAAGTTTGGCGAGCTCATCAAGGAGACGAGCCTTTTCCTTGAGTAGGTATAGCCTCTTTTCATCAGGTGATAAACAGGGGGGATCGTCAGAGAGCTGCCGAGTAGCCCGCGCACACTTCTGTAGCAATAAATTAGTCACACGATTTCGCACGAACCAAAGAGGATGAACCTGGACCTGATCTACGCGAATGGAGGGAGCCTGGTTTCCGAATGGAGGTGGCAGTCGATGGTGAATCACAGGGACCGAATCTTCGTCTTCAATGAGACTGAGCCACCCATTTTCTCTCACTTCGGTAGTTCTATCTTCGTCACCGTTTTCTCCTTCTGACGAATTATCCTGAAATTCCGCCGGAGCACATGGGAGGGCCGCAGAAATTTGAGCAGGGAGCGACCGACGAACTAAAGAGCTTGTTGAGTACATTCAATGGACACACGTCTAGCAGGGATCAGATGCTCACCCGGAGGTCGGCGAGTAGGCCGCAAATTGGTAGGTTTGTAAGCCATAAACGACCTCGATCCAAGTCCACCAGTCCTCTGAGTTCGTGGAGTACTAGTTATAGCACCATGTCGATCCCGTACCATATCCAAAATCCTCGCTGCTCCGCCGTCATGGGGATTTCTATCCTCACCGATGGCAGGTGTGCTTATCGCTCTGGTTGTGGACATGCTAGCAACAGGGGTGCCAGCCCCAGACCGACCCCTTGTTATACTCGGAGGCGGTGTATTCCACGGGAGTAGTGTGGGTAAGCCCTCACTGATCCCCTCTTCGTCCAGGACATCACTGACAGAGACTTCGGGGTCGATATCCACAATGGCCTCGTCGTCGCCCATCAAACCCTCTTTCTTGGCAACATGGACGAGTAAGCCACCGACATAGACACACTCGTCCCACTCGCCTCGAGCGAGCTTGCGCGGGTCGACTTGCGAGAGGTCCACACCAAGTACATCATTCCCCAACACTCCGAGAAAGATCTTGACGGCCTCGACTTTTGTTTGGGGTGTATGCGCCTCTCGCACGCCTGGTGGGAGGGGCAAGCGGGATTCCAGTGTGCTTTCGAGGATGGCCAGGAGAAGGGTAGGGGTTAGGTCGAGAGGACTGCCGAGACTGATGGGAATACCCAATGACGTTAGAAGATCGTTCAATGAGGAGACGAGCGCAGAGGTGCTTTCTACAATAACGCGGGCGCTGCGTGAGACGTCCTCCTCGTGGACGGAGAGAAACAACGAACCATCGAGCACGCTATTCATTACGACGGGTGTTCATATAGATGCCCAGCGCGAGACGTCCGCCACTCGCTGGAGGTGGTCAAAGTCGAAAGCAAAGGCAAAGCAGGTTGTCAATATCAAAGCGTACATATGAATTCCGAGATATGAGATAGATCCTTCATACAATGACTCCCAACCAGCATGAAGATTGGTCAGATACATTTACTGTCCGCTCCGTGGGTGCAAACCCTCGAGACGAACGAACAACTCTTTCAGCGCCTCCTCGGCCGCTACGAGGTTCCCGTATGAGGCAATGAGATGCTTCACCGTTTCTTGGTCCACAGGCTTGTTTTTTTCTTCAAGCTCTCGCTTGTATCGGTTATCCTCTCTTTCAAGCGCAGAAGTCACCAAATCTTTCGCCACCCTCGAACTGAACTCGATCGTTCCAATAAGGCTCTTCTCTCCTTCCTCTTTGAGACTCCTGATCCACGGGTCCACAATCTCGTCCCTGTATCGGTCGTGGATGACATCCATCCCGAGATGATAGGCTCGAGAATGGACCACCCACGGCCAGATGGGGAGACCGAACACAAAGGGCACAGTAGCGAGCATCGTGATTGGTGCGCGAAGCATGAAGCCAAGTTCGTCGATGCTTTGCTGGACGGCTGCCTCGGCATCGTCCCTCTGATCGTATTCAGATTCACCGTCGCTTGTGATAGGACTGCCAGGACCTAACCATGGGCGGGCGAGCTTCTCTTCTATGGCACGGAAGGCGGTTTGTGCCGTGTGGCGGGTAGCCGTCGTCTTGATTACGTTACGGATTTGCTGGAATGCGACTTGACGGATATCTATGGACTGCGATTCGAGGTCGCCTAAAGGATATCAATACACCCATGTCACTTCATACAGTCCGGAAATCCACGTACCAACAATCGCCTCACGAAGTTTAGGCTGAACCTTGGGATCCAGGAATTTGATTGCATTCCGCAGAGTCTTGAAACGCTTGTCCTTTGCTATCTCAGCCAGCTTTCGGATAGCCGTCACGTACTCCAACTTGACAGTATTCAAGGCTGAGTGGAGTTCTCGCTGACTTAACCGCAGGAACTCTTCGGCATGCGCGACGGTCTTCACAGTCAGTACCTTAACGCCCTATAGCACACCTGTTGAGTACACCTGGTCAAAGCGGGATGTTCCTACACACTTACTCTTTTTTCACCTGCAGAGGCACCTCGGGGTCCACGACCAAGGTCCCCGTCCTCTGACTGAATGTCTCTGAGTCTCCAATCTTGCAATGTCCTCTCAATAGCCTGCCCAATGAATCCATATGCTTTCTGCGAGATCATTACCGATGCCTTTTGGAGCAGCAGGCGGTTCTCTTGGATCTGCAAACGCTCCTCTCGGTTCCAAGTATCCAACGCGGCTTGGAACCGTTCGCGCGCTCGATCATACCCCTTTTTTGCGGAGTTGTGGTCCTCTCTGGTTCGTCTTGCTTCAAGGAGCTTTCGACTGAAGGGCTAAGTCGAATGAAGGCGAGCAATACAGAAATAGGACGTACTCTTGAAAGTTGCTCATTGCCCGTAACAGTCTGACGATCGTATCTGCCTCTCTAAGGAGCGCGCTGATTCGACCGTTGTCGACCATTTCTTTGGTCAGCTGTTGGATGGCCCCGGGAAGACCACTGGCATGGAGTACCGCTTGGAGTTTGTCCTGCCATATTTGGGTGGAGAACCGGTCATAAGTAGATTCTGGATCTCCCTCCCCTAGAATTTTGGCGGCACACTGGATGGCTGTTCAACGCAGGCTGTTGAAATAGTAGTTCACCTACATGATAACCCACAACCCGCTTATTCCAGATGGCCTCAAACGAAGGCTTGGTCATACTAGACTTGTCGAGCAAATCCATCGCACTGAGACCCATGAGGGAGGAGCAAGGGACCACACGACTGGTGTTCAAAACACCCTTCGGCCAGAATGTCTTTGTCACGGTCTTCAGTTGCTCACCCATATTGTCCTGCGAGATTTGGTCCAAGTGAGTGCAAACGACCACGTTCGCCCTGCCATTGAACCCGTTCGCGACAAGGTCAGGGAGACGTTTCCAGTCACTACGTGGGATCTCCTTGAACGACACAATCGGTACGATCGCGTTCGAGTCAGATGCCACGAGGCGGACGAGCGATTCAAAATTGAACTGGGTAAAGAAGGTCAGGCGTGATCATATGGCAACAACGGAAACCTCACATCACGGAAACCTTCACCGATACCCTGGTGGTGGATCAGTCATAGCTAAAGTAGTGTGCTTACATTCAGACACACTCACTGGTAAGTCGATGAACTAAATATGAGGATCAACAACTGGAAAGACCGTAGAGTATTACGACCAACCTCGTAAATGCCATCCATTTTGTAACCACGCAGTGAGTTGAACTCGACCGTGAGCAACGGCCAGTCGACCTCGCTCATATCAAACTTGAGGTCGAATCGTTGGCACAAGCGGACGATATCGTTCAACTGACCTAGCTGAAAATACCATCCAGATCAAAATAGGGCTATCCATCAGGACGTGAAACTCACCAAGGTCTTCACGTTCTGTTCCCCAGTCGCCATTTGAGGCAATTCAAATCCAGGTGTTTCAAACTTCAGTAGGTTATCGCGGGTAGCAGCATGAAGGTCGATCCACCGGCTGTGTATCGTCCTGAGTAAAACATCTTCATCCGAAGGTTCGAATGGGGCGTCAGAGAGCAGTGCTTCGAACATATTCTCCGGAGGAGGTTGGTAGGTCTGCATCTTCCGGCCATACTGGTGATCCTGAAGCTTCCTCAACGCGACGAGGAATGGTCCAGCCTGGAATTGCAGTTCAGGGACTGCCTGGCCTTCGACATGGCGAAGCCGGCATGGCCAAGCTGTCGAAGGGAGCTCTGCAGTGATACTCAGTATAGGGTATGGCGTGCGAGAATTAGCAGACTCACCATCTGATGGCAGAATCGCACGACCCATGAGCGCATTCAAGAACAGCGACTTGCCGGCTTTGACCATTCCACAGAATGCAATTGCGAAGCGTTGTCTCTTCGAGCGTACGATTACCTCTTGCAGCGCCCTTTCCAGCTCTTTCGCTGCCTTCTCGAACTCTAGTCGCTCAGGATCGTTGGAGGAGTACGGACTGTGCCACTTTACTTGTTCTACTGTCCCGCCCCATAAGAGCTCAAACAGCAAGGTTTGCAGGGCAGCAATGTCTCGAACATGCGTATTGTATTTGCGGACGCGGTCATCCACCCAGGCCTTGCCGATTCGTCGAGCTAGCTCCTCGTGTCGAGTGGCGGTTTCGTCACTGTGGTTGAGGATCGTAAATGTAGGTAGACCAACTTGACTATCTCCTTCTGGTGAGACGGCAAAAGGATGGACGCGAAAAGCGTGAAGAGCGGAAGCGAGGGCTTGCCCGACGTGGTCCTGAATATTGCCTATCTCATCGACAGTGGAGCGGCAACCAGTCCACTGCTGAGCGACCACATAAAGATTCCATACAAGTTTGAATGCACGTTCGTTGTTCTCTTGGCACACAAAGATTTCGTAGGTCGCGTCTGTGAGCTCGTCGATGAGCTCACGACGATGTCCTGACCGAACGTTGGCCTTGAGGATGTTGAGTACAAAGTTAAGAGCTTTCCTAGGTTTCTTGTTCACGGAGGGGTTCACTATGACTTCCTGGAGATTTCCTGCTGGGTTTTCCTCAAGCAGTAATCTCGTAGCCTTGAGCGCTCTTTCAAGGCTTTCCATCGCTTCCTTTCCGTCCTGTCTGTGATATTGTAAATCATTAGCTCCGTGAACATATGAGCTTGAGCGCAGCCCCATCACGTACCGTTGGATGAAGCGCGCATACGGAGAGCGCTTATCAAGACCAGTATCGCTCTCCATGGCATTCAGAAGGACCTTGTACACCAATGTATCGGACTTTATGCCCTCGACCCCCCCACGGAGCGCCTTCAGAGCTTGTCGCTCCTCCTGTTTGAGTTCGATCGTCTTGTCGACTGTCTGGCACACTGCCATGGCTGCTGTGTCAACGAACTGCAGAATGGCAAGAATCGTTGAGGGATCCGCCATGATGGGCGGCGGGCGAAGAGGATAAGGTTGGTCGCTCGATTAAGATCGATCGGCAAGCTGGCACCTTTATGTCGAGCTGCTTTATTGATGATGCGCACTATTGGTTAAACAAAGGCGAAGCTGGTTACTTGCAAGCATGAGGTGTCACAGAACGGGCTGGTCGGAGTCGGAGCATGGGGACATGGAGACCTTGGAGACCACCACAGTGAATGATGACGATGATCTCGCTGGCAAATAATCATAATCATGTAAAGGCCAAGACGAGGTGAAGGATAATGCGGGCCAAGGGCAAAACTCAGTCTCACTGCAATACTGAACCAGCTGTAAAGGGCAATGCAATGGCCACGAGCTAAGGAGCGCAAAACCGAACCGGCGGTTGTTGAGTGTGCAATTAACAATAATTTGGTCCAACAGGGTCTGGAGCTATAAACGCCATGTACAAAGCTCCAGTGTGTTCCCTGATCATTGCGACTTCCTGACCGAGCAGTTTCTGCTCGGATTGCTTCCATCAAATCTCGCAACTAATGCCGACAGGTATTGTCCTATCGAGGGTATCAGTACACGAAAAGAGTGGAGTGTGAGCGGCACGTACTCGTCGGCGGATGCCGGCCAGTTTACAGTTTCGGGAAACATATAAGCTACAATAAACATGAGCCAGAGGGTCATGTTGTAGACTTACCGATGCTACGATGGATATCCTCGATTAATATTCTCCTAAACCCAGTGGAGAACTGGTTCGCCTTCGAAATGACATGGTAATGGGGGACATTAAAATGATGTCAATGCGTTGTGTGGATTGGAGAGGCAGTTCCTAGGTATACAAACAGATGCATCGTGTGTGCTGCTGCGAACTGAAGCTCTTCGAAAGCCGACCTGGATTCCCATGGGTCGATGTTGCGCTTGAGATCCACTGACAGAATGTCAGCACCGTAAGCGTACGAAGGAGACGGTGATTGGATGTACGAACAGGGGAGATTCAAGATGGTCTCAACATCAACATTGAATTTGCCCCTGAAGCCCTTCATATCTGTCACACCGGAAAATCCTAGAAAGAAGACACCAGAAGTGCAGTCTGAGAAAGGATGTACAGCCTACCAGGTATGCCCCGGACTTTTGTAACATGATAATGATCTTCATTGCAGCGGAGACACGGCACCTCAAGCACTCGAATCCACGGTTGGTCGGCATTACGCGAATGGACAAGAAAACCTAGCGACTCAGGGTGAGCAATATCCTAAGAATGAACAGGGGCATACTCACGACGAACCTTTGCGCATTAGGCCACTTGGTGGGGATGATGGTGGGATGGTAGTAGGATTGGTGGGGGCTGGGGAATATCATCTTCGTAATTGCGACGTGGATACAATGGGGACCACATGTCTTGTCTACCGAGGACGTTGTGCGGCGTGCGGGGACAGGATCAAAATATTATTCTCTATTTATGGCTTGGCTTAATTCCCTTGAACGCAGCCTTGAACGCTTCGCCTACACGACCTCATGGCCTACTGCCGAATATTCTTTTGAAATTGATGTGCTCATTGCCGACCTAGTAAGCCCGACCCTAGTGCGCACACGATATCCAACTTCCCAACATGAGATCTGGTGCTCACGATTCCTGTCCCTTTGCCACTGTACACGTCGTATGTGTATTTTCCGTCAGTATCCATCTCGAGATACCAATCGTATTGGTACGTTGCGTCCGTACTCGTCGCTAAACAGACCTACGGCCTTTTCGACTACTGGCATCCTTCCTCAGCGGAGGACGCTAGGACATCGGGTGTACAATCATACGGAGATATAAGGGGTTATACTTATGAATATGGCCTCACCCATTTGCGCTCCTTTTCTCCTTGGGTCGTTGATGTTGGAGGAGTGGTCCTTTGTACGATCCCTTCAACATTCAGTCACGTTACGAATCACTTTACCCTAACACCAGTCATTCTTTGTACTGCTTCCTTTGCGGGGACTGCTACGCGGAGACGCTCCATGCAGCACAGCCGAAATAAATTCGGTTGCCTTGCCAATTACTCCTTCACTCTCCCTCCGATATCGGCTACAATATTACTCCAACGTACGCGGTCCGCCTTACCAACAACCACACGCATCGATTGTGACACAGGTTTTGCTTCCCACTCGATCAACTAAACCCCATAAGCTTCTTCATTGGAAGTATTGCTTATGGCTGTTGTAGGTCTCCCCACCTGCCTTCTTTAAACATGCCGCGCTCATTCCGTTCTTCTAATTCCTTCCGTTTCCTCTGTCATCATCGCCTCGTCGCTCATCATCACTCGATCACAATGAAATCAAAATCAATTAACGGCCTACGTCTCGTCCCTCACTACATGGCCACTCCCACCACCATTCGAATGTCATCTCGCAATGAACGATTGAGCCCAGTGGTCAGCGCAGTGTCTCTACGTTTCTATGGTCTTGGTTTTGTGCGAATATATCTATGATCTATGGTTTGCCATTCACATCATCTCCGCACCCAACCCCACTGACAGTGATGTCGGCCCAAACAGTTTCACTATCACGCGCCAAACGCACTACCACCTCCATAGGAGTACCATTATCACCCACACATTCTCTGTCTGTCTCTGCATTTGTCACGAGCACGACGCATTTGCACCATCCTTGTGCCACCAACCCCATGTTCATCACTCGATACCTAATTGTTGTTCATCACCCCTCCCAGTCTTTCGTCGCTCAGCAAATCCCCTTTACTCCTTACCGGGACCAAGCCAGTCCAACGTGAACAGCCGCAGTATCACCATCTGACACTCGAGTTACAGGCACCTTCTGGACCCGTCCATCATTGCGACGACCAGAATCAAGAAAGCTCCCTTCGTACACGCCCAAAAACTCCAACAGGGCGCTCAGCTGTGGTGGAGGCGATCCGTCTGCCGTCAAACACGCTCCATGCGACGCGAGAATCAGCGGCATCGTGTGCTGCTGCCCTCGCTCCGCAAATAACCGCTTTGTCTATTCTACCTCTGGTTCATCCGATCGGATGCCGGAGATATGCACTCGTCCTCGCCCAATTTCGGTCCAATTCCTTAAATTTCAGAGGTCAACTCAAGCGATTTAAAATTGATATGCGGGCTACCATTCCCACAGTGTTACAGATCTGCTGCTACTGCTTTTCGATCGCATGCTCGCGGGACCCAGAGGCTGGGTGGCAGTCCGATTTTGTATTTAGTGTCGCGTCACCCAAATTTGGTTTGTTTGTCCTATCCCCGTTCCCCACATGTTTGTTCGACCCAATCTCCGCACAACCCCAATCAGGTACACGTGAAACTGTAACATAACTAGTATTTATAGTACGCCACTAGAGGCAGGATGATGCTTACGGGTTTTTTTTCCTTACTAGTCTGATCTACAGTTATTCTGGTGCCCATATACGTCGCTACTGCGCTAGTCTTGAAAATCTAAAAGTGTTGGAGCTAAATAGTATTAGACTCAGTGCGTGAACAGCAGATAGAGTCTAGTAAGTTCGTTGACAAGCGGTTTTTAATTTTATACTAGATTGCCCATAACCAGATTACGATTATCCGTGAATTAACGGAAGGAAGGGAATGTCCGCATAAGAGAAACGCGTACCAGAACGCATTAATCGATATTATACCTAAGCGAGGCACGGAGCGCCTATTTCCGACAGTAATGCTACGGACTTAAGTACCTACTCCCCCCAAAACGTAACACCTTCACGGTGAAGGGTACCAGTGACCCTCACGATACTATACTGTACATAGGATGCGGACAGTTATTGTAAACCAATCCTCCCGTTCAGCTCCTGTAGCGCCTCCGCTCCTCAGCTCAGCTTGCGAGAAGCTAGGTTCACATACGCAGCGACCAGGTGCCCGACGGCTTCTTGATCAACTGGCTTGTTTTGTGTTCCGATCTCTCTCTCGTATCGTGTCCGTTCCCTCTCCAGTGCACTATTCAAGGAGTCTCTCGCCGCATTGGGGCTAAGGTACGTCGATGGTACCCTCTCCCTCCTTGTCTCTGCTCTCGAGCCATGGCTGAACGATTTGAGCCTTGTATCGCTGGTGGATTCTGTCTAACTCTACAATCACGGCCTCAGCCTCAGCATGTCGGACTGGGCCTTGCTGCTCAGTTGCATTGCCGCGACCTAAGTTCTATTCACAATACATTGTGTACATAGGATGGGCATCACAAGAAACTGACGCCTCCGTATGCTGGTCTTCGCTGGGTTCGCAGCGCCCTTTGGGATGCTTAAGCCGTATTTAGGCGCTGAAGCTTGGCGAGCTCATCAAGGAGACGAGCTTTTCCTTGAGTAGGTATAGCCTCTTTTCATCAGGTGATAAAGAGGGGAGATCGTTAGAGAGCTGCCGATTAGCACACGCACATTTCTGTAGTAATAAATCAGTTACTGTACATGATTTCGCACGAGCCAAAGAGGATGGGCTTGGACCTGATCTACGCGAATGGAGGGAGCCCGGTTTCCGAATGTAGCTGACAGTCGATGCCGAATCACAGGGACCGAATCTTCGTCTTCAATGAGACTGAGCCACCCGTCTTCTCTCACTTCGGTAGTTCCATCTTCGTCACCGTTCTCTCCTTCTGACGAATTATACTGACATTCCGCCGGAGCACATGGGAGCGCCGCGGGAATTTAAGCAGGAAGCGACAGACGAACTACAAAGCCTGTTGGGTACATCCCATGGGCGCACTTCTAGCAGGTATCAGATGCTCACCCGGAGGTCGGCGAGTAGGCCGCAAATTGGCAGGTTTGTAGGCCATAAACGACTTCGATCCAAGTGCACCAAGCCTCTGAATTCGTGGAGTACTAGCTATAGCACCATGTCGATCCCGCACCATATCCAAAATCCTCGCTGCTCCGCGGTCATTGGGGTTTCTATCCTCACTGATGGCAGGTGTACTTCTCGCTCTGGTTGTGGACATGCTAGCAACAGGAGTACCAGCCCCAGACCGACCCCTTGTTATAATTGGAGGCGCCGTACTCCAAGTAAGTAGTGTGGGTAAGCCCTCACTGATCCCCTCTTCGTCCAGAAAATCACTGACAGAGACTCCGGGGCCGATATCCACAATGGCCTCGCCATCGCCCATCAAACCTTCTTTCTTGGCAACATGGACGAGTAGGCCACCGACGTAGACACACTCGTCCCATTCGCCTCGAGCGAGCTTGCGCGGGTCGACTTGCGAGAGGTCCACACCAAGTACATCATTCCCCAACACTCCGAGAAAGATCTTGACGGCCTCGACTTCTGTTTGTGGTGTATGCGCCTCTCGCACTCCTGGAGGGAGGGGCAAGCGGGATTCGAGAGTGCTTTCGAGGATGGCCAGGAGAAGGGTGGGGGTTAGGTCGAGAGGACTGGCGAGACTGATGGGAATACCCAATGACGTTAGGAGATTATTCAATGAGGGACGAGCGCAGAGGTGCTTTCTATAATATATAACGTGTACGCATGAGACGTCCTCCTCGTGGACGGAGAGAAACAGCGAACCATCGAGCACGCTATTCATTACGATGGGTGTTCATATAGATTGCCAGTTCGGGGGTTTGGACTCGACCTCGTCAGGTCTAAGTTCCCCCACTCGACCTGGGGCGGGTAACTACCATGCCATTCTGGAAGGTAGAAGACGCATAAATTAACAGGAATACATTTATCTCAGTAAACCCCGCACCAGGTGCGATTTACGTTCCCCTCGGGGTCCATCATAGGGGATGAACCTAACTTGCCTTGCCCTATTCGCTCCTGAGCACCTGACCACAATGTTAAATGAACCCTCTTCAGGTAAAAGCTACTCTACCAAACTGAGACCCACGTACACGCCAGCTAGTATGCCATGTACAGACCCCAAGACCCAGCACAAACCCCGCTGTTATTGAAAACAAGTATACCCCCGAAAGGAACCGATCTAGCTGATATTATTTCTAAACGGCGGACACAACCAAGAAGCCCAAGCTGCAGAGGCGGCTGCGCAGCCCAAACAAAAAACACATGCAAAACCACGCCCAACAAACAATACCAGGCACAGACTGCTACCATGACCACGTAGCTCTTTGAGCACTTGGCCACACTCTTACAACACTCTTCCCAAGAGCAAGAGGACATACAGAAATCGACCCACATTCCCCCGAGCACCTAATGCAAATCAAGGGATACCAGGCACAGAACCGAAATGATAGCCAAATACATGTAGCATCCAATGGATACAAAGGTAACCGCTATGACCCTGACACCACCAGGTCCCAACAGCCCTACACATGCCAACTTAGTGATGAATGAGATGTACTATCCGCCACCGGGTGTCTGCCGCGCTAAGCCAGGGCCATCCCCAAGGCGAGATGAGGGTCGTTTAAACCTACCAAATGTAGATGAATATGTAGATAGATCTTCGTTCTATGTGTTAGAATTTTTTCAGGTGTTCATGACCACGGGAAGATATATCCCAACACTCCAACTTGTGAGGTCATTTCACCGGCCACCTAGTGTCTGCCTATTTGCAAATAGAGGGTCTGGGCAAAATGGTAGCGCAAGGATGAGAACAAAATAAGATTACATAGGATACAAGTATCTATATTATTGGGTCACATGCTCAAGTTTCCAGAATTTTGGCACAGCTGCGATCGTCTGCGATCGTCTGGAATGGCAGGGGCCGGGTGGCACAAAAACTAGTCTCGAAAGATTTAATCATATATTGGAGTAATATAAATGCCTTTAATATGCCAGGGATTTGATGTGGATGTTAAAACTGTCATTTCGCCACCTTCGACCCTTCATTACTCGCGATCCCACCCACTGACAGGACTCTTTCTTTTTTATAGAGACGGTATGTATTATATCTACCGTACATGAAATTAGGAGTTCCCCTTGCTTCCATCAGAAATTTCTAGAAAATAATCGGCAGACACTAGGTGGCCGATAGCAGCCGAGTAGTGGGTTGTCCAACGGACGAAAGAACTCAACGGTAAGCCGTACTGGAGTCCCACACATGGCGCACGCGACGGGCGCCACGGTGCATGGCGCATTTTCCTTCCTTCCCCCACCAATAAATGAATAAATAAATAGATACCCAGCGTGAGATCTCCGCAACTCGCTGGAGGTGGTCAAAGTCAAAAGCAAGGCACAAAGCAGTTTGTCTGTTCATATGAGATATGAGATAGACCCTTCATACAACGATTCCCAACAAGCATAAAAATTATCCAGATACCTTCACAGTCGACTCCGTTCCTGCAAACCCTCGATACGAGCGAACAACTCTTTCAACGCCTCCTCTGCCGCTACGAGGTTCCCGTACATGGCAATAAGATTTCGCACCGTTCCTTGGGCTAGAGGTTTGTTTTTTCCTTCAAGCTCTCGCTTGTATCGGTTATCTTCTCTCTCAAGGGCAGAAGTCACCACATCTTTCGCCACCTTCGAACTTAACTCGATCGTTCCAATAAGGCTCTTCTCTCCTTCCTCCTTGAGACTCCTGATCCAGGGGTCCACAATCTCGTCCTTGTATCGGTCGTGGATGACATCCATCCCGAGATGATAGGCTCGAGAATGGACCATCCACGGCCAGATGGGGAGACCAAACACAAAGGGCACAGAAGCGAGCGCCGTGATCGGTGCGCGAAGCGTAAAGCCTAGTTCGTTGATGCTTCGTTGGACGGCTGCCTCAGCATCGTCCCCCTGATCGGATTCATATTCACCGTTGCTCGTGATAGGACTGCTAGGACCTAGCCATGGGCGGGCGAGCTTCTCTTCTATGGCGCGGAAGGCGGTCTGTGCCCTGTGGCGGGTGGCCGTCGTCTTGATCACGTTACGGATTTGCTGGAATGCAACGTGACGGATATCAATGGACTGGGATTCGAGGTCACCTAAACGATATCAATACACCCATGTCACTTCATACAGTCCAGACATCCGCGTACCAACAATCGCCTCACGAAGTTTAGCTAGGTTGAAGCTTGGGATCCAGGAGCTTGATTGCATCCCGCAGAGCCCTGAAACGTTTGTTTTTTGCTGTCTCAGCCAGCTTTCGGATAGCCGTCACGTACTCCAACTTGACATTATTCAAGGCCGAGTGGAGTTCTCGCTGACTTAACCGCAGGAACTCTTCAGCATCCGCGACAGTCTTCACAGTCAGTACCTCAACGCCCTATAAGCCACCTGTTGAGCATATCTTGTCCAAGCGGGTGTCCCTACACACTTACTCCCTTTTCACCTGCAGAGGCACCTCGGGGTCCACGACCTAGGTCCCCATCCTCTGACCGAATGGCTCCGAGTCTCCAATCTTGCAATGTCCTCTCAATTGCCTGCCCAATGAATCCATATGCTCTCTGTGAGATCATTGATGATGCTTTTTCGAGCAACAGGCGGTTCTCTTGGATCTGCATATTCTCCTCTCGGTTCCAAGTATCCAACACGACCTGGAATTGTTCGCGCGCTTGATCATACCCCCGTTTTGCGGAGTTGTAGTCGTCTTTGATTCGTCTTGCTTCAAGGAGCTTTCGTCTGAAGGACTAAATTCAATGAAGGCGAGCAATACAGAAACAGGACGTACTCTTGAACGTTACTCATTTCCCGTAACTGTCTGACGATCGCCTCTGCCTCTCTAAGGAGCGCGTTGATTCGAGCGCTGTCCGCCATTTCTTGGGTCAGCTTTTGGATAGCCCCGGGAAAACCACTGGCACGGAGTTCCTCTTGAAGTTTGTCCTGCCATGTTTGGATAGAGAACCGGTCATAAGTAGATTCTGGGGCTCCCACCCCTAAAACTTTGGCGGCGCACTGCATGGCTGTTCAGCGCAGGCCGTCGAGAATAGTGACCCACGAACATGATAACTCACAACCTGCTTATTCCAAATGGCCTCAAAAGGAGGTTTAGTCATACTAGACTTGTCGAGCAACTCCATCGCACTTAGACCCATGAGGGAGGAGCAAGGAATCACATGATTGGTGTTCAGGACACCTTTCGGCCAGAATGTCTTTGTCACAGTCTTCAGTTGCTCATCCATATTGTCCTGCGAGACTTGGTCCAAGTGAGTGCAAACAACCACGTTCGCCCTGCCATTGAACCCGTTCGCGACAAGTTCAGGGAGACGTTTCCAGTCACTACGTGGGATCTCCTTGAACGACACAATCGGTACGATCGCGTTCGAGTCAGATGCCACGAGGCGGACAAGCGATTCAACATTGAACTGGGGAACGAAGGTCAGGCGTGATCACTTGACGATAACGGAAACCTCACATCACGGAAACCTTCACCGATATCCTGGTGGTGAATCAGTCATAGCTAAAGCGGCGTGTTTACATTCAGAGACACTCACCGGTAAGTCGATGAACTGAATACGAGGATCAGCAACTGGCAAACGTAAGAGTATTGCCACCTACCTCGTATATACCATCCATTTTGTGACCACGCAGTGAGTTGAACTCGACCGTGAGCAACGGCCAGTCGACCTCGCTCATATCAAACTTGAGCTCGAATCGTTGGCACAAGCGGACGATATCGTTCAACTGACCTAGCTGAAAATACCACTCAGTTGAAAATAGAGCCGTCCAGCATGACCTGAAACTCACCAAGACCTTTACGTTCTGTTCCCCAGTCGCCATGCGAGGCAATTTAAACCCAGGTGTCTCAAACTTCAGCAGGTTATCGCGAGTAGCAGTACGGAGGTCAATCCACTGGCTGTGTATCGTCCTGAGTAAAATTTCTTCTTCCGAAGGTTCGGATGGGGCGTCAGAGAACAGTGCTTCGAACATATTCTCCGGAGGCGGTTGGTAGGTCTGCATCTTCCGGCCAAACTGATGACCCTGGAGCTTCCTCAACGCGACGAGGAATGGTTCAGCCTGGAAATGTAGTTCAGGGACTGTCTGGTCTTTGACATGGCGAATCCGGCATGGCCAAGCTGTAGAAGGAAGCTCTGCAGTGGTGCTCAGTATAGTGTGTGGCGTGCGAGAATCAGCAGACTCACTATCTGATGGGAGAATCGCCCGGCCCATGAGCGCATTCAAGAACAGTGACTTGCCGGCCTTGACCGTTCCGCAGAACGCAATTGCGAAGCGTTGCTTCTTCGAGCGTACGATTGCCTCTTGCAACTCCATTTCCAACTCCTCCACTGCCTTCTCGAACTCTGGTCGCTCAGGATCGGAGGAGTCCGCACTGTGCCGCTTTAGTTGTTCCACGGTGCCGCTCCATAAGAGCTCAAACAACAAGGTTTGCAAGGCGGCAATGTCTCGGACCTGCGTATCTAATTTGCGGACCCGGTCATCCACCCAGGCCTTGCCGATTCGTCGAGCTAGCTGCTCGTGTCGAGTGGCGGTCTCGTGATTATGGTTGAGGATTGCAAAGGTAGGTAGATTAACTCGACTATCCCCTTCTGGTAAGACAGCAAAAGGATGGACGTGGAAGGCGTGAAGCACGGAATCGAGGACCTGCCCGACGCGGTCCTGAATATTGCCTATGTCACCGACAGTGGAGCGGCGACCAGTCCACTGCTGAGCGACCACATAAAGATTCCATACAAGTTTGAATGCACGTTCGTTATTCAGTTGGCACACAAAGATTTCGTAGGTCGCGTCTAGCTGTGAGCTCGCCGATAAGCCCATGACGATGTCCTGGCCGAAGGTTGGCCCTGAGGACGTTGAGTACAAAGGTAAGAGCTCTCCTAGGTTTCTTGCTCCCGGAGGGATTCACTACGACTTCCTGGCGATTTCCCGCTGGGTTCTCCTCAAGCAGTAGTCGCGTAGCCTTGAGCGCTCTTTCAAGGCTTTCCATTGCTTCCTTTCCGTCCGTTCTGTGATATTGTAAATCATTAACTTTGTGAACATAGGAGCTTGAGCGCAACCCCATCACACACCGTTGAATAAAGCGTGGATACGGAGAGCGCCCTTCAAAATCGGTATCGCTCTCCATGGCATTCAGGAGGACCTTGTACACCAGTGTGTCGGACTTTAGGCTCTCGACCCCCTTGCGGAGCTCCTTCAGAGCTTGTTTCTCCTCGTGTTCGAGCTCGATCGCCTTGTCGAGTGCCTGGCACACTGCCATGGCTGCTGTGCCAACGAACTGCAGAATGGCAAGGAGCACTCCTGGATCCGAGTGACTGGTCGGAAGGAGGGGGGGTGGTGTCAAAAGAACCGGTCTGGGCTGCAAGGTTTGGCTAGGAGGGAGGGGAGTAGTCACTGAATGTTCATTGTAGAGAGATACAACCTTGACTGAGGCAGGTTTATCTATAGAGGGAGGGTGACTCGCGCCATCCGAGTTTGACGTTCCCGATTCTTCGACCGGCACTAGGATAGGAGACACTTGATTTTCCTCCAAGACTTTGGCGGTATCAGTTGTTGAGGCATCCTATGCACCATAATTTCAGTCAAAGTCGGATGCTTACTCAACCCAACACGCACACTTGAATCGTCCTCAGAGGTGGCATCTTCACCCTCATCGTCTGACAGGACGTGAGCACTGATTGGCAGAGGAAGACGGTCAGCTCGTAAAGCCTGTTCTTGCAGCCACTGAATTGGATCATTTGAGTCGTCCACAAGCTCTCCATCATCCTCAGCATAAAGGGCAAGAATTTCTGCAATTTGGCTAGAGACGGATGCGACGCTGACACGAGTCGAAACAGACGCCAGGCTTTCGACGCTCGCATTCCCTGGAATGGTACGGAAACTCCGCATGGTGTAGAGCCGCCAGAGGTGCTGAAATGCGCTCTCTGTCTCCTCTCGATGCCTTGTAACCTCAAATTGGAGTTCATCGACAGCGTCAATGGCATCGCCGATCACCGATTGGGAGAAATTGTGCTTGAAGACGGCCTGGATGAATACAAACGATCTTCGGTTACTAGGCAGGGCATTGTGGGTGACGATGGGAGCTGAGTCTTCATTATTGAACCATTGCTCAATCCATTCTTGGGTAGCCTCCAGCGCCTTTGTCAGCTGCTGTAGTGCGATGATACATTCTGTACTGGTTAGTCAAAGTGAGCTCATCTGGCGTCAGTGGAGTGACCTTGAACAAAACACACTTTCTGCACATCCTCTTTACGATCTTATCCTTGGAGTTTCCTAGCAAGGTGTTAAGGACAGTTTGCATACTGGCAGTTCCGTTAATTGTCTTCTCGAGCTCGCGTCGCAGATTCCTAACAACCCGCTTCTGAGTAGCATGAGCAGTGACGGTCCTTTCCACCATGCCCATCGCTCCGGATGTAACCTGTAGGACAAAACCCACGACAGATAGCACACCCGTTGCGAGGCTGAGTGGTGAGGCCATCGTGCGGCAGTGGTGAGGCCAAAAGATGTGAGTCTGATGAACTATAATCTGTTATGTAAAATGAATGCGAGTTTTTACCATCAAATATTGATACACAGTACAAAAGCAAGTAAAAAAGAAAATCCTAACCACATCTGTAGTTCATAGCTTATACCATACATAGAAATAAATTCAAAATTAGTTGAACCTAAGTATATTGTAAATTTAGGTTATTTTTATTAAAAGTGATACAATTTATTTGATTTTATTTATTTATACCCCATTAATATAATTATTAATTAAAATAAAATAAAATAAAATAATAATAATAATAATAATAATAAATTATATATTAAGAGAAAAATAATTTTATTTATTTAAAATTTAAAGTTTTTCTTCTCTTCTCTAAAAAATAAAATTTTATTACTTTTATGTATCCTTCTTTAGGAACTATATATTTAATATTTGATTAGTATTAAATTATTTTATAAATTAATATGTTTCCTTTAAAGATATTATAAAAGTAATTAATATTATATAATACAGTGGCCAACCACCCAACTGACACCACCACTCAACTGACCTCGGGCTTCCTGTCTTACCAAGGAGGCTGTAAATAGTCTTGAATAAAACATTTTATTCACAAATGGAGATATACTAACCATTTTTGGGTTCCCGGTGGAAAGGCAAGGTGTGAGGTGTCGGAAGGGCAAAATCTGACACATTGAGTTTTGTTGCCTCGCTCCAGCAGGCATGCAGCAAGGTGAACCTCAGGCAGCTGATACAGTCATTCTTTGATGTATTTGGTATATTGTGCAGAAGTTTGAGGGATATGGAGTCTATGGTGCTTGCACGATCGGGAGAACAATATTCTTCCTCTTCAGACCTCACCTCCAAGATTTCGAGCAAGCAAGCTAGCCACCTCAACACCTCAAAGGAATGCACCTTCTTTGTAAGGTGTGCCTCTTGCAGCTTCTCAACCATGCCGCACTGTTCAAACCCAGCACCTTTCCAACAACCCCGATGATGAGTTTGTACTGGATCCATCTGAAGCCTAGGGTTCCATAGCTTAGTAATGTAGTCGTAAGATAGCTAATATTCATTTCTTTGCTCAACCTTTGCTCCCTACCCCCTGGAATAACCTGATGTCAGTTGAGTGGGTGGGCCTAAACCTTGACTCTCTCCTCCAGCTCGAACACAGGTAGCGGATGCACCAAAAACTTATTGTATATCAAGAAACATTATATATATATACAATATGACTCTCACCAGGCTGTTTGGAGTCCGCCCTTTCTCGTCAGAGCCTTTCCAAAACTGAGTGTCAGTTGAGTGGTTGACCACTGTACTTAGGTTTTTAATTAAAATTCTATTTGTTAAGAATAAATAATAAAAAATAAAAAATAAAAAATAAGGAAGCTGATTGGGCGCTCACGGACATCGGTTATCTGATCGGGCGCAATGACTGAAGACAGTTCCAAGTCTATATGGGCAATCCTGAGACAAAAGCCTGAGGCAGAGCCAGTAGTGCCAGGCATTTGTTAGGGGGTCGTGAATGGTTGAAAGCTATTGAGCCGAAGGCGAAAGGGAAGAGCGCGGGTCTTTCAGTCCAGAGGTTTGTTCAAGGACGCTTGACGTTGTCACGTTGGACTAGGCAGAAATGAATGAAGGAATCCAATATGCCGTTCCCGGATATGGAGAGGTCCAACAAGCTTGAAATAAAACAACTAGTAGCGAGGACGTACAGCAGTAATCTAAATGGTAAAATATCAATTCTGACAATATCTGGGACTCACTGAGCAGTAGACTGGCCACTAATGGGCTCAGCATGTACCATTTATCTGTTCTTTGGTAATTACTTCGGCCGGTGGCTAGCTGTCAAGGGCCAGGTCTCTCTGGTGTATAATATGGAGAACGGTGGACCGCATATTTGCCCTAATGCGAATGGCAACAGGTCGGCGAAAGGATCCGGTCTGGTCAAGAAGTAGAGTCTCAACATTGTTTTGACACTGCCACCGACCTTGGCCAAAAAAAAATTCTTCCACTTCCTTAGCCTCTACATCTCCCAGTGCCATCCGGTCGACAAACCTCCATCCTCATCTCTCGCTCTACCATCCAGTGAACGCCCCAGTGGATAACGCGATATCCGCAGGGTTCCTAGGGTCGTGGGTTTTGGTGGACACACTCTAAACCCCAAGGCGTGCTTTCTACCCTTCCCCGCTCGTCAAATGCGCCAATACCTTGGGAGTATCAACGCCGCTGATATTTCTGGTACGTTTGTCTCAGTCTATTGCCCAGATACAATTGTGGTATCACATTCAAGCCCTTGTTCATCTTCGATGTTTATCACTGCCCGAATCTCGTCGCGAGGCCACGCTCTTCGACCAAGGCAGTAGCCCGCATGCTTCACGCCACAGCTTGGCTCCCACCATGCAATCCCAACAGCCTCCCTTACTCGCGGTAAACAGGCCTGATAATACCTTGCGAGGCTGACGTGGTGCCCCCGATCGAGAGAGCTTCTAGTGAACATACGCCAGACGAAAATTTGTACACTCTCAGCATCTCCGGGTATCATCCACTAGCTCTTGAATGGCCCAAAACATGGTATCCCGTCGATGACCCGCCATGCGTGGTGGTGATACGTTCATAGGACAACTCTGGGCCCAAGAGGGTCAGCGGACAGTTTTTGGCCGCCATCGGGCGCTGACGCACTTCCTAGGCTTTGCACCTCAAAGAAATATGAACTGCCTATTCACGCCGCACGCTGGAGACATGAGTGGAACGTGCCACCCCTCATTTCTTCCGCACGACGCATATCAATCATGATGCCACACCGACGGGCGCACTTCCGACTCTACTTTGATCTCCTCTCCAGCTTCCTACAAACACTACCGGATATGAGATGTCGACGCATATGATCCAGCAAATGCGGAAACTGCGCCGCAATGCGAGTAGGTCTGTGTCCTTAGGGCGTCACTTTCGAGGATAATTGGTGCGTCTTGGTTCTGTATCAGCTATGTGTGTCGCGTGTTGGTCTCTGTATCTCTTATTTGTCCCTGTTTCCGTTTTTTGGTGTTTGTGCATTTCCTTATTTGGATGTCCCGTTCGGTGTTGACGTAGGTGTTCTCGCTTGCATTCTCGTATATATAGGACTCGATTG
>Ga0307515_10006724_pt1 | contig 22900 bp, 19 predicted proteins | sample 17_EM_MG_FD_194513 | JGI IMG/M metagenome (GOLD analysis project Ga0307515, IMG submission 194513) | Populus trichocarpa ectomycorrhiza microbial communities from riparian zone in the Pacific Northwest, United States - 17_EM | ecosystem: Host-associated > Plants > Roots > Unclassified | place... | reverse complement strand
GGTATGAGATGGGTAATCGTACCATATTGCGACTCCATCAAAGGAATAACTCAACGAACCCCCGATATCGCGCGTGAACGATGCACTCCTTTGGTAATGAAAAATGCCATTGAAATAATGTGTCCAGGTGGATTCGTTGTGGTATATAATTTCCGGGCTGGTATTGTCCACAGTGACTGCCTGTGGAGGCACGTTCTGCGCAGCTGGCCCGTTACTGAGAAGATTGAAGATACCTCCAGACGAGGTTTCAATCCTGGGAGCGGTAAGTTTGTTGGTGCATTGTTCTTGGGATGGAGGGCATCACGCACTCCAAGTGGTCCAGCACGAAACCCCCGCTAGTCAGAGGAGGAATACGCCCTACAAGTTGGTGATCCCCGTCTTTCATGTTATTAACACGATACATGGGTGTTATCTTATCACTTTGGATAGTACCGTTGCTCAACGGTACATCCGTCGATCCTCCGTCGAGAATCAAGTTCAAGAATCCCTCGGTACCCAACAGTGTGCTGCCATACATCTTGATGCTGGTACCTGAATGGGAATAGCCATGTCAGGTAATGGAGAAGGAAAGCACTGATCCATTAGGCAAGAAGCGAACCTCGAAACATCAAAAAAAATTGGCATTCCGAGTCGAACAGAGCTCTGCAGACCCATGTCGTGTCGTTGCTCGCTCCGGCCCATGCCCCAAAATACGTGATATTCCGGTTGGTGGCGTTAACGCGAAAGACTCGGTTCATGGAAGGGACTTGGAAGAGGATGGGAAAGGAGAGAACGAGGGGACGGGGGTACTCGCGTGGTGAAGACGTTGCGAGGTGAAGTGGCTCTTTCGACCATATCGTGCGCAGTCAGGGTGTCTAGCGACCAGTACGACAGTGGATGATAACGCTTCGTAGTTGAAAGTCAAGGTGAATTATTCTATTGGACAATTGAGGTAGGAGTCATTGAAAGTATATATATGGTTGGTATTGCCACAGCCACTCTAGAATTGAGGATGTAGCCCCAGACATAGACCAATCTGGACGGTCTGTAGACGGTTGGCGGTTGGGACAGTTTGGCCACTGTATGAGTTCATGTTGCTTAACTACCCTATTCTGAATAAATTGTGTTTCGCGTCAAAAGAAGCCTTTCTCACAAAATGTACTGTAACAAAGAACACCGATGCTTCTTTTACATTCTAGTTCTAGTTACTTGTAAATTAATCAAATCGGAGATATCTTTGAAAATAGCATTGAATTCGCTGTCATACATCATAAACACTGGTCTGCATAGCATGCTTACCTACTATCCAATCCCTCGCACTATCACTGCACTCGTACTAGGACGCCGCCATCAGGTCTCCAGTTCCCAATCCATTCGACTCACTCCCTGCCGACGAATTTGAGACGATAGAATGAAGGCAGCGGGACTACCTAACGTTTTTTGAGAAGCACTTGGGAACAGTGAGGCCCTTCTTCAGCGCCATGTCTCGTGGAAAGAAATAGCAGTGGATGTGTAGTGGGAGATTACGTATGTAGTAACGATAAGCGAGCCATATGTGAAATCAGGAAGGGGAAGATGCCAAATGTACGGAGACTGGGTCCATCAACCCTGCATAGGACCAAAATCAAGAGCAGATGCGACATGGATAATAAGGCTGGGTATCAACACACCGTGCCCTCTGTATGTATTTCCTTTCTTTTCTCCTCCTACTGTCGGCGCGGTCCGATCGCATACAGTTGAGGCGTCCTTGCATCTCGGATGTAGGATTTCTCCGCGGCTGATTAACAATATACGTCAGGTTTCGTATAGTTATGCACACAGTTAACGACTAATTATAATCATCCGGTCTAAATGGCTTAATGACCAATCCTTGCGCCTAGCTCGCGCATTGCACATTCTGTAGCCCTCTAGATCTAGCCTGACGTTCAAAAACTGATTGGCGGTTTGGCCACTGATCGGGTGGGCCACGCGCGCGCGCCCCGCTCTCAGTACGTGAGTACTTTGGGTATCTCTAACAAGCACTGGGCCGTTGTTTGGAGATCGGGTTGTTCGGTGAAGCTTTCGTTCGTCTTCCCATGCGTGCGCACACAAATTGTCACCGCTGTGTTCGTCGGACGATCGATGGCTATGTTCGCAGCGCCGGATGGTTATTTTCGCTTGTTCATAGGCGGAACAACCTCTGTATGCTATGCACACCGCCATTTCACGAACCATTGCTTCCTCAGAATTCACAATGGAGCTGTCGATGACATCCCATTCCCGAAATAATTAATTTAACCTTGTCAAATTTGAATGGGTGCTCCGAAAGGGGATACTGCGAGTGTACGAACAATAACAAGCACTAGTGTTCGGAGGATATTAGACTAGCGCAGCGTGTGAGCGTGTGAGCGTGTGAGCGGGCGAGCGAGAGAACCGTGAAGATCGATCACCCCTCACTTGCTGCTCTATATAAATAATTGAACTGGAACAAGGGCCATACACACTGTACATATAGACAGACTGTCATGTAGCACTCGATCGGTCTGCGACAAATTGAGTGGGGGTGCATGTAAGTGCGGCTGCACCCTCCGGGAACGCCATGCTGTCGTGTGGTAATAATCATAGCAGCCAACAGAGAACGACCCGGTAGCTCGGCGAGAAGGGCGTTTGCCGCACCGCAGAACGGTCATCGCGGGTAGCTAGGTATATAGACAAGTCGTTGGAATTTATCATCCAGCCAGTAGGAAGCCCAAAAAACAGAATATTGCGTGAAAACATCACAAGATAGCTATGTATTTGCTGTGCTTCAACTAATAGAAAAGTTGGAGAAGCGACTTGAGGCCAATGTCTCTATTACCGCTCGACTGCCTTGTTCCATTGTTAGCCGTGTCTGAGCGACTTCAGTGGCTTAACTTTTCTAGGGCATCAGTTAAATGTGATATGTTAAGATGGTTCTTGGATGCTCGTCATGTCGGTGGGAAGAGCGCGATTACCACCTTGATTGTTCACGGTTTCCAGCGCCTTGGTATGGATGCTTCGATTTGTGCTCAACGGTGTGTTACTGAGCTGGAGGTTCGGGCATCCAGCTCACGAGAGCTGCGGTGGTGAGACCTCTGTGGAAGGAGAGAAACTATGTTGGACGAGGCGAAAGTACATAATTAGAACTGGATGTTATATCACTAGTAATAAGCTTCATAATTGCATGAGTATTAATTCTCATCCATTAAGCGACATGAATAGGTTTTGATGACTTGTTTAAATTCGAATGGGCTTCTTACTCCTCATCGTGGATACCTAGAAAAAGGAAGTTTCCTGAGCATGCTGAAGAGATCGAGAACGCCTTTGATGAGCAAGGTGCGGGTGGTAAACAAAGGCTCATCCTTTTGATCCTCCACCTATGGCGGGCTCACCTCCCACCAATGACATGGACACGTTGATTGAGACACTTCAATCACAAGCCCTTGAGTGCTTCATAGCTGCGGACGACCTTCCTCAGGATATCGCGTTCCACCGCTCCCTCGACCGGCAATTTCGAAAAGACATCGAAAAGACATCTGTCCGACTCTTGAAGTTCACCAACCGTCTTATAGCATATGCAGATACGCACTTGCCAACATCAGCTGCCAAAGTAATCCGGAGAAAGAGCGAAGTACCGGAACTTCAAGATGAAGAAGACCTTGCAGACAAGTACCACTCGATCATCGTAGACGCGATGGATTCGCTTCTTGAACATGTGGTATGTGTAATATATTCGTGCCTTAATGGTCCCTCACGACGAACGAAGGATGTTAGCCTCGACATTTACACAGGAAAGCTTCCAGCGCCGCGAAACGAACGAACCTCTAAGGAGGCCGTGAGAGAGGTGGCTCAGGGAAAAGTGAGTGGCCCTTTTTATTTCATGTGAAACTGGCATCCCACTAGACCTAGCATCTTTTGCTTTCCGGGCTGGTTTCTGACTTCTATTGTCACATCATCTAGCCTAATTTGAAAAAGGGTAAACTACCTGCGCATCTCATGCATGCAGCGAACTTGCCCAAACCTCAACTACTTTTCCGCACGCCGATCAATAATGACAACAATTTTGTCTGGAATCACCACCCGAGAGGAAAGCCAAACAAAGACCAGGGTGGTCTCAGTCTTCGTGCTTCATTGTGCGTAACTTCATCTGTTTGATGCGATAAATGACCTGGATCCTCGTTAGATCAACCCACCCGTATCTTGACGAGATCCTGCAAATTTCTTACCCACAACACATGTTTCAACGTACTCAACCATGCCCTCCCAAAGCTTTTGAAGATACTCCCTTCACCTGGGTGGCCACGCCAGAGGACCTTGCACGTTTACTCCAGAAATTGCGGCATGTTCCTGAGATTGCGGTGGACCTTGAGCACCACAGCTATCGATCTTACTATGGTTTTGTGTGTTTGATGCAGATCAGCACCCGCGAGGAGGACTTCATAATCGATACTTTGGCTCTACGTGAGGACCTGGAAGACTTGAATGTAATCTTCGTTGACCCAACCATTGTAAAGGTAAGGCACTTCCGTATACATTGGAGTGTCTTGCTCATTCCTCTCCAGGTCTTTCACGGAGCCGATAGCGATATTGTGTGGCTCCAAGAGAACTTCAATATATACGTTGTAAACCTATTCGACACATATCGTGCGTCAAAAATGCTTGGTAAGGCTCTATCTTATTGTCACCAAACCCTGTTCATCCATACGCACCAGAACTCCCCAAACATGGGTTGGCTGCACTCCTCTCCCTTTACTGTGACTTTACGGCCGATAAGCGATACCAACTCGCCGACTGGCGAATACGACCACTACCAGAAGAGATGCTTTCCTATGCTCGTTCAGATACACATTTCCTTCTTTACGTCTATGATCGACTACGAGAATCGCTGCTCGACCGTGGACAGGGTTCGGAAGACTTAATAAAGAGGGTTCTGAGGAACTCCGAAGAAATAGCACTCAAAGAATTTCATCGAGAAACGTATGACGCCAAGACTGGGGATGGTGCCCGAGGGTGGGGAGGGGTGTTGCGGTGGTATAATAAGCGTCGTACAGGCATGCAGAGAGAAATCTTTCTCGCCATGCATGCCTGGAGAGATAGGGTGGCTCGAGAGGAGGACGAAAGTCCATTGTAAGCAGTCTTCATGCATCTGTGTTGGGCCAATTCTAACGCCGCGCGGCTAGATACGTAATGTCAAATGAGAAGCTCATATCGTTGGCTGAGAAGCCTTTGCCGAAGGACCTGGTTGGCCTACACATGTCCTTCGGCGTCGTTCCTCCGCTTGTCCGGCTGCGTGGGGCGGAGTTACTAGAAGTGATGACAAAAGCAGCAGAAAGGTCAGAATCCACAGCTGAAATGAACAGCACGCCTTTACTGCCTTCCCACCCTAAATCCATCCCAACGCATACCGTCTTTGACCAGGGACCTGTAATAGCGGCTGATTTATGGTCATTCTCGAAAGGTGACGATTTTCATTCCTACCCCTCAACTCATTGTCCTGAAACGGCTATAGGTGGCCATCAGTCTCATGTTCGAACAACCAAATCTTCATTATTCGGCGTTCGCCCCACCGCCACCCCAGTCGCTCTAGGGACAAAAACCAGCTCCTTGTTTCTCATACCTCGTCAATTGTCTAAGCGATATCCGCCTCTGCCTCAAAAATCAAGCGTCTCTGACATCGTGTCGAAGGTGCAGGAGGGAATCCTCAAATCGAGCAAGGTAAACACTTTTATACCAACGAGTATGCTCTTCCTGGCTAATGGTTCGTTATTGTAGCCAACGATTTCGTGTGTTTCTGTTCTTCCTCCAACGACCGCTTCGACCCCCGGATTAGCCGCTACTGAACAAAGCATCTCCGTTGGATCCTCAGCGCCCCCCTCTGTTGCCCTCTCGGCTCAAAAGAAACCCATACCGCCGCCAGAAGCCGCACTCGATACAACAACGACAGAAATCCCAGCTGAAACTGACGGTACAATCGTAGTGGTCGCTCAGCGAAAGAAGCGAAAGAGATTAGAGAGTGGGACTTCATCCGTAAATGGCTCAGCTACGCCTCAAGGCGAGAGCGATGTACGGTCAGCAAGAAAGAAGAAACGCAAGGGAGAGAAAGAAAAGGCGAAGTCCCAGACGCCAGATATTCAGATATATGACTACGCTACTGCCCCCAACATCTTGGATGACCGTCCGGTAGAAGAGGAAGATGCTCGGCATGCGATTCGAGAAGCGCGCAAGGGGAGGAGTGAAAGAAAGAGGGGCAAGAAAAAGGGTGCGCTTTGGCAACGGCCGTCCGGTTCAAATGTGCCTGTTATTGACGCTGTGTCTTTTTAGGTGGACTAGATTATGGCAATTTTGGTCCTGCCCCGAGGGCGATGAATGAGCCTAGGGGTGGAAATAGGACGCAAACCTTCTGAGAGGGATGAAGTACCGCTTTTCCTTTCACGCCTTACCCATTTCGGTTTGAGCTATGTTATATTGGGTGATTGTGGCTTCAAGGTGCCGAGAGTGATACGAGACTCGCATGGATCACTCTATGCTACTACACGCTAATTGAGCCTATGTACTCGAATTGAGTCGTGCGGCCCACGTTAGGACAATGTTCGATTGTGTATTGTGAAGTGTACAAAACCTACATATTGCCCATGTTTGTGAGGCACCGAAAGCGAAAGCAAAATTTTAACCACTCCGATCCATGGTCCCTACCTTTTAGTACACATATCATTCAAGTGAAGCGTTTTGTGTGCTGTTCAAGGTATCATCTTTTTCACAAGACAGCAATTCTCACGTTCGTTCTGAATGACCAAAGTCGTCGGCATAACGTTCAGATGGCGTGAGTCCACCTCTTTGTTGCAGCAAGTGTCTCACATATCGTTTGCAAGAGCTCAACAGGGAGTTTCGCTATCTCGCACACACCTAGTGCATATGGTTCATGACAAAACAAGCCCTCTTTCCAAGGAGCCGAAGTGAGAAATGAGTTCAAAAGGAGTTAACAGAGCACCATCGTCGATGTTGGTCGCGACCTTAGTATCAACATAGTAAGACGTATGTACGGATCGTCGAAGCGGACAAGTATTAGCCGCGTGATATTGGGTATTCCACATTGATAAAACAAGCGAGAGGAGGTCATCATAATACCATAAGTCATACCGAAACCAGGTATATGTCCCATACAATAATTCGTCGTATACGCGCGACTGGTGGAAGAGGCTAAGTGTCTTGAATATATCGCCCTAATCTTTCAGGAACCTCTAATTGTTCGAAATACACAATGTGCTAGTTGAGAATCTGCAAGCATAATATGTAAGCCAGCCGCTTTCCAGAAATTTTGATGAGAATAAATAGCGACCTCTCGTCTCAGCGTGCAACGAGCGGACTCCTAGAGCTACATATGTCGCAAGACAAAGAGAAGTAAACGCACAGCGATTAGAACGACTGTCACGACGATGGCGATGATGATCATCAACCACGCTCCTCGCGATCCCGCTTTGCGCTGGTAGTCGGCTGCGGTGGTGAGCTCGCGGTCTGCGTCCCGAACGTGTACTTCTACGTTTGAGATGTTTGATTCGATGTTGTCTGTGAACGGAGCCGTCAATGTGGGAAAATCGAGACAATTTGTGGAGTAGAGCAGAAGGACAGATATGCACTGACGTAGCAGTGACCAGAAAAGGGTTTGGGTAAGGAGACTTACCAATCATTGATCCCTGTTCGGTTATAATTGTGGCCAAGTCGCGGGTAATCTCGTTCAATTCGTGTATGCCCGTTTCGATCTCGCGTATCTCGGTCTCGCGCTCTTGTACCAATGATTCTTGATATGCGAGTTCATGTGGTGATAATGCTCTGAGACCAGTGGAATTAGCTTCCAATTCCATCCCTCAAGGACCAAGCCGAACCGCAGACGTACTTGATCTGCAGCTGTGTTTGCTGTAAACCCGGGGAACCTGGAGCGCCTGAAGGGCCAGCGGGCCCAGATGACGTAGCGCCATCGTGTTCGCCCGCAGTCTGCTTGACAACTTGGACCACAGTCCGCTGACGCTCTGCGCTTAATTTCTGGGCGTTTTGGAACGCAGCAAGCGAGAGTTGGAAGTCGTGCGATGTCTTCTTTAGGAGGGCTGAATGGTGGGGCTGAGAGAGAGAGAGCGCACGAGGGGCAATGGACAACGAGTGTCGATGAGGAATGGAGGACACGAGGCAGAGATCGGTTAGCAGCGGTTTCGATACGCAGAACAAAGGTCTTACAAGGCTTGATTGTGTTATGGCCAGCTGTTTCAAGTCGTCCGTGCCGCGTTTAATCATGTCGCGGGTGGTCTCGGTGAGGTCCCGTCTGCGTGTCGGAAGCGCGTGTCAGCCAGGGGCATAATCCAGGATTTGGTACGATTATGAACTTCATTCGCGCTCAATAAGACTCACAGGCCTTTGCGAACTAGTCCAGTATCCCGCGGGGTCCCAAGTTGATCGACGAACTTGAGTATCCCCTTGACATTAGAGTTAATTTTGAACACCTGGAGTGCTAGTGACGATTGAAGGTTTAAAAATTGGGTGTCCTTTGGTGACTGGGCTGTTCGAGCTGAAGGGCCGGAGACTCCCTGCGGGCCGACGCCTCGTTCGAGGTCGTTGAATGACTGCAGAGTTACCGAAACCATCAGTCATCAAACTGTCCTGGTTGTTGTGAGATGTATGAGTGTACCATGGTTTGAAAGGAAACGGTGGAGGGAAAGATGATCTCTGTCGTCCAGCCTCACTTCGGTCTTGGCGCTCACCATCATTTTGGGAATAGACTGCATACCGAACTCATGACGCGCAACAAATTTGCAGTTTGTGAACGAGCCCCAGATCCGTCTGGTACCCTACCACGTGAAAACACCTAACAGAACGCCTGTAAATACTTTTACCCCATCTGGGACAGCGAGGAACGACTTAGGCGTCCATAACGCCACGTCTGTGGCAACCAGAGCACGGCACGGAAGCTCGACTCGATAGATCTATAGTCGCTCAATGCTAGCACTCTGCGACACGTGGGTCAGGAGCCATTTATGCTGGCTAGTCGCAATACTACATCTCTTTTGCGTTTAGGTTGTTATCTAATTTCACTCAAATTTTGAGAACACTTTCAGCATATAAGTCATAAGCGTCCGACTATCCATAGCGAACGCTTGAACAGCGGTGCGAGAGGCCGAATGACTACATTCAACCACGCGAAGCCAACCGCTCCTCTTTCCTTCTTCTCCGCACCTCCTAGTAGTCCCCTTGAAGTGATCAAATATGGTGACTCAACGACTCAGGACAGAGAACCTGTGAGCGCACACGGTATTTAGGATAGTAGCTGCCGATCAATCTACGCCACTATCTAGAGAGTGCGGCGATCCGCTTCAGTTTTGGTCCATGTTTTGATTTCGGGCAACATACAGATATCACACTCCAAGGCACCCTACATCGGGACTATGCGCTTAGGTTATTTATAGAAAATGAGGAGCTAAAATTACGGACGCAAGATAACCGAACTTGGACACTAGCCCAACGCCCGCACGTACATTGTTTCCCCACTACGCACACTCACTGGTGTCTGTGCATATGTGGAGCTGTTTCTCCGAGATCTGAGATCCACGCTGAGATCGAAATGAGGAGCGGTCATTTATTTTGGGCCAAAAACCAACTAGCAAGCGAGGTAATCGACCTTCAAGCGCTTTTCGATGACTATTGGAGCACCAGTGAGCAAGTGTTCACAGTACCGAGTCAGTCATGATCACCAACTGGCCGTTCGGATCTACATAATGACGAAGCGCAGAGGACATTATTTTCATTGGAAATTAACAGCATCGTTGGCCTCTGGAATTGCGAGCACTACAACTGGCCTGTCCAGCTGTGGACGCTGCAGGCGGAGACAAAGCACTCAAGGCTTTACATCAACCCAATATTTCTGTCGATGGCGCCTTGATCACCTACTACGATCACCTGACCCACGCACTTCGCCGCTGCCACTCAGCCAGTAAGGGCCCCACCACATCCACGCTGGCAGTGACGACGACAAGATCATGTTCGCAGTCATTCGCCTAAGGCCTTCATCTTTTTTGGGATATAAATCGACGTGATATACTTCGCAAGCCGTGCTGGTTCGACTAAGACGCTAGCCTTTCCATTGCCCAACAGCATGCCCACCCTCGCGGCTTGGAGAGCCAGGATCGTGTTGTGGGTCGCTCGTTCTGGACAATTATAGCATTCATGCTAAAATTCTGCCTCCTCGTCTCTAGTCCATCCTATCTTATCGGAAATCCACACAGGCAATCTAGTTTCCAACATCATCGAGAGCAGCCCGGACTGGAGTCAACTGACCTCCCTGGCACGTATTAAAACCACACCTCAATCATTGCTACTTCTGCACGAAGTTCTTCTATGAACTGCGTTCTTTTGCATGAAGGAAGATAATGACTCGTGGGCGACCGGCCATCCACTATCTTCGCCTCTACAACACCTTACTGCTGTCCTCTGTACCACGCAGCGTCATTTTAAACAAGACCATAGCATTTCACTCGCGATATACTCAAATCTGGCATCATGGTGCACCCGAACCCGCGCCGTGTCGTGAGAGAATTGTGACGCTGAGTCACAGGCTCTCGCTATTACTTGTTCCCTCGGAGTATCGTAAGTAAGTATATGTCCTCTCCGTGTGCATACTACTCCCTATGTTTACACTCTACCGCTCTTCGCCAATTGCTGCCGCCTTTCTAAGAACAAGTACGGCCCTCGTCCCACATTCGATTCATATATGGCCACACTTTACGGTCTCGTGAACAGCGAACTACCGTCATATCTGCTCAAAATGCCTTACCCCACCACGTACCAGACCCACCACTTTGGGACCCACTCGAACACACATGGCAATCGATCAACCTCTGCACTAGATACACCCCCTCGATACACCCCCCGCATTATGTCGTACGCCCCTTCTGTGCTTTAGTTTCCACGCATGAGTCCATACGCCCCGCGTTGGGTGCAAACCAGTGACCACTCGACACCCACCCATGCTTTGGATGGTACAGACTGGCTCGAAAATGGAGATCGAGTTTGCGATCCGCTCATCCCACTCTCGCTGTTCTGTTCAGCATAGGACGGATCCGAAACACGATATCGAATAGGCGAACGTGTCGAGATGGACGAGGCATCCCGAGCAGCTTATTCCATCAATAGTTCATTGGGAAGTGGTTGGATGAGCCAGAGACGGCGATTCTCATTGTGTACGTCATGCGATCCTCTTCATCTCAGCACTTCCGTCGCGCAGCTGCATGACACGTCGCACGCACAAACTGGAAATGTAAGAATGTGGAACGCAGCCAGAGCGCATTCGACTCGACAGACAAGCACCGTAATCTTTCTACTTTCCAGTGACGCTTATGGTTTTTAGTCGGCCGAATAAGCAGAGAATTCAACACTTACCATACAATTGTGCGATTTCTTTTTTCCTTACCGGAGGGACTAAGTCCTAATGAGGCTATATTTCTAGGGCAGACCCCCGCTGCCAGGGGAGGAGCTCTATTGTGTGATTTACTGGCACAATTCCGCTATTCAGCTACACGGCGCGTTGCACACCGGTTATTCGAATGAAGTTCCCCTCTTCTCCGTCGTCATTCTCCAGCTGGAGGGAAGCAAGGGACATACCGACTACTCGGACAAGCTGTGTTCTCTTGCGTAGACGATATGAGCAGATCAACTCTCTAGACTGGGTGCGTGTTATCCTTACCCTCTTCCTCTGCCTGACTAACGAGTATTGGCAGTTCGCTCTCCTGTTACGACCTGATGATACAAGGTCACCTCTCAACAACACACGAGTGCTGAATGGGATATTCTGACGTGGTGTTTTATGGTGTATTCAATATTCCTCGTTCCCCGCTCGCGGTGAACCTCATACCCCAGCCGCGGCCGTCTTCCATAGTTTCGACCAATTGAATATTCCGTCTCTCGTCACCGCAAATATCATCCACTGCGCACTCACTGCTCGTTTCCAGTACTCCATTTAGCTAGACAACCAGCCCGCTATGCCACTGCGCACTCGACAATAAGACCATTCTCCACTCATCACCCGACAGTAACATCCTTGGCAACGGCCCTACTTGCTCAGTCTTACTCTTGCCCATGATGATCTGGTCGAACCTCTCCCCGCCCCCGACGTTCTCGGCGACCTTTACCCTTCCTCCGCGCCGGCTGTCTCGCCCTCATCTTCACTTCGCTCCTCGTTCTACTCATCGAAGACAATTCGAACGATAGCACGGTGCTCGGTGAGCAGCAGTCGCAACTCACCAGCTACCAACGGCGGAAAGTCGGCCTGGGTGAGAAGGAGCGCGAATGGTCCATGCGTTCGCAATCGAGCTACTATGGATATTCTCCTGTCCAGAGGAACGCCACGGGTTCCCCAGCTCCGATCACCACCAGCGCCCGGTGTTTCCAAACAGGTTATTTGGTGTGTATCTATCGTGCTTGGTCCCTACTCCTCGTCTCATCTATGTGTCCCTCGACTGTCTGTCTCGCTGATACTCGACCTCACAGCTCTATCACCGTCGCCTACGGGTCCATCGCCCACACAAGCTTCATCGCCCACCCATGCTATCTATCGCGAAGCTGATCGTGCACTGACATGTGCGTATTGCCTTCTTTCGTTTCCCATTTGCCCACTTGGCTCACATAGCATCGCGGCTTCTCATTGCTTTTTTTTTCCCGATGACGCTCTGAATCCACCTTCATCATCGCCTCCGCCGCACCCACGTCGACACGTCTTCATCGCTGGTATCGCTGTGTCAACGTCTGGCCATCAATTTTCCTCTTCCTCCAAACACCACCCGCGGTCCATTATTGTATGTCTACGACAGACAACAGGACCAAGCTTCGTCGCCAAGCACGTCAAGTATGTGCACAACGCCAGCGACTCGCAACGCAACAGCAACCCCAACCCAAGTCACACTCACCAGCAACATTACGAACGCTGCTACGACTATGACCCTATCAGGTGTCGCTCGGCCGTTGTCATAGCCTTGCTCGCGTACGTCATCGTGAGCCACCACAACTCTACAGTCACCTCGAATAGACCCTATGCTCGCTCGATATTGTCGGTTGCCAGATGTATGGGGATGAAATGAAGGAGAAGACTATGGTGTAAATGCAGGGGATGTCCGTACCACCCACCGCGAATCTATTATCGACCCGATTCACGTCCTGCGTACCGTCAGTCCCTCGTCCGTCCGTCCGCCTATATATATACTTTATTGCGTATGAACGAGCTATTCATCCTCTCGTGCTTCCTAGCTTTGCTCGACGTTAACGGTCGCTCAGAATGTCCTCTTGGACCACTCGGTTCTGCTTACCTGTGACTATGCGGCTGGGCTCGTCTTATACTCGTTTCGTGTCCTAATGCCAATGTGCCATTTTTTTGGTTCCGCTTCTTATCACTCATGGGTCATGGGCCCCTTTCCCCCCCCTTGATTGATGGTCAGCTGTAATACGCCACCCCGCCAGCGTTCACCTTCATTTTCTATGTCGTCTAGTTGGCTTCCCTTTTGTTACCCTTGATAGATATAACGCTCCAAGTTGCGTTATGTCCTGAGGTCGTGCTTGAAGTAGCTAGATGATTTGATCGAAGGGTCGATCTGTTCATGAATTGGCTGCAGATGGTTGGAAGCTTATTACTTATCATAGGGTACGTGCGCTGAAAGTCCTCTAAATCAAATGAAAATACCGAGCAATCCAAATGAAAGCAAAATGTAGTATTACAGCTGAACGGCAAAGAATGCTCCTGATCTACCATTGTGCAAGACTATTCACATGGATGCATTGATTGTGACTGTATCGGAGTCTCTCCTGGTGAGTGTGAACGATTTCCACCATTTCTCATAACACGGTTGGTGTCCAACTCTCTGGTCGATGAAGTCAGAGGCTTCTGAGGAGTAACCATACAAGTTCTGATTAAACTCGATCTTCACTTCCACCGTCCTGATCTCTCGCCATACTCCGTGCTCCGGTGCCCCACAAAAGACAAAACTAAACAAGGAATCTGTCCCCAAACCCTGAAAAACAAAAATATCAAGGTTTTGCAAACAGGAAAGATTCAATAAGAAATCATGTAATGAATTGAACGCTGCCAAATCAAAGGTCTCGTATCGGGTTTGGGTCCAGCGAAGGATTTGGACATTTGAACAGGAGAGGAAGTGGAGATATTTCATTGGACAGAAAATTAACCACAATGTTGTGCAGGCAGGCAGGTCCACCTGCAGCCCCTCATGCCTAGAATGGTTGTCGGGCTCGAATGATACTACCCTAGCCCTGAACTCTCTCAGGGCCTTGAAGGTCCTCCCGAGCATCCAAGACGATGTTGAAGTAACCTGTACAAGACACTGGAGAGTATAAGTCAATGGCAAGTTAAGGTTCAAGGAATAATCAGGAATGGTTCCATCCCGAATTCCCAGCCTCTCGATTTGTTCCAGGTATGGCAAAACAAGGATTCTGTGATCAGAATTGAATTCGATCTCAAGATGCCGGAGCTGCCTAAAGAGGGCAGTGGAATAAAGTGCGAGTAATGGATCATCATGAAAGTCAAAGGCCAGACGTCGTGTGAACATTGCCCCGACAATCCTTTTGTCATATTCTTCACTTGATATTCCAAGGTGCTTATCTAGATAGCCAGTGGAAGTATAATCAACCGCAATGTCATCCATGCTCCCTCTCCCCTCCCATACTTTCAAATGCTCCAAAGGGGGAGTCAGATATGCCCTAGTCCATCCAATAGCTCTAAGTAATAGGAAATTGTCAAGGCGCTCAGTCTGAGAAAAGCCTTTGGTGCACTGTATGCGAAGAAATTTCAGGTGCGGGAGGACTTTGGCATGCCAGGTTTGAGAGGAGCACCATTGCCGCAACTTTTCATAATCATCACTCCAGCGTTGCCATCCAAGCAATTCATTTGTAGATGGTTTCGCGGCCAGTGACTCAAGAAACTTTTGGAAGGACGGTGAGGGATGGGTAATGGATAAATCCAACTCTTGTAGAAGGATCAAATACTTCAGTACCTTCATTAAGACTCGTTCATTGCACTGAAGTGTGAGGTGTAGAGTGGTAAGGTAGGGAATTCTTCCATTTACTCTGCACAGATGGCGTAGGTGTTGATAAACTCTCTGCTTGTTGCAATCATGAGATCTGAGGTCCATTACTCTCATTTCGGGAACATGGAAATATTGAGCTGTGGTCATTGGAAAACCATGATAGGCCAATTTCTTGCAGGATGGCAATTGCACCGCATGCTGCTGAATTTGCTCCCAATGACGAGGAAGGAGGATTGCACACTCCTCAAGGCATGGGAATTGTCTCCCAGCCATCCATTGGACTGAACAGGCTTCAAGCTGCAGCTTCCGAAGAGTACAGAGAAGAGGCATATTGATATTGGGCTCATAGAATGGGAGACAAAGACGATCAGCCTCAAATATCTGAAGCTGGGTAAAAGAAGGGAGAAGCTCAAATGGCTCATGAGTACCTCTGCCATTGACAATAAGCACTATGAGATTCCGCAAAACAGGAAACCAATGGGGTTGGAGAAAGTGGGTGCTGACGAATGGGGAATGGAGTCTCATCTCACAGAGAGGAGCTTCGGTTGGAACAAGATTAAGCAGATGAGCAAATGAGGGAGAATGCATACATCCAGCTTCTACGTGTAGCACCTTCAACATATTCATTGAGCCTGCGACTTGTAAGCCAAGCGGACTAGCCGCATCCTCAGGAGGAAATGAGGAAATTGTAAACTCATGCCACTGGCGAGTGTGTGCAAGAGCATCCTGGAGTGCAGCAAGTGGCAGAGCATTGGATGACAGCTGACGATCTCGCTGGGTGTCAATGACAATCTTCTTCGGATATGCTCTCTGCAACCAAATAGCAACCCGTTCCCTTTCAGTCCAGGTTCCAACGCTCAGGGTGGACCATAAACGGGGCAATGTAGTGATAACAGACCTCCAGTAGCGACAAACAGAAGCCAATCGACCAGATTTCATTTGATTCGATTCAATGCAATATAGAAAGATCTCTCGCATAAGTTCCATAGGAAGGTTGTTAATGGTATTGATTGTAGTGATAACAGACCTCCAGTAGCGACAAACAGAAGCCAATCGACCAGATTTCATTTGATTCGATTCAATGCAATATAGAAAGATCTCTCGCATAAGTTCCATAGGAAGGTTGTTAATGGTATTGATTGTAGTGATAACAGACCTCCAGTAGCGACAAACAGAAGCCAATTGACCAGATTTCTCTTGATTCGATTCAATGCAATATAGAAAGATCTCTCGCATAAGTTCTATATGAAGGTAGGTACTAATAGTTTTGCCGGAAAACGGGACCAGGAGCATACGCTGCCAGCCAAGTGGAACGACGGCCCTTTCCGTCCAGGTCCCAACGCTCAGGGGGAACCATAAACGGGGCAATGTGGTGATGACAGACCTCCAGTAGCGACAAACAGAAGCCAATCGACCAGATTTGATTTGATTTGATTCAATGCAATATAGAAAGATCTCTCGCATAAGTTCCATAGGAAGGAAGGTATTAATGGTTTTGCCGGAAGGCGGGACCAGAACCATACGCTGCCAGCCAGGTGGAACGATGGCCCAGCGCGGACGGTTACGGTGAATGACGGACATATCCTGAGTGTAGATGGGTTATTTTTCGAGTGAGATAGCGGCGAGGACACGGTCTGAAGAGGAGAAATTGATGATGAGGCGCTGAAGATGGGCGAGGCAATTGGGACTAGAGCGATGACTCGAGTGCGACTTGCAGCGTTTCAAGAGCGAGGTAATCAATGGCTTAGGGGGCTGACCAGCGTGGTGGTGAGACAAGCAGCGCAGGCGTAATTGACGAGTCTCTCGCGGTGCTGCTTTCACGCCGTTGCCTCGCGGGTTACAGCCGCCAAGGTTTTTTGCAGACGGTTCATAGTCTGACCAGCTAACTGCTCTAATAAATCCAGAATCAATACGGACGAGCGTTACAAGACATTCGCGCAGGTCAAATGTGTGCGTCTCCACCCTGATGGGTCTCGGCGGACTATTCAGGCCAGTCTGAGTACGGGAATGCGCGGTAGTGATCTACATGTATATTCTACAAAATGAAGTGTATGCAGCTACCACCATCGATGAGGTGCGTGGTGGTCAGTCTCCCCAGCCTCATTCTTCTTGAGGGCGGTCATCGATCATCGATAACAGCAGGTGATACACTTGAAATGAATTGGCACCTTTCAACTGCCTTGAGGGTCATGTAGCAAGCGGGAAGATATGGCGAAGGGCTTTCGAAGGCAGCGGGATATCCCCTGCCGCTATGAGTGTTTACGGGCAGGGGTCCCGCTGTCGCCGTGCTTAGTCCTGCTTCGAGGTGACGAATGTGGAGGTCAGACCATCTATTTTGGGTTGACCATTTGGTATTGCCTTACTGTCTAATACGCATGCTACTTGCAAAACCCGTTCTCCGCACTTCAAAGGAACCGCTCGCAGACAAGCTGCCAAACCGATATCTCCGTCCACTATCTTCGTCTTCAGCCCCTGATGCAACTCCCGAACCAGCACAGCACCTACCACCTATCAACCCCCAACTCCAAGTCGCAATGATGGCTATGGTCGAGGTAATGACCCGCCAGTTTCAGGCTCAGCTGGAGCCTGCATGCCCCTACCACGAGGCACTGCCGCGCCCCCGATCGCGACGATCCGGCACCACGAACTCGGGTCAAGACCAGAGATCCCGATCCTTATGACGGGAGTGACCCCACTAAGCTATGTGCATTCCTCTCGCAGTGCGAGCTCGTATTCAGGCGCGCCCGGATGACTTCGACGACGATGAAGTCAATATTGTGGCTGAAGGGTATAGGCCAGCGCTAGTACGAACCGAACCTCATCATAAACTAGTAAGCGATTGATAATAGTCGCTAGATCGAGACGTAGCGGTTGTCAATACGATTATACTGTTAGGGCGCGGTGCCCGTAAGAGCGGAACAGGGGATTTTTCCAGCAGTATCGAATCGCCACTGGCCGCGGGTCTCGATCGGATTTTAGGAAGGGACGGGACATGATATGAAACACCAGTCCGAGTCAATAATCGGATTGAAGATTGTAAACTACAAGATAGAAACTTGGTACTCATTCCACATCCTCAATGCATGTACCAACGCGCTAATTCCTGGCCCTTCTTGAGGTGCCACACCTTCCTTGGATCGGCGTGACCACCTGGTTGCTCCATATAGATATCCTCCTTGAAGTGAGTGAGTCGAGACGATGTGGTGTCGATTCAAACTGAATGACATCAGGGTCGCGGATCAGTGAAGTGCGTGGAGGGACTAACAGGTGAAAATGCCTTCTCGAGGCGATACTGGGGAAAAGGTAATTGCTACAAGTGACAAGTCTAGCTCTTGGATCTTGAATTATCTGGTAGTCTTACCTAACCAATTCTGAGAGTGCGCATGCCGGGCATGTGGTTCTAGCTCACATATGCCGACTTGAAAGTCAGGATTTTCCACTGTCACCCGTCATTGACCTCAAGTCGCTATATGATTTCATATTCGATTCCTCGCGTTTGCAAAATCTGGAGAATCTCATTCCCTAGCTTTTAGCGATGGATTCCTTCATTCAGCTTGCCTTTTGTGATGTATGGGAATGGGGAGTATGATGAGAAATGGGGAGTGTGGAAGTGGGGGTCCGTGTTAAGACACAGCACGGGACGGGTAACCCTGAGGGTATTACTCTCAGCCTGCAGGCTTCGTTCGGAACGGGTGGGACTGAAAGGAAGTGAAGAACGGAAGGAGGAAATGAGTGGTTGGTCCAACTCGAGTACTTGGGGGAATGATATGGTGAGTGAGAAGAGGGAACGGACGTGGGGTCTAATTCGATATTCGGACTATCTATGAACCACGCGGCTCACTTACCACAGTCGGTACTGCTCAGAATATAAGGAGAAGAAGAGAAGTCTGAATCGGCGAACAAATGATAGAGAGGATAAAAGGAACAATGTCCGGTAGGTGAATACTAACGGAAGGCGGTACTTTCTACGGAGAATGGGTAATGCACGTGTGCGGGCAATGCTGACAGTCGCGGGGAAGGGAGAGCGATGGAGATCGAGGCGAGCTGGCTAAAAACTATATGCATCGCCACCGCTTGCTTGTGGCGTGAGTGGGCGCTTTGTGAGCCACCTGGGGGTAGTGTGAACAATTGCAAATAATCGGAACTGTAACAGTTTGGTTTCCCAGTTCCTTGACCTCAAAGGAAAGATGCTTCAATCAGGCAGTTGGGCATCAGCAACATTACGAGATTACAATCACCATGGAAAACTGAAAAAGGATGGTCATAGTCAAGGCATTCATGTGAATGGTCTTGTACAAAGTAATTAAGGAGCATTCTATGCCGTCAGATGTAATTACGATTTTGTTGCATTCGGATTGTTGTCTATTTTCATTTGACTTTTGATAATGCTTTCAACATACAGGGTTATAAGTATAAAAATATCCAAATATCCACGACCAGCTCTTGAACAGACCTACCATCCAAGCCCTCTACTACTCTGACCAATGAAAGACATGTGTCGCCTCAGGTTTGGAACGGCATATCTCTCAAAACTATTAAAAATATTGAAGCAAATTCATGTGTATTAGGGACCTATGAGAGTAGTCCTACGGTACTTGAGTAAATGATAATGATAATATACTGAATGGGCTTATAGATCAGTGCGAAACAGCAAACTGAGTCTGAAAGCCCATCTCTGAAAGCCCATTGACGACGCACAGCACGTGAAAAACGAGTCGGCGGTACTACAGCAAAGGACCAGCGCACAACTTGGCGTACGGCGCACGGCGCACGTCGCGTATTATCCTAAATCTATCTCCTCCAGCAAAAAGGTTAGCCCACTCAAGTGAAGATGAACGCTGGATAACCAGCCTAGCTGGCCAACCTGATCGATCAAGGAAGGCCGAGCCGTAATTGGCAATGCAAATTGGCATTCCGCTCAGGCTGCTCAGTGCTCCAGACTCCTTGCATCAAGGCGCCAGGCAAGCCGAGGTGTCACCGACGAGAAGCAGAAGCAGGTCAATAGCCACCGAGTCATCGATCATCCGACGTGTTGAACCGCCGAAGTGCCACGTACTATTAAAACTTGAAAAGGCGGTTGTTCTCTATGGTACCTGCGCATCTGCCCCCAATCAGCCCTGTTTCTGCCTGGGCGTTCGGCTCTGCTTTCTCTTGGCGTTTAGCTCAGACTCAGCCGTGCGGCCGCGTCGTGTCATTTTCACTTTCCGTCATTGATAAGGACGCGTGACCTGAGTCTGACCAATCCGTCGACTCTTATTCCCCCCCGCTGTTCACCATTCAGCATGTTCCGCAAAAAGAAACAGACGCCCGTCGAGGAAAACGGCGAGAAAGCTCAGAGCAGCGATGAACCAAAGTCTACGACCGCTGAAGAAAAACCACCCTCAAACGATCCTCCTCCCGTCTCTTTCTTCCGTCTCTTTCGATTCGCTACAAAAGGGGAAATTTTGGCAAACTGCCTCGGCGTCATTTGTGCCATGGGGGCGGGCGCTGCGCAGGTCCGTATCTCCTTCGTCCGAGTACTTGGATTCACCAGGAATTGTTTCTAGCCTCTCATGAGCTTGATATTCGGTCGACTTGGCCAGTCGTTCGTCGATTTTGGCATAACTTTGCAAGCCATGGGCAGTGGAAATCCTTCCCCTGAGCAAGTTGCGTCATATCTAGGAGCTGCTGAAAATCTCAAGCGTGATACCGCGCAGCTTGCCCTCTGGTTGGTATGCATTGGTGAGCGCTCTTCACAATTTTGCCACCGTACCTATTGCCCCTCGCTGACTTGGTCCTCAAAGGCGCAGGGACATGGCTCACCACATACCTCTATATGGCTATCTGGGCCCTCACCGGTGAACGTAATGCTAAGCGCATCCGCGAAAACTACCTGCGCGCCATCCTTCGACAGGACGTCGCCTACTTCGAGACTTCCGGCGGTGCGGGCGAAGTGGCAACACGTATTCAAAGTGATACACGTAAGTAGAGGGTCACTTGAGATAAGACCGCGGATGTCTCATCCTCTCCCAGATCTCATTCAAATGGGCACATCGGAGAAAGTCCCCTGTACGTACTATTCGCTTAGTTCCCTTACATCTATTCTCACCTTCTCTTCGTAGTCTCTATGACCTTCATCTCTGCCTTCGTCACTGGCTATATTAGTTAGTAGCACCTCAGTTCCCTATTCTCGATCATCCTCTCATTGCAGTCCAGTCGCGTACACCAGTTCATGGAAGCTTTCCCTCGCTATATCCTCGATTCTTCCTTTCATAGCAATCGTCGGCTCCTTCCTTGGGTTTTTTTTAACCAAGTACCGTACTCAACAACTCAACCACCAGGCCGACAGCGGGTCTCTCGCAGAAGAGGTCATTGCCACCATCCGAACTGCCCATGCGTTTGGTGTCCAGCGAACCCTTGGCGTCCTCTTTAACAGACATGTCGAGCTCGGTCATGTGGTTGAAACCAAGATGGCAATTGTAACTGGTATTGGGCTCTCTGGTATCTTTTTTGCCGTATACGGGGCCTACGGACTTGGTGAGGCCTCCACCTAAGCCAGCATCTACCACCACTCACTCCTTGCCAGCCTTCCAATTCGGAACAACCTTAGTTCTCTCAGGAGAGAGTGAGTCACTCGTAAATGTTCTATTGACGACCACTAACAACTACGTATATAGTTGGGGTCGGCAACGTGATCACTGTCCTCTTCTCGATCATGATTGGTTCCTTCTCGCTCGCAATGCTTGCTCCCGAGGTCGCCGCTGTAACCTCTGCTATGGGTGCAGCCGCCAAAATCTTCGCCACCATCGACCGCGTCCCTCCCATTGACTCCGCAGACCCTTCTGGCGCTAAACCAGAAAAGGTTGTCGGCGAGATTGAACTCAAGGACATCAAATTCAGCTATCCGACCCGCCCAGATGTCGAAGTCCTCAAAGGAATAAGCCTCATCTTCAAAGCGGGAGAGACCACTGCACTTGTTGGTGCCTCGGGCTGCGGTAAGAGCACCGTCATTTCCCTCATCGAGCGGTTCTACGACCCGTCGAGCGGAGCTATCGAATTGGACCAGAGAGATATCAAGGACCTCAACGTCAAGTGGTTGCGGTCACAAATCGGACTCGTCTCACAGGAACCAGTCCTATTTTCCATGTCGATCCGGGATAACGTCGAGATGGGGTTCGTAGGTACTCCGTTGGAGAAGGCGAGCGATGAAGAGAAGATGGCTGCCGTCAAGGAAGCATGTACCAAAGCGAATGCAGACGGCTTCGTCACTTCATTGCCCCAAGGATACGACACTCCAGTCGGAGAACGTGGTTTCCTACTCTCCGGTGGGCAAAAGCAACGCATTGCGATCGCCAGGGCAATAGTCTCGAACCCGCCAATCCTACTCTTAGATGAAGCCACGAGCGCTTTGGACACACAATCCGAGGGTATCGTGCAGAATGCGCTGGACAAGGCTGCTGCTGGTAGGACGACTATCGTCATTGCTCATCGGTTGGTCCCATTAGATCTCCGTAATGTTTTACAAAGTCTCCTGACGCGTTCATAGTCTCTCCACGATCAAGGAGGCAAGTCGAATCTATGTCTTTGGCGAAGGAAAAGTCTTGGAAACTGGAACACATGATGAACTCCTCCGTGATAATAGAGCATACGCCCATCTCGTTCATTCACAGAAGCTGAAAGAGAGCACTCCATCTGATGACGATGCCGTGTTGGAAGCGGATGAAGCGGGGAACGACCAGCCAGAGGACAAGGACGCCGACGTAAAACAAGCAGATCCGGACACCGAGAAGATGATCAGCACTCTCCGACGCACGGACACCGCGCCTTCGTTGGCGAGTGCCGTCCTCAAGGAAAAGGCTGCCGCTCGAGATGCCGAGGCC
>Ga0307515_10006723_pt1 | contig 22903 bp, 14 predicted proteins | sample 17_EM_MG_FD_194513 | JGI IMG/M metagenome (GOLD analysis project Ga0307515, IMG submission 194513) | Populus trichocarpa ectomycorrhiza microbial communities from riparian zone in the Pacific Northwest, United States - 17_EM | ecosystem: Host-associated > Plants > Roots > Unclassified | place... | reverse complement strand
TCAATCTCTAATACTTGCAAGAGAAAGGGGTTAAATATTTATTTATTATTTCTCTGATGCTCGCAAGAAAATGGCATTAAATATTTATGTATTATTCAAATTCATTCAGCTTTAATTGTTTTAAATTAATAATATTTTATTTAATTTTACCAAATCAAGCAGTAACCGAGTAACAAAAGCTTTTCTTGACACTTTGAGATCCCATAACTTAGGTGGTAAGAACAAACCACTAAGCACAATCCCAAATAAATGTAACTTTAAAAGAAAAAAATTGAAGGAATATGTATGGAATGTTATTACAATCTATAATGTTTTCTTTTTTGGTGAACAATAAAATCACACATCATTTTTTTTTTTTTGTAATTTGAATTTGATCCCTGTAGAGTTAATTTCTACCCAAAAATTATGAATCAAAATTTAGATTAATTTCCATTATATTATATATTAAAATATTCATGACAGGAGCGCATGGAAAACAAGAAGATGGAAGTCCTCCTCTGTATAATGAATGAAATGAAAAATATAATTAATTAATTAATTAAAGCGAAACAAAAATAAAATATGGTATGAACAATCATTCGATCGAAGGAAAACTGTCTTTTTTTTTTTTTGGTAAGTGAAATTAAATGAAATGCATGAATGTCCTGATTTTGGTTTTGGCATGGGTATACTTCCCCCTCATCAAGTTCTACAGTTTCAAAGTCAAATCCAGCGTCTCCACATGTGATTTACTCCTATGGTGACCCTTGCTTTCTTGGAATCTGGCTTTGGAGGAGAAGGGTCTCTCCAATTGTTGAAGAAACGGCTTGGTGAAGTCAATATCGCGAGGTTCATCGATCACTTTGGGCTGTGCTGGAAAGGTTAAAGGTACATGTTGTGACCCAACACTCGTGTACTTGTTGTTCCTAGGCACCCATGAAAGTTGTGCTCGTGGAGTAAATGGCTTGGCGCCTGAAACAAGATTTTGTGGGGTCCTCCTGTCACTGAAGACAGGGTTTCTCTCTGTCAAAGAAGGAAAACCATAGCGATTTCGGCCGAGTGGCCCAGTTTGTGGCCGACGAGTAGGAGTCGAAAGGCTAAAACTGAATGGGCTGGCAAAAGGTTCTGTATGGGAGGAGGAAAAGAGGTTGAGGCCATTCTGTCTTCTCGAGGCAGTTTGTTCCTCGACCGTGTGAGATTCGATATGGTCTATGAGAGCTTGTGTGCTCGAAAACACATGATCACATATTCGACAAGCGATCTGGGAAGGAGGTAATGGCCTTTTAGACCCATGTCCATGCCTCAAGCTCCACCCAAATCCAGCCATACAATCGAATATTATGACAGTAAACAGAGGCTGTACGCCGTGAAGAAACTTGCAAGGAGAAAGAAAGAAAATCCAAGTACATCTTGGATCATAGGGTTGCATACACTTACTTATATGTGGGCAATTTGGTTACTTTGGTTTGGTAATGCAAGGAGCAGGCATGGAATTAAATTTGCTAGCGCTGTCCTGTCTCTGCAAAAGGAATACAGCATAGATTCGAGTAATTTAATGCTATTTAAATTCTCCTGTCATGATAAAATACAGAGGAGGGGGGCTATTTAAGGGAACGGAATTATGAAAGCAGGAATGGTTTCAGAGGGACGATTTCACAACTCTATTGAAGAAATCTACGCGCAAAGGCTACAAATGGAATTAAAATCGAGAGAATTAAGGAAAAATTATAAATTAATATAATTACATTTATTGAGAATATTCTGTAAAAAACAAAAGGGAATCGTCCGGTCATAATATGGAAAGGCACAACAATTTATGTTACTGACGATTACCAAGATTTTATGAAGTTTCCATTTCTTTTCAGATTGTTATCATATCTTTTCTTTTCTTTTCTTTTTTGGTAAAGATAGAAGAAGAATACCGTGTGCTAAATTTTTTATTTTTTTATTTAAAATTAATTATTTTTTATATATTTTTAATTCATTTTAATGTGTTAATATTAAAAATAATTGTTAAAACATAAAAAATATATTTTAAAATAAAAAATATTTTAAAAAACAACCGGGTGAGAAAAAAACTGAAAAACCAATTAAACCGAGTTAAACCGGAAAAAAACCAAAAAAATCAAACCATAAAAAAAACCGATTATAATTTTTAAAAACTGACTGGTTCGGTTTTGGTTTTATAAGCATGAAATCAAAAAAACTGAACTCAACCCAACCGGAAAAAAACCGAGCCAAACCGAAAAAACCAAGCCAAATCGATTTGAACCGGTTCTTTTTCCAAAATAACTGAACCGAAACCGGTTGGTTTAAACCGGTTTCAGTTCGGTTTTGGTTTTTTTTTCAAAAATTAAAAACTGATTTTGTTATTTTTTTTATAGAAACCAAACCGAATCGAAAATGATCATCCGTACCGGCAACATACTTTCAGTCATCCTCAAAACCACACTGGCTATTTCTTTCCCTGTCCATGACAATTAATGCCTAGAATCTACTCTTCCTATTTCCTTCCAATAATGAAATCAAACCACTAATTTTATTATCAATAAGAATTTATAACACAAGGAAGAATTCAGGGATTCTTTTTTCCGAATTAGGACTTTAGGAATTGCTGGCTCTTCAGGAACAGATACAAAGTTCTTAATTAAGAATAAAACTATATACATTCTCAAGATAATAATAATAATAAAAAAAAATATGTATATTACAAGAATAGACATAACATTTAACGCATTGCTCATTCATACAGTCGCCACATTGTGATTATTTTTCTTAACCATTTATTCACAGCAGATAATGTTTGCTAATATCATTGATTGCATTAATTAGCACGCAAAAGCAATTTAGAAGCCATAGTTAATTAAATTTTGTAAGATTAATTTGATGCCAGTTTTGGCAAGGTTCTCAAGGATCAAGCACGTCAATAACTCCTTATCCTGCCTGCCTCCGTCTTCCAAGTTAGAACCATTGCATGAGTACGTACCTGGGTACTAATGCAAAATACAATATACTATATTTTCTATTACAACATAGTCAATACTTCATGCTATCAATGATGTTTCAACCTCCGAAAGAATCTAACTTCTCTAGGCCTTCGAACCAAAGCTTTTAAAACCGGTTAAAGCCCGGTTTAAGAGTTTTGATCAAATCATCAAATCAATTCTAATTTTTTATTTTTATAAATCAAAACATATTAAAACTACCGTACTTACTTCATGCAACAGATTCAAAAATATCAGGCTAGAAGCTTCACTTATAATCCAACATTTTCTCTTTTATGATAAATCTATTATATGGTTGTTTGTTTTTCTTTTTTTGTAGTTTTATTCTAAATAGAAATAAATTCAATTTTATCGTGGATTTCTTTCCAGGCAGGCAAGGTGATAGATTGCCCTAACACATTCATTGTTGAATTGACCTCTTCTTGTTGGCGCACCATAAATTTTTTAGATGCTTTTAAAATACTTTTAATTTTTAAAAAATATTTTTTAATGCGTAAATAATTTTAATATGTTAATGCTAAAAATAAAAATATAAAAAAATCATTTTAATATTTTCAAAAGAAATGCGGTCACAACCTTAAACAATCGCATTAAAATTAATATAAATGATTTTAAGAATATAGAAACAATATATAAAAGTTATAATAAGAATCAGACCACCATGATCAATCAATATGTGTTCTAATTTAAATGGATGAAGTAGAGAGTGATTAATACCAACCATCCAGGAGGATGGCCAAAGTTCATCTTTAGTCTATTAGGTAAGGTTTTCTTCTTTTGCATAGAAAAACAAGTATTTATTAGAGCTACAAGCATCTCAAATATATAAACAATTCCTACCGCGAAATCATTCTTCTCTTTTATGAATGAGCTCGCTTGCCTTTGAATGGCAAACCCCCCGGAGAGAGATACAAGATGAGTGCCCGTCTTCCAAGGAGAGGATTCACTGATCTTTTGCATGTAAGGGAACCTGATAGGGGGTATGAATATACAGAGCAACTGGCACAACCATTGCAGTCCCGACCCTGATAGAAATACACAAGGGAATTCTGACTCCTTACACAAGCAAATCTTCGTGCCAGACAGATGTAGAGCTTATTTCCTCTTTCCTCTTCCAATAGACAGGAGTTCAAAGCTCCTGAGTGTATCATCACGACCACCTCTTGTGGCTAGAGCACGAGTAAAGGAAGATGATTTTGACTCAAGCCCAGGTTGAATCCTCTGGGTTGTTGACAGGCGACCACTGCTCGAGGCCAGCCGGCTTGACCGATTCTCACTAGGCTCACCAGAAGAGCTTGGCCGGCTGCTTGAAATTACAGCCCTCTTTGAAGTGCTGCCATTTCGAGAAGATGACCGGGGCCTTTCTGAATCAGGATGCTGTAAAAGGGAGGGGATATATAAAAAACGGCAGGCAGTTGAGAAGTTAAAATTTAGGAAAAAAGGTCAAGCAACTCAACAAAGTTAAAAGATACATAATTTCTCTTAATTTCTCTTGCACTACTCACCACATCCTTTGATGATGGCACATCATCTGAGGACCTGTGCCTGGACCGATCTCTGTGCATAGCATGTCCAGTGCTATTCTTTCGAGCAAATGCTTCAACTGCACCAGAGAATCTGTCCCGGATTTCCTGGCCTACTAGACAGAAATAAAATTGTGTCAAGTCAAACATTAGAAACTAGCTTAGGAATCTTCTCTTTTTTTTGACAGAGGTGAGGGGGTTAACAAAATAGCACCAAGAGTAATGCCCCACTACATATTAAAGCCATGCAAGGGAAAACCAACCAGAGCAGGAAATTAATTACCCATTAACACTTCAGATAAATAGCCTAGACATTCATCTGCATTTCAATTGCACAAAAAGAACAAAAAAGAAAATTTGTTTTCAAAATTCCTAACGAAAAATCACAACAGACCTGAAGGCCATTCTACTCTTTCTGCGGATGGTCCTGGGTTTACAGCTGGTTTTCCACTTAGCTGTTAAAAGAAGAAAAGGAATCAAGAATATAAGAAAGTCACATTAAAAAATATTTTTCTAAATAAATGAGCCACAACAAATTAAGGGATACTAACTCGTGATCTAGAACTGGAGCCAATCTGCGGGTACTTCAATATAGTCCAGTCAAATACATAATCAAACTGATAGCCTGCAGCAGTTTAGAAACCTAGATTAGGTTCTAAAATTTGGCAGAACTCCAAACTAACAATTGAATTTAGAATTCCAGCAACATATTTAAAATCATAGATAACAAGTGAACAATAATTAAAAGCATCAAATATTCAGGAGCATGAGTAAACCTTCTCGAATAAACAAGTCACGGAATAGTCTCTTCAGGTATGAATAATCTGGTTTGTCTTCGAATCGCAGTGAACGGCAATAATGAAAGTAAGATGTAAATTCTGAAGGATAGTTTTTGCAAAGGACCTGCAAAGTAACCATTAATACTTCATATCCTGCAAGCATGATGACCATTTAATACTTAGATGAAGACAAGCTATTATTTACATATTTCTTCCGTTGTGATCATAGACAGTATACTACATCATAAAAAACCAGTGCTTGGAGCAAGCAGCTTGCAAAAGTGAATGACGGTACCTCTATGGGAGTAAGCATCTTCTTTTCACTGATCCTGTCATATTTCTGTTTTTTAGTGCCAGCTTTCAAGCCCTGCCATGGAAGGCTGAAACAAGGAAATCACCAAAGAAAAAGGATCAAACATATATTAAGATTTAAAATAGGAGCATAAAGCAAGTCAATTAAGTTCTTCACCTTCCCCTCAAAAAATACATAAGCACGTAACCAAGAGATTCCAGATCATCTCTTCTGCTTTGCTCTGCAAGAATGGCATAATAATAAGATCATCAAGCATAAAGCACGGTATGTTCTAGCAACATCCAACAGCCATCTTATAGCTATAATCAGTTCACTCACCAACTCCAAGATGGGTATTAACACTAGCATAGCGAGCCGTGCCTGTGAGATTCTTGTTTTCCCTGTAACAAAATATATATTCATGACAGATAATGGAAAGGGGATAGAAAAGTGGAGGAGAAAATGTCATTATCATGCGCATGTACATGCAGAAAAGAGGTCTAACAAAATGGACATTAACATGTGCAGATAAAAACAATGATACATGGAGATATTGAATGCTCCCAGGCAAATGGGTTTGAAGGCATAAAAAATCACAAGCAAGAAAAGGTTGCCAGAGCCCACTCTACAAAAGCAAGCATCTTTGGCACTAGCTTTTTTAAAGAACAAGATACCAAGCAGAAGATTTCCTGAATAGCAGCTTCATAGCGTAAATAATAGAACCCATCTGAATATGCATGGACAACTAAGCTGTTTACCAGCAATAATAATGCTAGATTCAACTCACAACACCCTTTTTTTCTGCACATATTTTTTTTCACCAAAATTTTCAAGCTTCCATTCACAGGTAATCTCTTTGTGATAAAAAGTAACTGGAATTTTATGATCATAATTTTCAATCACAGCAACTGATCAGACAAAGTATGCATAAATGGATTAGAAACACAGTAAACTATTCATGTATGATCCTACTCTAAAGACGCGTTGAGCATTCAAAGTCTCTGTTCCAAGACCTCCATTTTCTTCTAAGAAGAAAAACGACAAAATGCTATCTCTTTCCTGACTTTTTTTTTTGAAATAGATTAAAACATGGCTTGGTCCCGGCCAGTAAAGGAATGAATCCTCACAAATAATTATGAATCTTCATAAATGAATCCTAGATAAGCATGTCCTTTGTAGTCCTGAACACCACATCATAACAAAACCACGGGTATGCACATTAAAACATAAAATACTCCATGTTTGCTGCACCAGGCCATAAGTGAACATTTGAACAAAAAGCATGAGCTTGGAGGGAGAGTAACCTTGCATAATCAAACCAGTGGTTAAAAAATGGTAATGATACAGGATGAAAGAACATAAGAAATACAACACTTCACCTATATGGTATATGCTTGTGTGTTTGCAGATCCCTATACTTTTTTCCAAGGCCATAGTCAATGATGTAGATCTGTGTTGCAGAGGGGAATGTAGCAAGGAAATGATCAGCAAAAAACTATCAGGGCATCCAAAGATATAATCTAAGTAACAAACCAGGCTATATATGCATAACAGATATAAGAACTAGGTTTTCACACAGCTAGGACATTCAATAGCACAGTGCAAGATTGGATACTGCTTTAGTGAGTCAACCTTATGTGAGCTTTGTAAAATGACAAGTGCCACTCAAATAGCAAAGGCCTCATTTCTCTCCAAGGTTCTCTATGCTTTACCCAACAAATTTCAAATTAAAACCTCAAAATTACAAAAAAGTTTTCCCAGTTGAATATTCACACTGTTCCCTCAATTCTGAATTAGTAAGTTTACACATCACTTTATCTAAAAATTCTATTTAAATTGATAATAATAAAAAGAGGAAAAGAACATACCTGATTTGCTTTGCGCCCTAAACCCATCAAAAAGTTGTCAGGCTTGATGTCACGGTGAAGAAAACCCCTTGAGTGCATGTATTCAACTCTATTTATCTACATTATAGAGTGATGAAAGAACGCTGAGTATACCAGCTAATAGAATGGACATCTTTCTTAACAAACAGTATGTTGTTCAATGAGGCAGGCCTTTCTTGAAAATGGGCATACTTACTAATTGATCTGCAAGCATCAGCACCGTTTTCAAAGATAACTTTCGATTGCAATAATTAAACAAGTCTTCGAGGCTTGGTCCAAGAAGGTCAATAACCATGACATTGTATTCACCCTCAACTCCAAACCATTTGAGATGAGGAATACCAGCTTCAAAAGGAAAAAAAGGAAAGAAAATAAATCAGTTGACTTTGGCTCAAGAGAAAAATAAACATATCAGCTAACAACAGAAGAAAAGAAAGAAGAAACTTACTTCCTCCTTGAAGTAGCATGTATAGTTTTGATTCATAATGAAGCTGAGGGTGCTTGGTTTTCACAGATTCCTGGGGAAATCATAAGAATATGCATCAGCTACAAAATCAAAAGTGCAAATTGCACTATATTATAACATAAAAAAAATGTAAACATGAATCTAAATGATTACATGGATTTAAATGAACAGAAAAGGCCAGATTTTCATATTAAACATCCAGTCAAAAAAATTCCTGGGTAGGCTCAACACCACGGCATGCTTTTTCCCTCAATAAGTACAGCATGCAAAGTCCAAAGCTCAAGAACACACCAACTGCAAACTCAAAACTCTTTCCAGTATCTTTTGCTCACCATAACAGTACATAATCAAATGAAAAGAAACATTCTTCTATTCTTCTGATCATTACACATTAAACCTCCAATGAGCAGATTCCAACACCTAAAATACAATATTTGATGTTTCCGAACAGTTCAAATAAACCTCAGTCTGAAGCTAGTCAGAGCAGGGTAAAAGGAATCACCAACAATAACAGAAAACTTAACAATTTTTTATTCATGGATCCTTGGGGTTTTAAAAACATAGGATAGAGCAACATTCAGCATGCTGCTGAGAGAGTCATTCAGTAACATAAACATAACAAAATAATTGAGATAAACATAACAAAATAATTGAGGAAAACATTAACCTGCTATTATGACACCAAGAGAAGCCCCCGCTTGAATAATCAAATTCATAAACTCTCTTAATTAAATAACTATCTAAAATTATCAAAACTAAAAGAACATCTAGGAAAAGAGAAGGAAAAGCTAACTCCCTATCATGAACTATAAATGACCGCTTCTAACAGATGGAATCAAACATAGTCATCAGTCATCCAGTATAACCAAAAATGAAAGTCTAACTATTATCCAGCAATACATGAATCAAGAAACAACAATCTATAAAACAAGATAGCATATAATTTCTAAGAAGGTAACACCTACCAACTTAACAGCCACTTCCTCTCCACTCTGTACATTAATACCTGCAAAGAAATAGAGATAAAAATAAAAAAAATTAATAAAAATAACAAAAACCCAACTAAAGACGCAAAGAGGAAAGAGTGGTCAAAACACTTTGAATGCTACTGAATAAACCCTAAACTTGCATACCTAAATAAAGTTCACCAAAGGATCCACTACCGATCTTCCGGCCAAGCCTAAACTTGCCACCAATCACATGATCCATGATCTAAGAATCTCAGACAAAAATTATAATCCACCAAACAAATAAGGAAAAAACAAAAAAAGACCGCCCTTTATTTTTTAGTTCACAATCAAAATTCACCAACCAAAGTGACCTAAAACTCTCCCCTTGTTGAAAAACAAAACGACTCCCGGATCACTAAATGACCACTCTCAATGATTCAATAAATCCCTCAAAACTGAAAAGAAAAGATTTTTTTTGCAATCCAATCTACTTAGTAACCAAGTAAAGTAAGATGTTACTTAAGAATCTAAGAAAAACCCGTTAATCAGTGAAGGGTGTTCAGGGATTGGGAATCACGAAACTGCATTATCTCGATAAAGTGAACAGAAAAGACGAGAGACAAAAAGGAGGGGGTAATGGGTTTTTCAAAAGTTTACGAAAGATCAGCGGGCAAAAAAGAAAATTTATTTTTTCTTTGGAGAGAGAAAGAAGAATAATAAGAGTAAGGGGGGAAAGAGAGAGAATATGGAGTGACAACGATACGTGCGGCAAGAATTTGGGGAAGTTTAAGGTGTGGTTTAAGGACAAAGATTGAGTTTTCTCGGGAAAATTTTGAGATTCTGGGAAGAGAATAATACTCTACCCCCTATAAGAGAGGGAAGGGAAGGGAAGGGAAAAAGGTGATTGAGAAAAAAATGGATGATGATGTAAGAAGGGAAGGAAAAGTCTATATGTATTTTGGTGTTGTACAGTTATTTAGTAGTGGTAATAATAATCCTTACTTTGCTTTGTTGTTGGGTAGTAACAAAAGATAATGGGGATATTTTTGTTTGGTTGCCAAGAAAGTAAAGGAAAGAACGAAGAGGTTGAGTTTATGAATTTTTTTTTTAGTTATTTTTTGCTTTTAGATTCAACTACGAGACATTAAGGATATATTTGGAGTACGATTAAATTGATTTTATGAAAAGATTTGAGTTTTTTTATTTTAAATTAAATATTTTTATTCTTGAATTGATATATTAATATAAAAAATAAATTTTAAAAAATAAAAAAAATATTATTTTAATATATTTCAGGTAAAAATTATTTTTTATAAATTTTAATTAGTAAAATTAGATTTCTTTCTTTCTTTCTTTGAAGGCCTACAAGAAACTAGGAAGAGAAAAAAAAGAATGGTATTCCTACCCCTTGCTTTCTTTACCAGCAAAATAACTGAGTGAAGGTTTTGGTAGGTCATTTTCCTTATCCCTTGTTCTCTCTCCTTCGTCTTCATCTTATTTTTTATTGGTCCTAGATCCTATCTACATTTGGATATGGTTCTTCACAAATGTAAATATCCATTTTATTTTTTTAATATATATTTGTTTTCATTAGTCAAATTAACTAATATATAATTTTATGGTTGTTTATTTTAAAATTATATTCGTTAAAAAAATCCGTTGTACAAAATATTATTCTTTAAGGCAGGACTTCATTCTCCCAATTAAATTATATTATGTTATAATATAGATGTTTGGTAATTCATTATCGTGTTTTTGAGCAATTATATATTTTTATATTAAAAAATAGTAAACCTTGGTAAACTTTTTTTAATTTTGTCAGAAGCACACGTATTTTTATTTTTTAAAGTGGCATTTTGTTAGTATTTTTTTTTTATCCGGGTATCCTCATGCTCTTTTGAAGGGTGAAACTAGTTCCGTTCGAGATTTGTAGCTGCCCCTATTAATAAGTATGCTTCCTAGAGATCGAACTTGTATTCTCGCCCTTGCAGAGATATAATAGTACCTTAACTGCTAGACAAACACTTTATTGGTATTTATTTTACTTTGAAAACACAGCAAGTAACACTTGAAAAAAAAAAGTTTTTTTTTTACATTAAAACATAGTATCATGCTTTAAAAAAAATATACAATTGTATGTATCATAAAATCCATTATTTCTTTCACAAAAATATATTTTTTTTAAAAAACACAACAAATAATTACCAAATAATATATGTACTAGCATTAAAGCAATATAATGCAGTGTGATTTTAAAAAATGATTTTTACTTACATAAATATTTAAATAAATATTTCATGTTTTTTTATATCTTAATGCATTAAAATTATGAAAAAAATAAAAAAATTTGATTTAATAATTTTTTAAATCATGCATTTTTAAAACATATCTCTAAGCTAAATACACAAGACAAGATGATGATATCAACAGTGAAGATGTATTTGAAAATGTGATAATGGTTGTGGTTTAAAGTTTTTTTCTCTTGTAAATATATTAAAATAATATTTTTTATTTTTTAAAATTATTTTTTATATTAATATATTAAAACAATAAAAAAAAATTCAATTCTTAAAAAATTCAATTTCAACGTTCCGAAACACCTCAATTCCTCACGGCTGCTGTAATAGCAACAGAGTTGTGGAATCCAATGATGACAAGGACTAGGCAGGAGCTCCTTTGCCTGCCAGCCTGCCCTGCTTTTTTTCTTAAAAATAAAAAATAAAAAAAAAATCAGAACAGCCAAGATATAAGAAACGTGCAATCCATTTCCGAGTCCTCACGATAAAAAAGAAATGAGAATGATGAGGTTCTCCAATAACGTCTTCTCATGAATAGAGAGTAAACGACGAGGCATGTATGTTTTTGAGTTTTTTAAAAAAAATTAAAAAAAATTAAATTTTTTTATTTTTTTTATTTCAAATTAATATGTTTTATTTTGTATTTTTAAATTATTTAAAAATAATTTTAAAAAAATAAAAAAAACATTATTTTAATAAATTTCTTAATAAAAAATATTTTAAAAAATAACAAATACCATATTCTCAAGCAATCTCGAAGCTTCTAGATAATCCAAAGGCTTCTCCGCCACTGGCTGCCTTTCAAATTCTCCAATAGTTGGATGTTTTAGATTGAGTTTGTTTTTGTGGTATAATTGTATTTTTTTAAAAAATAATATATTTTTAAATAAAGAATATCTTTCACCGAAATCTTTAAACATGATATGCAGGTATAAAACGTGGTCCAGAAATGAACCCCTTTTTGCCTTGCTTTCTACGCACCAACTCAGTCCAGCAATCCCTTCCAAAATGGGCAGGTCAGCTACTTTTTATCATTCTTAGCTTTACTGCAGATTTCGGGCTAGAATATAGTTCTGGAATCCTTTCGTATTTCCTTCCATCGTGTTCATTAAATGGCAATAATTTAATATTAATTAGAAATTAATTATATGTTTGAAACATTACCGATCAAAGAACATAAGAGATCCAAATCCTTTAATACAGTCATTGAAAGCGTAGGTTTTTATATTTTCAATTTAATTCTTAAATTATAATTAGTTATATATTATTTTTTGCAATTTACTCCTTATTTTTTTTTCTTGATTTTTTTGTTAAAATTTTATTGGTTTTAAATATCATCATTCAATTAAACTTCATGTTGTTTTATTTTTTTTAATTTAGATCTTACTTTTTTTATTTCTTTTTCATTTTGTTAAAGTTTTTTTTTCTTTTCAATTTAACCCTCAAATTTAAATTTTCTTGATGCCATTTATTTTATATTTTATTTTTATTTTCATCCTCATTCTTTTAATTATAATTTTCTGTGTGGTTGATTTTTTTCCCGGTTTCATCATTCGGTGTCTAATTTGTTTGGTATTAGGTTTTGTGATTTTTTCATTTGTCGTGCTTCCAATCTAATGACACGAGTCATAAGTTTTAAGGGTTAATACAATCAAATATTTTTATCCTCATTTTCTTTTATGATTTTATCATTCTACATTATTTTTTTATATATCAAAAATAGTTTTGTGGTTATCTTCAATTTCTTTTCTATTGATTTGTCCCGGTCTCATGACCTAGGTCATGTTTTTACAAGCCTTTTTTGGATAGAGATTTTTTAAAAAATTGTTTGTTTTGTATTGTATTTAATTTTTGAAGATTTTTTTAATTTTATACAGGTAAGCTTTATTTTATAAAAAAATAGTTTTTTTGAAATAATTTTTTTAATATGTATGGTTTTACATGATATTTTTTTTTGTTTTTTTATTCATTTAATTTCATATGTATTTTTATTTCTATTATCTTTTATTAATTTTAATAAATAAATTTAGTAAACACAAAGAGATAAATATCTCTTTTTACAAAATTAAATATTTTGATATACATTCATATCTTAATTTGTCATGTTTTTCTTTTGGTTATTGTTAATGATTTTTTTATTTATATAAATTATTATTAGTTTATTTAATTAAATACATGAATAAACTTACTTTGAATTTTTTATATAAAATACATATTAAAATAATTTATATGCTTTTTTTACAAAAAAATTATGACCCGTTATTAAACGTAATTGAAGCAAGTAGTGCAAAATAGAAGGGGAATGGGATTGTGGTGCTTGTGAGCACATAGCCATATAATTATCACAATAGAGTATTTTCTTCGGCACTTTTCATACCCCCTCTCGACAATGTTTATAAAAAATCACGTAATGTATAGAATGCTTTCCTCCTTTTCTTTTCTCAACGTCCAATGTGAAGGATGGTTAGTGGTTATCCTGCCACAGTCTCCACCCTTTTCTTTCCTTTACAGGTTTTTTTTTTTAACTTCTGGGTAAAAGCTAATATTTGAGAATGGCCTAGGGTTTTGCATCATCCTCACCAGTCACCAGAAATTTTAAGAATGGCCTTTTGAAACAGCCAATACAAGCTCCCCAATGCAGAATAGCATTATATACTTGAAACAAGTTCCGTAATAAAACCCAGCAAACTCAACAACAACAAAAAATCAACTAGACGATCAAGACCCTAATGGAAGTGCTTGCATCACAAAATCAGCATTCAAAATCATTCTTGCAAATGAAACTGAGATGTTCAAACGATGGGATTTACACATTATAAAAGGCCATGTCATTTTCAGAGGGGACATGGCAACAGACATCTCTTCTATCATTTTTGCCTCAGCAATCACCAGGATCAATCAAAAACAACAACAATGGTGTTCTGAGAAAAATTGGCCCAAGCAACAAACATGTTGAAAACCAACTAGACGTTGAAAAAGGGAAGCTTATCATATATTAAAAGAAATCACAAATTCAACCACTCACTCCAATCTCAAACCATCCTTAAAAACAAAAGATAATATTTTTACATGTCCACGATCACAGTTGATAATCACTGTCATAAAAAGGCCACTATTCCTTCAGTAACAGACAAGCATGAGCATATCAATCAGCTAGCCACCGCTGACACTAGTTGAGCTGAACAAGTCTCAATCATCTTCTCTTTCTGGGGGTAGACCACAAGGCAGAAGCATTTTCTGCACCACGTTAAAAAGAATTATTAGGTGACATCACTTAGACATGCAATTAAGCATGGAGGAGAAAATCACAAAACTTTGTGGCAATATCTTCATACAATCAAGATTCTAATATACAAGACAAACACATTATCAGTCACCGAGCCATTTTCCAGTGATTGCCAAGATTAACACAAGAAGGAAATTATAGTTCAGAAACCTTTCCAACAGCAATTGAATTAACAATAAACTTTTGCATCTCATACTCCTCCAACTTATAGAATGGCAGGTGAAGCTTATATCTAACAAAATCTTCCAAAATTCCCCTGCATTTACGAAGTGCTCATTCAAATTGTCACAGCTTTGGTTACACACTTTTAACTGTAGATCTTAAGGATCATCATGCATGAATAACTGGGATATAAAAAACTAATCTGGGACCAAGTAAAATAAAACTATTAAAAGGGTTGCCTGAGATCATCGAAGCTAAAGTAAAGTTGAGGCATACACAAAAACTAATCTTCAAACACTGTATTCAATAACTGGATGGTTACTATCATGTAAAAGTCATATAGCCCACCCAAAAAACTAGGATAAGGTTTCGCAAGTTGAGTTATTGCAGCAGAATATTGAAAGAAAACCCCTAAAGAATGCGTTCCTGATAAGAGCACCTGATTCTCACAAACATATGGGTTCCCCGCTGCAGGAGTATTGGCATGTTCCCATGCAATGCCATGGATATAATGCTCATAGGGAAGCCATAGTAGCACCACCAAGGCATCAACTACTTCACAAAACTTTTCATCCCTTCGGTTCCATTAAAAAAACATATCTTTTTCTTAAAAACCCATTCACCAGAACACTCTTGCTAGTGCAGCGATCAATTTCTATCGAAAAGAAAAGGGTTCCATTAAAAAAAAATCTTTTTCTTAAAAACCCATTAACCAGAACACTCTTGCTAGTGCAATCAATTTTTATCACAAAGAAAACGAAAGAAAAACTAAACTACATTTAAACGAACATGAAGATTATCCCTAATATCAACTTCCTTTGTCAAACACCGAATTAAAAAAAAAAAAAAACAACAACCATCGAACTCTAATCCATCCTCCATTATTTAGTACAAAATAAGTAATGGCAAGTTAGAAAACAGAAATTAAAAAAGTGGATCAATGAGCAGAAGAACATATAAAGAATAGGAAGGAGGAGGTTATAAGAAGAACCTGCATAAAATTGTAGCGTTCCCTTCCAATAGACTCATTCTCAGCTAAAGCAAAGTAAGCAAGCATAGGGTAGTGACCCATATATGATGCATAGCTGTCACGTTGAATATTCACTGCCCATTCGCTGCGTTTATTTACAAATCATAATCAATACACACACACACCAACAAATTATATATATTGAAGTGATTAATAAAGAAAAAAAGAAAGAAAAATCTCACAATCTGTTTAAATCAGCGTGGCCAGTCCCAACATATTTGGCCTGGAGATGCTCCAGCTGTGAATTGATGTTAAATCTATCGCTGGCCTGCATAGCAATAATAAATCCAACCGGAAGTGGCAATTAGGGTTTTGAGAAAGCAGGACATGTGATGGAGGGTAAACGAAGGAAAGAGAAACGAAGAAAGATTGACTTTACCTGCATCTTGGATTAAGCAACCACAATATCCGCCGCTAACAGGGAGCAGACTAGATGCTATTTAGTGCGACGGAGGAGAGAACTGGTAGAAACAAGCCCTTTAGTTGGCTAGTAGTTGGCTCCCTGCTTTCTCTTTGGTTACAGTTTTACCATCTGCTATAATTTCTTTTCTACGAATATTCTGACGACGAAATAATTTTTTGTTATTTATTTGGATAACAGTTATAAAACCTTGCATTCATCTTGACCCGGAGTAAGTTCCGGTTCATGGATTGTTCAGGTTAATTTGAACTAACCTAGGCTATTTTTATTTAATCTAAAATTATATTATTTAAAAAAAATAAAAAAAATAATTATATTTCACCATGTTTTAAAAAAGAAAAAAACCAAAGTTAAATTATGAAAACAAAAAAGAAAAAAATAATATCAGTATGTATTAACTAATGTTAATTGATGAAAACAAAAAAGAAAATTAGCTAAAAAAATAATATAAACTCGTGTTAACCTATTAAATCTATGACCCGAGTCATTTGACTATATACAAAAAATTTGAAAAATTCTCAAAGCCCTATATTTAACAAATTAAATGTTAAGGATGAAATTGAAAAAAAAAAATCAAACATACAAAACAAAAAAAAAGCAATTGTAAGCCAAAAACATTCTTTAGTCCACCCGGGTCAACCTGTCAAACCCACAGGTCAGGTTATAAAAGCAGAATAACTCAATATAAAGAAAAACAAAGAAAATCATGAAACTTAATTTTAAAAAAAACCAATGTTTAATCAAGAGATGGAGAAAAAATAAGTTCCAAAAAAAAACTTATGACAACCCTTGTCCGGAGCCATTTAATCAGAAACACCGAATATACAAAAACCATGAAGGATAGTTCTTAGCAAATAAAATATTTAAGGATAAGTTTTTTTAAAAAAATAAATAAATCACACAAATGAACCTAAAAGAAAAAAACAAAAATTAAAAGCAAAAAAAAATAATTACGAGCTCACCCGAGTTAACCCGCCAAATACATAGGTTAGGTCATAAGATTGGATTAACCCTGAAAAAAGAAAAACAAAGAAACCAAGAATCCTATTTTTTTATATATAAAAAAACTCAACGTCAGTAATGACATAGAAAAAAAAGTAAAAGCAAAATGATGTGGACCCGTTTTAGTTTATAAAACCTGTAATCTGGGCCATTTGATCGAGAGTAATAAAGAAAAAATAACAATTAAAAGAATGATAAACAATCTTTTTTTAAATAAAACAAAAGGATGGATAATTTTGGATTGAAAGGCTAAGTTAAAAAGAAAAATCAATTTCACATAAGAACTAAAAAAAAAAAACCACCACAATGGGGATTAATTTTGTTTTTTTTTTAAAAGCAAATAGAAATTCTTGATCAAATGATGAAATTAAAAGCAATTGAAAGTTTATAGAAGGGGTAAGAAAAAATATGAAGAACAAAAAAAGAACCAAAACCAAATTTGAAAAAAAAATTAGATTGAATGATAAAATTAAAAACAAATAAAAAATTTACAAGAGAGCTAAAGACAAGATTTACATATAAAAAAAATAAGGATTGGTACTCAAATATCATCAACTAAAGAGACTACCCTCGAAATTTAAATGCCAAGCATGAATTTCGATGGAGAAAAAAGGGAAGAAGGAGAAAGAAAATAAAAGGCTTTCGACACCAAACATGATGGTCTTTGCCCGTACGTGTCGCCTAAAAGGTGAAGGGTTTGTCCATGTATTGATGCGTACAACACACATGTCAGCAACTTGTTTTTTTAATAATATGTATATATATTAAAATACACAATTGCCATAAACAACTTGACAATTACAAAAAAGCCTTTGAGTAAAGATGGAATTGCCCCTGAGCATAAGCTATGAAAAAAACCGATTTCAAAAGCATGCAAGTCATTTTCCTGCTCACACAAAATAAAAAAGACAACAACACCTTTAAAGGTAGGATTAAAGAAACTAAATATAAGGTTATAACGATTATTTTATTGTGCATTATAAAAAAAAAAGATGTTATTATCCCTTTAAATTTTGAAATGTCAAATGGACCCTTGTGAAATGACTCAATTACCCCTAATAGAATGTTTTGTTTTGTTTTTTAAAGGAAAAATAGGTATTCCATCCAAAGTTTGAATGAACCACTCATTCCCTCTGTTTTTTCACTTTGGTCCCTTGGCTTCTAATCTCATCCTTCCTTGATAAATTAACCCAAATTGGCCTATAATTTCACCCAACAAGGGATGAATTAGGAAAAAAAAATGGGATGAAAAAAATAAGATACCATGAACAGTGCATCCGTAGTGTCTTATAAGTGCACGCACAATGTCATCTCCACGTTAGAAATATCAAGTCTTTTAGTATCCTACTAGATAAATGGCCCGCACTATGCTGTGGACCAGATTAATTTTTTATCAATGTAAAAGATAATATTCATGTGATATCAACATTTTAAAATGAGTAAAAAAAATCTAAGATTTTGGTAACTAAAAGAAGTCGCATATGTTGTCAGAATAATGACCCGAAAAGCAAACAAAAACAAAAAACCAAGAGTCGAGCATTTTACGTTTACTCCCACATAATTAATCTAATTTAATTAAATTGAAAAATATCCTTTTAAAAAAACTAAATTCAACAAAGGTAAAAAAAAAAATATGAGTTAGCCTTTGTTACTTTCAAAACCACAAAAAATCTCATAGAAGGCGAATAGACAAAAATAACAAAATGTTGGTGGATGAAACCGAAAACAAAAAAATTGAAAAAAAAGAAAAAAATAAACAAGTAGGCTCGAGTGAACTTTGTAAATTCGGGTTAATCTTTCAAACTTATAATCCAGTAAATTGTATACCTGGGTTAAATTAAGAAGCTCAACACCTACCAAAATAAATATCGGAGGATGAAATTAATAAATTATATTTAATTAAAAACTAAAATTCCTTTTAAAGAAGCTAAAATTAACAAAGACCTAAAAAAACTTGAGGTAGCCCTTGTTATTTTAAAGAAAGATAAATCTCATAGAAAGAAAATTAGAACAATATTGGAGGATAAAATTATACAAAAAAAAAAGAGCTTAAAAGGGGTGGGGGGACCAAGCAAGTTCAAGTGAACCTTGTAATACCAGTTAAACTCTCAAACCCACAACCCGTTAAATTAAATGTTGGGGGAAGAAATAATTAATTTAAAAACAAAATTTCTTTAGAAAAGCTAAATTTAAAAAGGACAAAAAAAAACAAAAACTGAAGCAACTTGTTTTATTTTTAAAATGACTAAACAATCCCATAGAAAGTGAAGAAAAAAAAATATTGAAAGATGAAAAAAGAAACTTAAAAAAGGGGGAAAAAACAAGAAAACCCGTGTCAACTTCGTAAACTGGGATTAATCTCCTAATCCTGCAACCTTTTAAATTCAAGATTCGAACTCAACTTAAAAGCTAAATACCTTGCTAATTAAATGTAGGATGATGAAATGATAAAAAAAGAAATCAATCTGAAAAAATCTTGCAAGGCAAAAAAATACAATAATAAAAGAAGAATTAGATTTGACAGGAAAAAAATTAAAGAATAATGAAATTACAAAAAAAAAAACAATTGAAAAAACCATCTAAAATAAAATAAAAGGTAATAAAAAGAATAAGAATCAAATTTGACAGATAAAAATATCTATTGGGGTGAAGTTGAAAAAATCCATAACTTTATAAATAATTCTAAATAAACAAAATTGTAACAAAGAGGATAAGGATGAAATTGAAAAAAATTCTTAATTTATAAAATTATTCTAAATAAAAAAAATTATAATAAAGAAAATAAAGATGAAATCTTAAGGATGACAAACCTCAATGGCTGATTTGAATTTTTTCAAGGCCCACACGATAATCAAGTATGAGAGAGGAAAAAAAAATAAAAGGCCACACACAATATACCAGCAACAATTATGTCACACACGTCTCCTGTACATGAAGCGGTAGCCAAGACGCTTTAGTCGCCGCTCTGGAAGCAAGGTTTTGATCACCGAACAACGTTGCATGCACTGTTCAAACTCGTTGGATATTGTTCACGTGTTTACAAACCTGTTTTTTTTCTTATTTATTAAATTACCTTGTTGTCTCTAATAATACTCAATAATTATTAAATAACCAAATGTAAAAGAATCCCTCCATTAAAGACTAAGTTTTTTACATTCCAATACCAATTATGTAATTTAATTATTTGAAAATTAAGTTAAAGATTAAAAAGCTCCTCAGACCAAAGCTTAATGTTTTTTTGTTGTATGAGGTAATAAAATAATTATAGTGTGTAATACAAAAGGACAATCTAACCATGGTTTTTTTACAATAACTAGGGGGTCTTATGAAAAGGACCTCTTTGTCCCTAAAACGAAGCAAGTGAATTTGCTAATCAAGGGCAAAATTGTAGTTTTAATGTGCAATTTGCACATTGAAACGCAAAAGCTTTTAATGTTGACTTGAAAATGTTGTTTGGGATCTTAGGGTAAATTATATTTTTTTAAATTTTAATTTTTTTTTGTTAAAAAATATATTTTTATATTTTTTTGATATGATGATATAAAAAATAATTTTTAAAAAATAAAAATATATTATTTTAATATATTTTTAAATGAAAAATACTTTGAACTGTAATAATTACCATAATCTCAAATACATTTTCTCAAATACATTTTTGCTCGTATCCCTGCTGAGGTCATAGATGGCTCTAATTATTTTTCCAAATATCAAGAAATCGTCTTGTTTCAATCTATAAAAAAATTAGATTATGGCTAGTGTTCGATGGAGTTAAATTTTGATCAAACGCTTCTAAATAAAATTCTGTAAAAGAGATTTTGAGGAGACCAATTTTTCCAACCACGTGCTCTCTCGTGTGTTTCTTGTCTCATAGTCTCCCTCTAGCTTATAATCGCATCTATAAAATATTATTTATTGAACTAACATTATGTTTTTTTCTATAATTTTACTATTCACTTATCCAATATGCTTTTTCGATAGTTTTTTTTTTAAATTTATTTTTTAATATTGAATTGCTATAGTAATTGTGTTTTGGAAGTTTTTTCATTTTATTCCATTAGATTATTTACTAGTCTTATGAATTTTATTTTTAATTTTAATCTTCAACACTAGATCTATTAGAAATATAATCATATATTTTTTTTATTTCTTTCTATGAATTTATTTTAATCCTATGATTTAGGTCACGAGTTTAACATGTTAACTCGAAATAAGTCGAGTTATTTTTTGAACCACTTTTTTTATTGATTTTTTTCGATTTCATTCTTCAACATTAGGTTAGTTTAAAATTAGGCTTCATATTTTTTTTAATTTTTTTTATATTGGAATATTTTGATATAATGACTCGGGTTATATGTTTCATAGGTTGACCTGAGTTGACTCTATTCATTTTTTTAATTTTTTTTAATTGAATATCTTTTTAATTAGGCTTAGTAATTTTTTTTATGGGTTTATTCCAATCTCATAATCCAATTCGCGAGTTTGATAGGTTAACTCGGGTTGACATGATTCATTTTTATCCCTTTTTAATTGAATTTTATTTTTCAATTTCACCATTCAACAACTCAATTTATTTTATTTAGTTTTTTTTATTTAAATTGCATCCTTCAATATTAGGTTATTTGGAAATTAATCTTCTATTTTTTTTTCAATTTGTTTTTTATGGAGTTATCATGACTCATGAATTTAGTTTTTTTTCCTTGATTTCAACCTTCAACATTGTATTTGTAGGAAATAGAGCTTTGTGATTTTTTTTATTTACCAAGTTATCCTCGTTTCATAATCTAAGTTGCGAGTTTAACATGTTAACCCAAATTAATTTGGGTTGTTTTTGCTCTTTTTTTAATTTAATTTTTTTTATTTCATTCTTCAACATTGGATTGGTTGAAAATTGGATTTCATATTTTTTTTTTGTTTTTCATGTAGTTATCCCGATCTCATGATTTGGGTTGCTGGTTTGACAAATTAACTTGGGTTGATGGTTTGACAAATTAATTTGGGTTAACTTGGGTTGACCTTGTTTTTTTTGTCATTTCTTGATTTTTTTTAAAAAAATTTATCTTTCAATATCAAATTGATTAGTAATTGATTTTTATAATTAATTATAATTTTTTTATAAGGTTATTATGGTCTCATTATCGGGGTCAAATATTTAACATATTAATCCAGGTTGATCCAATATATCAGATATCAATATTTAAAAATAAATGTTATCTAATATATTCCCGTATAAATATTCTTTAAAAATATTATCTAATACACATCATATTTTAAATTTATAATTATTATTTTTATTATAAATCATGTTAGCAATAATTATATATTTTTTCATGTTAAAAAATTAATTCAATTTGCAGCACAGGGCGAGAAATAATCCACTCAATTACAAAATAGGTTAATGATTGTACCGTCCATGTATTATAATTAATTAAATAATTATATATTTTTTATTAATCTAAGTGTTGATTGAATTCCTTTATTAATAGGATCAAAGTAATTTTCTTATTCATCTAATATGTTCCATGATAGTACCGGAGTTGACAAAGACATCATGGCTAATCATGCGACACGAGTTTTGGCTTTATTGACGTATACTTTTTCTGATTTGTTTTTATAAGGTAAGGAAAATAAAAATAAAAAACACCATTTATTTTTCTGATTCTCCATCTTATTCTGCATGAAAACAAATTAATTGAAAGTGAAAAAAAAAAAGAGAGGAAGGAAACTGGTAGAGATAGCCATCGCCTTTCATTATCCAAAATGAATACCATATTTAATTCCATCCAGCCACCATCAATTTCATCATCATGTCTCTCTTCTCCAAAATC
>Ga0307515_10006721_pt1 | contig 22905 bp, 17 predicted proteins | sample 17_EM_MG_FD_194513 | JGI IMG/M metagenome (GOLD analysis project Ga0307515, IMG submission 194513) | Populus trichocarpa ectomycorrhiza microbial communities from riparian zone in the Pacific Northwest, United States - 17_EM | ecosystem: Host-associated > Plants > Roots > Unclassified | place... | reverse complement strand
CGAGAGAAAGTCCGAGAAGCCATTCTTGACTTCCAGCAAGTCGAACGAGTGATCGGTACTCGCCAAGGAGATGAAGAAACGGAATACTACGTGAAATGTACGTTTAGTCGTTGTGCTGTCACTTTTCGAGGCAGAATCTAACATGTAATAGGGAAAGCATTGCCCTACGATTGTTGCACTTGGGAAAGTACCACTCTAGTCAGCAGTCTAGCTCAATCCGAAATCGATCGCTACCTTGACCGATCCTCCAGATTGCCATATTCCGATAGCAAGGAGGCTAATCCTGCGACTCGCAGAAACTTCGTCACCTTAAAGGAACAACCATCATACATCAAGTTTGGCGAGCTTCGTTCATTCCAATTGCATGGAGTCAACTTTCTTGCACACAACTGGTGGAAAGGGAACAATGTCATCCTGGCCGACGAGATGGGGCTTGGCAAGACTGTTCAGACTGTTGCCTTCATGAATTGGCTTCGGCACGACAGGCGTCAAGAAGGCCCATTTATTGTTGTTGTACCATTATCGACTTTGCCTGCATGGGCTGACACATTCAATAATTGGACACCAGACATCAACTACGTTGTGTACACCGGTAAAGAGGAAGCTCGCAAGATCATTCAAGAATACGAACTCTTGGTAGATGGCAACATCAGGAAGGTCAAGTTTAACGTGCTGCTTACAACTTACGAGTTCGTACTTGCAGACTGGCAGTTTCTTTCACAGCTCAAGTGGCAATTCATGGCCGTGGACGAAGCTCACCGGCTGAAGAACCGGGACTCACAACTTTACAACAAACTCTCTGAGTTCAAAGCACCGAGCCGCCTCTTCATAACGGGTACGCCTATCCAAAATACCCTTGGAGAACTCTCTGCTCTCATGGACTTCCTTATGCCAGGCAAGGTGAATCTCGACGAGAACATTGACCTGCAATCCGAGACTGCGAGCCAGAAGATCGCTGAGCTTAGTGCTGCTATTAAGCCTTATATGATCCGTCGCACCAAGGAGAAAGTCGAGAATGACCTTCCCCCGAAAACGGAAAAGATTCTTCGAGTTGAATTATCTGACATTCAACTCGAGTATTACAAAAATATCCTTACTAGGAACTATGAAGCTCTTAATGAGGGCGCAAAAGGACCAAAGCAATCCCTCCTAAACATCATGATGGAATTGAAGAAGGCCAGTAACCACCCGCTTATCTTCCCAAATGCTGAAGCAAAAATCTTGAAAGAGGATGCTACAAAAGAGGATACCCTGAAGGCTCTCATCACAACCAGCGGCAAGATGATGCTACTCGATCGACTTCTGACAAAGCTAAAAAGGGATAACCACCGCGTCTTGATCTTCAGCCAGATGGTGCAGATGCTTAATATTTTGACAGACTATCTTCGATTACGCAATTATGCCTTCCAGAGGTTGGATGGCACCGTTACTTCTGGTGATCGAAAGATGGCAATTGATCACTTCAACGCTCCCGATAGCAATGACTTTTGTTTCCTCTTGTCGACCCGAGCTGGTGGTCTAGGCATCAACCTCATGACTGCTGATACTGTCGTCCTCTTCGACTCTGATTGGAACCCCCAAGCCGACCTTCAGGCAATGGCTCGAGCTCATCGAATTGGCCAGAAAAATCCTGTTAGTATCTATAGGCTAGTATCCAAGGATACCGTGGAAGAAGAAATTCTTGAGCGTGCTCGCAACAAGTTAATGCTCGAATTCATCACCATCCATCGTGGCGTCACCGACAAAGAAACGAAGGAGTTTTCTGACAAAATAGCTCGGGCTAAAGACATTGCTGGCGAACCCACATCTGCTGATGAAATCAACCGGATTTTGAAACGCCGTGGGCAGAAAATGTTTGAGCAATCTGGTAATCAAAAGAAACTCGAAGAACTTGATATCGATGCCGTACTTGAGAACGCTGAGGAACACAAGACAGAGCAAGCCCCTGGGCTCACCTCCGATGGTGGCGAGGAGTTCTTGAAGACATTTGAATATACCGATGTGAAAATTGACCTTGAGTGGGATGACATAATTCCAAAGGACGAGCTCGAAGTCATCAAGGCGGAAGTTCAGAAGAAGAAAGAGGAAGAAGAGACCCGCAAACTTGTTGAAGAGAGTGCTCCAAGGAAGCGCAAAGCCCCATCTTCAGGCGACCGCGAGCAGAGAGCTGCCAAAAAGAGAGCTCGGGAAGCAGCTCGGGAAGCAGCGGCTGATGGAAGCGGTTCTGGCGATGACTCCAGTACTGACAATGACCCCAAACGGCCGTTGAATGTTAAGGAGATTCGGAATCTCATCAGGGCTTACGAAAGGTATGGCTCGATAGAGGAGCGCGGAGAGGAGATGATTCGAGATGCTAAGCTTGTTGGCCGCGACATCGATTTGTTAAAGGCTACACTTAATAAAGTGGTTTCAATGAGTCAGAAGTTACTCAAGGAAGAACAGACAAGGCTGGAAACAATGGAGAAAGAGTCGAACAAAGCCCTAACTAAGAAAGACAAGAAGGCAATTCTATTCGACTACGAGGGTGTTAAGCGTCTGAATGCTGAGACTCTCGTGGAGAGACCTGTTGAAATGCGCATGGTTAAAGAAGCTACCGAAGCCGCGGCGGACTGGAAAAACTTCCGTGTTCCTGACGCAACTAAGCCGGCTCACTACACATGTTCTTGGGGCGCACGAGAGGATGGCATGCTATGTGTTGGCATTGCAAGGCATGGGTATGGTGCCTGGGTAGCAATTCGGGACGATGCAGAGCTCGGCATGGGCGATAAATTCTTCCTAGAGGAACATCGCGTTGACAAGAAGGAAGAGCGCAGTAAAGGAGATGATAAGAACGCGAAGTCACCAGGAGCAGTGCATCTTGTGAGGAGGGCTAATTACCTTTTGACCGTGCTTAAGGAAAAAGCTGGAACCAACCCGAACGCTAAGAAGCTTATTGAAAATCACCACCGCAACAATAAAAAGTCGCTCAGTGGGAGTCGTCGCCCTGACAAATCGACGAGCGTCTCAGCCAGCCCAGCGCCAAGCAATAGCATGCGCAAAGCAGCACGAGATTCTGAAAGACCGCGCATGCGCGCCCACAGCAACAGTGAGAATCGTCACACTGAAAGTCGTGGCGAGAATAGGCAGAATGAGCATGGCGCACTAGACCATCGACATCGACTCCCAGACCACCACCGTGGTGATCATCGTTCTAGCGTTGACCGCCGCATTTCACAGTCCGATAGGAATGCCACACCGGAGCTTCGACGTAAGGTTAGTGGTGAGGGCGACAAGGCTAAGCATGCTAAATCCGAGGAGCTTTCTCATCAACACCATCATAACCGCAGTGTTGATTTGACCTCGAATGGCGCCCAGAACTTACACCGCGATGAATACGCAGAGAAGAAAATGAGGCCAGTCCGTGACCAGCTCGAACGCCTCAAGAACTGGAAATCATACCCTGAAACAACTCGTACGAAAGTTCTTAAATCATCACTTATAGCTGTTGGTAACTTCATCCGCGCCGAGGTTCGAGATCAGCCCAGCCTGGAAAGTCGGTTATGGTAAGTTTCAAGGCCTTCGGTCGAGAGCCTTTGGAGTTTGAATTAACTAACCATGTCCAGGGAATTTGTGGTTAAGAGATATTGGACCGTGAAGAGGACTGCAGAACAAATGGAATCAATGTACAACAAGCTGGTCGCACAAGAGACTGGCGCGAAGAATGAGAGTAGTCCAAAGGCGAATGGACAAGTAAATGGAGCAACTACAAAAGTTTAGGAGTAGACTTGGGTGTTAGGACTTTGGAATCCTAAATCTCTATTCATTGTGAGGCGTTTCTTCGAGAGGCGTTTCTAACCTTGGAGGGTTTCACTTTTACGAAGGGCATAGCGTCGGCGTTAGGTTCTTTTTCTGATCTGGGAGAGTTTTGTTCCTCATGCATGAGCATGACCATCGGGCGGCGTAGGCATATTGGCGGGAATCTGATTCAGATTCAGATTTGATGTTATTGCTTTTCATTCCATCGGGCATTAGCAGGACAAAATACGGAGTGTGCATAGGAGGGTGTGGACACATGAACGGGCGGCTTGCCTTGCCACCAGGGCTATTTTACTCTCAAGCGAGACACGCGCAGGTTATCCAATAGAGGATGCATACATTTTTGCAGCTTCTGGGAATCCCCTTGCCCCTCGGAACACCTTAGAGTGCCTTAGAGTGCCTTAGAGTTTCTTAGAGTGTGCTAGAGGGAATTTTGAGTAGGCAGACTTTCACAAGAGCCAACTCAAATTCCAAAAGCAATAATACCGATGAAGCAGTGTATCACGCGAGTCTTATCTCTCTCCCATGCTAGGCCAGCAGCTGATATTGGGCTGCGTGCTTATTAGCCCCCAGTAGCTCCCACTGACGCCGAGTTGTGCATGAGGGTATGGTGGAGGGTGTGATGGAGTGTGGCAGAGGATGTGGTGAGGCGTGTCCATCATCGCGTCAGCGACGCAACAAACGTGAAATCCTAACCAGTCAACAAGGGGCGTGCGCGCTGCCAGCCAGCTGCTGTTCCTCCCTGTAAATCCTCCCACGTTTCTTTAAACACTCAGCGCCGGTCAGCCATGTCCTCCTATTCTTCCTCTTATCCCGGATGCCTCTAACATCTTTGACATCCTTCTCAGGATGGCTTCTGTGCAGTCGCTGTTGGTTTTAGCGCTCTCGATTTGGTGCATATGCTGCAATGCTGCCCCGCAGGTTGGCGCAGGTACAGCTGCCAGGATAAAGGCCCAGCCACTTTCACGTGGCCGCAAGCTAAATGGCAGATTTCTGCACATAACTGGTACGTCGACTTCAGTGCTGCAATACTCTCGGATCACCATGTGCGAAGGGGGAAACACTGACGGGCTACTCCAGACTTTCATCTCGATCCTTTCTACAAGACATACTCCTCCACAGAGAAAGAAGCGGCTTGTCACCGAGGACATGGGCCCGCGGGAGTCTATGGCGCAGAGACGTCCAACTGTGATACTCCGACATCCCTTGTCAATGCGACTTTCCAATGGATCAAGGAGAACCTCAAGGGCACTATCGACTTCGTGATCTGGACGGGGGACTCGGCGCGGCACGACAACGATGAGAATTTTCCACGGAGCGAGCAGCAGATCGTGGAACAAAATGAGTTGCTGGTTACCAAGTTCACAGAGGTTTTTGGGAAGGACGACAACATCAACGACACGGACCCTACAAACGATTTTACCATTCCTATCGTTCCGACGTTTGGCAACAATGATATGATGCCGCACAATATCTTCGAGGCTGGGCCGAATAAATGGACGCTGAAATACTTGAAAATTTGGAGGAATTTCATACCGGAGGCGCAGAGGCACCAGTTCCAGAGGGGCGGTTGGTTCTACGTGGAGGTGATTCCCAACAATCTGGCGGTCATCAGCATGAACACAATGTAAGTTACAAGAAAGCTTTGGCATAGAGTCAGCGGACATATGGCCAGGTTACTTACAGGTCGGCAGATACTTCTTCGACTCGAACTCGGCCGTGGATGGCTGTGCCGACAAATCAGAGCCCGGATACGAACACATGGACTGGTTACGAATACAGCTACAATTTCTCCGCGATAGAGGCATGAAGGCTATCCTAATGGGTCACGTGCCCCCTGCGCGGACAGATAATAAGCTAAGCTGGGACGAAACGTGTTGGCAAAAATACTCTCTATGGATGCAGCAATATCGAGATGTCATCGTTGGGTCTCTCTATGGACATATGAACATCGATCACTTCATGCTTCAAGATTTCAAGGACATTGGTAAAGATACAAAAACAGGCAAGATGGAGATTATGAATACCCGTGTAAGCATGCTCGAAGATGGGGAGATAACAACTGCCTCTGCATCCGATTATCTGATCGATCTCCGCGACGAATGGGCTAAGCTTCCATCTCCACCCGGTTCATCATCAATGGCCGAATACACGGATGGTAAGGGAAATGAACTGTCTACCTGGGAATGGATTCTGGAATCACTGCGTGGCCAAAAGAGGAGCAACAAAAAGAAGAAAGGCGGCAAGGGAGATAAGGGAAGCTTCTTAGATAAAATTGGTGGTCCATGGGGTGAGCGATTCAGCGTATCTCACATCTCGGCTAGTGTTGTTCCAAACTACTTTCCAACCCTGCGAGTCTTTGAATACAACATTACTGGCTTAGAAGACCTCGTTATCCCTGATGACGCTCCTCTTAGTGGGTTTCAAGATGACCCTCAAGTCCTGTTCAAGGACGAATCACCGATCCTGGATGGCTCCGTTGAGCTTAAGAAGAAGAAGAAAGGCGGAGAGGAGAAGGGAAATGTCAAGAAGCCCAAGAAGTACAAATTCGTTATTCCATCTCCGCCTTCAAAGTCTGCTCCGCCAGGTCCAGCTTATTCCCCCCAGACTCTCTCTCTTACTGGATATGCTCAATACTTCGCCAATCTTACGCACATTAACAACGACTTTGTGGATCAGGAATCTGGTCCTGTTGATGCGCATAAAATGATTGGTGCCGAAAGGTGGAAGGAGGGGAAACATCAAGGGAAGGAAAGCAAACACCAAAAACCGCATCCGAAGAAGTTCAAGTATCAAGTCGAGTATAATACTACGGATGATAAGATATTCAAACTTCAAGACCTAACGGTAAGGAGTTACCTGGATTTGGCACGTAGGATTGGAGAATATAAACAGAAAGGGCAAGAATTTCTCGAGGAACAGAAATATGAATGCGAGAAAGAGGAAGAGGTGGAGCATGGCAACGCTGATGCAGAGAAAAAGGGTAAGGACAAGAAGAAGAAGAAGAAGAAGCATGGGAAGCACGGGAAGCACGGAAAGACCACTATCTGGTTTACATTTATTAAGCGGGCGTTTGTGGGGACTTTGGATCCAGATTCGATCGAGGAAGAGTTTGAATCTCGGGTTAGGAGTTATGAGGAAATTTCGGAGAGCATTATGGCTTCGCCTGAGCTATGATATATCAAGGATACGGTGGATTTTTGCGTTGTGCCTCAGCGCAGCATTGGCATGGGACGGTGTTTAGGTGGAAATGTCGGCTGGCATTTGATGGTTAAGCGGAAGTATTCAAGTGTGGATATCTAGAATTGCTTTTTATGCACGATACCTACTAGCCTAGGGTACGAGTGAATGTTTCTTTATGTTTTCGTTATTGTAGGTAGCTCATCGGACATCAATTTAATCTTAGAACTTTCTAATAGTCACTCCTAACTGATTGAGTCTATATCCCACAGTCAATACCCCATAGCCCAGGTGAAACTGTTCTAAGTCTAGTTGGTCCTCCATGGAGGTACTTCTCTTTACTTATCTTGGCAGCTTCGGCCTGAACGAGACTTCAAACTGCTCGAAGCTACTACTTTGTCATTCGAGAGATGCAGCAACGTCAATCGAAGAGTAACCTCCACAGGCGTGACGGGCTATCTTCTATTTCTCGCATTATACTTCCAATCACACCTACTTGACTTGCTCTGAAAATCTAGATTCGGTTCAATGATCGAGAATCTGCACCACAAGTACCTTTCCCCGCTCAAGCAGCAGGTACTTAAAGATGCGCCTACCTTAGGAAAGACTAAGTGGAAGTCGACACTTAAAAATGTCTCAACAAGCTCTATTCGTAGAAGCCATCGGCCATCCAGTCGTTCTGGGCACACGGCCAATCCCCGAACCACGAGAGAACAAAATCCTAGTCAAAGTAATCAGCGTTGGATGCAAGTCCCTTTACCCTCCCGCTTTCCATCGAAACCAATACCTGCCTCTCCCCCATCATTAACCTAAGCCCGGCAAACCCTCACGACGAAAAAATCCGCGACGAGGGCCTCTTCACTGGCGACAAAGCGCCCTACATTCTCACCAACGACATCACCGGCACCGTCACGCGCGTCGGACCAGCCGTCTCGCGCTTCCGGCCAGCGACCGCGTCTTCAGCCAGGCTGGCGCGGGCTCCCTCGACCGCGGCGGCTTGCAGCAGTACGCGCTCGTCGACGCGGACCTCGCGGCGCGCATTCTAGACTCGCTCACCGACGATGCCGTCGCGACCTTCCCGACGAATGTGATGGCCGCGTTCGTTGCGCTGTTCCATGCGTCTGGCTGCAGCGTCCCGCCGCCGTATGCGCCACTGGCGGAGCGCGACGCGTTTAGGGCGGAAAGGCATGCAGTCGTGGTGCTGGGTGCGGGAGCGAATTGCGGGAGGATGGGCGTGTAGTTTGCGCGCGCGGCAGGGTTCGTGATTGTTGTCGCTGTGGCAGCGGTGAAGGAGTGGAATGTGAAGTTACTGATAGAGAGCTTGGGGCGACGCATGTCGTTGATCGGCATGCGGAAAATGTGGAGGAAAGGGTGAGAGCGGTGGTGGGGGGTTGCTGTGAATGGAGGGGAGGTTAGGCTGCTTTTGGGCAGGGTGAAGGGGACGCTGGTGGCGGATGAGGAGAGTGTGAGAGGGAAAGGGAAGGGTTTGAGGATAAATTCTCGATTGGGTCGGGACGTATGCATCGGGAGTTATGAGTGTGGTTTTGGAAGCATCTTCCTAGTTGGATTGATGAGGGAATCGTGAGGCCGTTAGGATATGAAGTTGTCGAGGGGCTAGATGGGAGAGGGTTAATGAAGTATTGGATGGGTATCGGGACGGAAGGCAGTCGGGAAGGTGCATGTGCATCCTGACATCTCGGTAGTCAGGGATGGAGCTGAGGGCTGGTTAGGTTAACATGGATAGCGCCGATTGCTGTACGTAGCACTTTAAATTAGCTTTATCCCTTAGCACGCCGAGAGCCTAAGAGAAGAAGTTGTTTGACAAGAGCCGCAGCCGTAGCGGCGGCAGTGGAGGACTCTTGAAGCTCATCCGCAGTTGATTGTTTCAACGTTGCATGGCTGCCTTGGAGTCGTTTTTAAAAAGTAATAGGAGGAACTCCATGGGCATTCGCGCAGGCTTGGGGGCTGCGATATAAGCTGCCTGCTCGCCAGGCAGTAAGAGCAGCTTGTATACGGTCCTCCACATCTAGTGCTTGAGGCCAGCGAGGCATGGATAGACTGGTGGTAGAGTTAAGGCGTGGAAAGTAGCTGAGAAAGTTGATTGTTTACTCTTGGAGCGGTAGTATACTTCTTTAGGTAATAAGCTAGCTGTAAGAAGAAAGCGGTCTGCTAGCGCGGTCATAACCCAGGCAGCGGTCAAAACCCCGTTACCTACGTTATCATGTATGAGGCCTTAAAAACATATTCAGCACAATTGAAAGCGGCCCTGCAACCGTACTTATCTTGCTCTCATCGCAGAGTGCTGTACGCGAATCACTTGATGTGAGCACTACAATTCAGCATCTCCCCATTTTTGTGGCTGGCGATTACACCCCACCTCAATTTGGTCATGTGCAGGTTTGTATTATTATTGCTACTCCTACACTCCTCTATCGCGCTTTCCCCCGTCTCACAACAACAGTGGCCGTTTCAATATCATCCGGAAATGCTACTCTATCTCTTGGTTCCAGATCTTGAGGCAAAATCTGGTTCCTTCGAGCTTGAAGGATATCATTGGGCACTTGAACCGCATGATCTTGAAGCAGACGATGTAATGGAGCCTATATTTACCTGCATTTCTTATAGTTGGGGGCGTGGGCGAGAACCTAGCCCGCTTCGTATCAATTTCAATATCTCCGATCGGACACTACCAGCATTAGCTACTGCTATAAAGCATCGACCGTCCTGCAAGCGGGTATGGATAGACGCCCTCTCCGTCCCTGAAGAGCCGCAAGAGCGGGCTCGCTGTTTGGGAAGTATGGGCTACATCTACTCTCTGGCCGAAGAAGTCCTCGTCGTACTCTCAAGTGGAGCACAGACGGCGCTCGAGCAGATGAGCAAGTCGGACCGCATTGACCATGACAGCCTCCATGATTTAGAGAAAGAGGATTGGATATCCAGAGCATGGACGTATCAAGAAGCTGTCAACAGCAAGAAACTATACATTACTTGCGAAGGGCCACATGGCGCTCTTGTTGCTAGAGCCCATTTCATGAATTGTGTGGGGTACACGCTATCCCGCCTAGAAGGCTCTAACTTCGACAAGGAGCAGCAGTTTCCGCGCCTTTCTGCTTTCCAGGACCTCATCGCGGATTACATAATTGCAGGCTATGAGGAGCGGTCCGCGCTGCAGGTCATGTCCAACATGGACAAGAGGACCTCAAGCCTACCGGACGACCATTTCTATGCCATGATGGGCGCGATTAACACCACTCTCGTAGATTTTTCTGGCACAATACACCCCAGTGAAGCGTTCATGGCATTATGCGAGAGCAAGGGCGATTACTCTTTCATTTACTCGGCTGCGAAGCGCGATCCGGCCTTCATGAGACGCTGGCGACCGGTGGCCGGGGACTTACCATCTATACTCCCCTGGCACAGCTGGGGTGCGGGTCAACCTGGTCATAAAGAAGGAAGTGCTTTGTACTTGGACTTCATGATGACGTTTCAGAGGTCGCCAATCGAAGAGGATGGGGAAAGATTTGTTAGGGAATGGCTATCAGCTATCAACCCCACCGATACGCAATTACAACTGCCATTGCATCATTCGGCTTACACTTCTCTCCAGACTATGGAGTTTAGAGGAAGTTCGGAATGTGTCTCCACAGCCAAAGGCTATTTTTTTCCTTTGGAGCCTATGAAATCCGATGATGTTGTTGTCTTGGTAGCGACCAAGGTGGGCTGGGTATTCGGTGCACCTGGCCTTGCTTTTCTTGACGAATTAAATGAGAGAGTCTATATTCCAGGGGTTTTCGTTGGGTGTATTAATGAGAATGATTCGACCTCAGTTAGAATGATATAAGAGCTAAGCCAATTCATAGCTTGAGCTGATCCGTCTGCGGGCCTCTCAGTGTCGGTTGAGCCAGGCGCAAAAATGTTGGAAATCATTGCATAGATGCGGGTCTGCAGAGAAAGCCAAATATTTCATATTGCGCGGATGGTCGAAGTCCTTCGGAGCAGGACCCGCTCCCAAATAAAACCGAACTCTCATATCTCCAAGAATTTTCTATAGCCATCCCAGCCCTATCACCACCAGCGATCCCCCAGATATGGCGGATCAAGATGCGGCAGCCTCGCAGAACAAACCTGCAGGCTCTGCAGGCTCAGCAGCCGCAAAACCTCCCAGACCTCCCAACCCAGTGTTCAAGATGATGGGTGCCGTCCTCTGTTTCTCAAAATTCCAATTCCCAAGCTCACAATGACCAGGCCTCCCCAATTTCCGGCTACGGCTCCCATCGCGCAATTGGATGATCTTCCTCGCAATTACCGGCTCCTGGACGGCGGCGCTGGTGTACGACCGGCGGGAGAAAAAACGTGTGCAGAAGAAATGGGCGAAGCTGGTCTCGCACATTGCGCAGGAGCCGCTCGATACGCAGGCCATGCCGCGGAAAGTCACGATATACCTATCGGCACCCCCCGCTGACAGTTTGATGTCCGCCCGCGACCACTTCCATGAGTACGTGAAGCCGATGCTCGTGGCGGCAGCGTTGGATTGGGATGCGGTGGAGGGGCGGATGGAGGGCGATGTAAGAGCTGGGTTGGCGGAGCGGATACGGAAGTTGAGGAAAACGAGGGGGGAGGAGTCGGCGGAGCCGTTGGAGGAAGATTTGGATGTGGTGCTAGCGCAAACACGGCAGAAATCAGGAGTGAAGGCCTGGGATGGGCCAGCGGGAGATATAATTATTGGGAGGAATACGTGGAAGGAATATATCAGGGGCCTGCACGAGGGGTGGTTAGGGCCGTTGGATCCTCCTAAATCACCGACGGATGCCGCGCAGGAGGCTACGAGCTCCAATATACTAGAAACCACCACTCCTGAACAACCGACTTCTACCGAGTTTAGTACGGATACGGCCTCGGCGCCTGTTGATGATGCCTCCCCAACCGCTCCTGTAACCCCGCCAGCTACTCCGGAAGCTGAGAAACCAGCAGAGGAAGAATCTAAGAAACCCGCTAAAAAGAAGCAACCGCCTCCATTCAACACCACCGCCTCCTATGGAACCTCCGTAATCTCCCCGAATTGCCCGCTTGAGTTACCACCTTCGACTACGATACCTTTTCCTCACCTCCTTGGGTTCCTTAATACACCAATCCGCATGTATCGATTTCTAAACCGCCGACACCTTGCAGACGACATCGGCCGGCAAACCGCAGCTGCTGTACTTGCAGTATACCAGCCCTACGGTAGCCCCGGAGAATCGCACTTTAATCCTGAGAGCAACCCCTTACCTTCCGGCGAGGAATCGAACGATAGCGCTAGCCAATGGGAACAGCAGCGACAACTTCAGCATGAAGAAGCAGAGTGGCACAAATCTGTACGAGAGCGAAAAGATGATGATGGTGGGGAGAGAGTGTGGTTAGACGACATCGTGCTAGATCCGCGAATCGCGGAACGGATGCGGAAGTCCGAGCTTGACTCCGAGCACGAGGAACGGGCGCGCAAGATTGCCGCTGAAATCGGAGATCCTTGGTGGAGAGGGGTCTGGGCGAAAGGGAAACAGGAAAAAAAGGGGTCAAACCAATGGGGAGATGAAGTGGAATAAGACATGCTGCATTTTTGGGCATGATATTCGCCGCGATTTTAGTAGACTTGAGGCCTTGTACGAATAAGAAGTGTACAATACCGGCACAGACGGATATGGGAACAGGAACAGGAACGGATACCTCTGTACAATAATGCGTAGCGGTGGGGCTGGCTTTGTAGATAGACGTTTGCTGGCGGCTCTTCTATCTTCCTTGCCGATTCCTAGATATATGTCTAGGAAGGCTTTGGTAATAAGACCATTTCACTCTCATCACATCAATTCTCGCATTCGCGTGACTGCATCAAGTACTTGATCAAGCTATGACGGCACAATCCCACCCTCACCACATCCCCTCCATCCCCTACACCTCCCCCGCTACCCCCCTCCAAACCCTCGACATCTGGCTCCCCCGCCCACTTACGGAATCTTCGCCCACAAACACTGTCTGGATCATGTAAGGCCAATTCCGACGCCCACTTCGTCTGCGCTCTGCTGGAGCCGCAGCCCACTAACCCGCATATCTCCCACCCACCTCAACCCAAAACTCACTCGCCCACAGCTACGTCCACGGCGGCGCCTGGCGCGACCCGGAGCTCACATCCTCCCAGCTGCGGCCCGCGCTCGCGCACCTCTTCCCCTCCCCCGCATTCCCGCCCTCGGCCTCCATCGCCCACATCGCCGGCTTCGCGAGCCTCAACTACAGACTCAGCCCCTACGACTCTCACCCGACTTTCCCCAGCGATCCACACGACGAGAGCAGGAATGTGCGGCACCCGGAACACGTGCGGGACGTCGATGCCGCGTTCGAGTGGCTGAGGAGCACGTACGGCGTCGGGCGTGGGTCAGTGGGCGGAGATGCGGTAGAAGGCGATGCGGGCGCGGATGGAGCGGCACGGTATGAGTGGGTCGGTATTGGGCATTCGTGCGGCGCAACGCTGCTGCTGCAGCGCTTGGCCGGCATTGGGTTAGGTGGTGTTCCGGCTTCTGCCCACGTTCGGCCGCCGGTTGCGTTGGTTCTGCTGGAGGGTATCTATGATATGCCGCTGCTGCTGAGGAATCATAGCCAGCCCGGGGTCAGGGAGATGTATGTGGAGATTCTGGAGGGTGCGTTTGGGACGGAGAGGGACGTTTGGGAGCGGGCGAGTCCGGTTAAGGGTACATATGGTCGGCACGAGGTGAGGTTGATTGTGCTGGGACAGAGTGAGGAGGATGAATTGGTGGAGTGGGAGCAGGTGGAAGCCATGGAGGGGGTTTTGAAGAGGCAGGGATGGGCTGGGGAGGGTGAGGGCGAGGGGGAGCGGGTTATTGTGGTCAAGAAAATCAAGGGGACCCATGACTTTGTGTGGGAGGATGGTGCACAGGTGGCTATGTTAATCGAGGAGGTTGTGAGGCAGTTGTTTAGGTGAGGCGTTGAGGGGTAAATGGGGTATAGTCTTCAGAGTGAAGTGTATCAAAAAAGGCGATGAACAAATGTGAGGGTTTCAAGTTGTATGTTTGATTCAAAAATCAAGAATACCTACCCGAATATGAGCGGTGGTGTTTTCATCTATTGATACAAAGTAATGTTCTACAAATTCCTTTTAGTGCCACGAACTCTCCTAATGCCTGTTCGTTGTCTTGTCGAAACTATCCAGTACAGAGCTCGTTACGTTATCTGTCGTAGTCCGCACCTGCTCCGCCTCCCTCTCGAGCTCTTCAATCTTCTGGCCTCCGGGGGTCGAGGCGCTGGTACCTCCGCCTAGCATTTTAGTAGCCATCGCTTTAGCTTGTCCTTCATTGACTTTTCTGTAGACCGCCATTGCACTGGCGATCATGCTTCCAATATCACCTACATTACCAGGAACAATAACTGATGTTCCTTCCTTCGCAAGCTTGCCAAATGCGTCCACGTACTTCTCCGCAACGCTCAAACTAACGGCGTTCTGTGCCGCGCCTTTGCCTTGCGCAATGGATTTTGCCACCGCATCAATACCCGTAGCCGTTGCTTGCGCCTTCAGCAAGATTGCTTCCGCCTCACCACTGGCCATGTTAATTTGTTCCGCCTTCAGCGCCTCAGACGCAAGGATCACACTCTGCTTCCTTCCCTCAGCAATGTTGATCGCGCTCTGTCTCTGACCCTCGGATTCCAGAATCTCGGCGCGCTTGCTTCGCTCTGCAGTAACTTGTCTGTGCATAGCTTCGACAACCGGCCCCGGGGCATGGATATCTCGGATTTCGTAACGCAGGCAGGTGACGCCCCAGTCCTGGGCAGCCTCGTTGATGGCAGCGGTGATGTTTGCGTTGAGGTTAGCGCGCTCTTTAAGCACGTGGTCGAGCGAGAGTTGGCCAATTTCTGAGCGCATGGTCGTTTGCGCGAGCTGCGAGATGGCGTATTCGGCGTCTTCGACCCCATAGCTTCATAGAATGGTAAATTAGTTAGGGTACCTTCAGGACATAACCAGAAAACAACGCCGTACCTAGCTTTGTATGCGTCGAATACTCGCGTATATAATACGCCGTCTAATTCCAATGTGACGTTGTCCGCCGTGATTGCGCTCTGGCTGGGGATCTCAATTGCTGCTTCTTTCAAACTCTTGACGTATGCTATCCGATCCAGAAACGGTATCAAGATGGCGAATCCGGGCTGTAATATCTTGTGGAACTTCCCCATGCGCTCAACTATCCATGCCGTCTGCTGTGGTACGAAGCGGATGATGGTATTCGCAGGAAGAGACTGTCTCTGAAAGTAGGATGTGGGCGAGCTACCAACTCCTGTGGCCGAAGCGAGAGAGAAGAGGCTATTGCCCGTGGTCTGCGCGAATGACTGGGGAGACTGAGAGAAGTGCCGGACGGGGAGGAGAGATGGATGGCGAGAAGTTGTGGGAGTTGATAGCGCGGCAATGGCGGGCCTTGATAGTGTCCCTATTCGGTTGCTGAAGGTTCGAAATAAGCTTGACATGGCCGACTCGACCAGCTGAGCAGCTGGCGCCATGTTGAAGCGGTGATGTGGTCGGAGTGATGCTGCAAGGAAAGTCGTCGCCGAGCTTCGCCTGCAAGCCCCTGCGCGTCACATGCGCGTCACGTGCTTCGCTTAAGGCTATTCGTGTGTATTCTTTAACCCGCTAAAATTCGTCCATTCGTTATCAATAAGAATTAGCCAATTAGATCAACGAGGGACTATACGCGTTGTTTGGATTCGTGTGATTACCCTTTGGCGAGCACGGGATTCAATAACACCCACCGCAATGCCTTCTAATCGTGCTAGAATTTCTATATAAAAGATAAGTGCTAGACACCCCACATTAAGCGACTCAGCTCTAAAGAATAAGCTTATATATCAAAATACTATGGTGTTTAGCCTCCATCAAAGGCTTCATATTCCTGAGTACGGGCGTTGAGTGCAGCTCAATCGATTGACTGGATCTTATCGATAACAGTTGGACCCGAATTGACGCGCCAAGGGACAAGAGCCGAAAGTAAGATAATAGCTATGGCTATAGAGAGGGTTTTTCTACTTTCTAAGTTAATAAAATAAAACCTACACCATTGGAAGTACAATTAAAAGGCATGGTTGATTAAATATATGTTGGTATTGGGGGGGATTTCCCGCGATCACGTGATAGCATCGCTTGTATATCCATGCAACGGTAGCGTCCTACCAGAAAGTGATCCGTGCACTGGCAAAATAACAAATGAACATCCAAACTTAATCCGATTAGTTCTATCGTGTTGGATCTTATCGATAACCATAGGACGAATTGTACCGTTGCAAGGGATAGATTCATTCTTCGTCCACCTTATGGAGCCTCCTCACACACCGCCATACACCTGCGTTCCTGTGTGACAATATATTATTGAATCTATAGAGGTAATACGCGTACTTATAACTCTAGTATTTTGGTGTTCCGCGCACGGTCTAATTATCGTAGGACTTCGCCAGGGGATATCATTTTTTGTATGTCAACGGTTGCGTCTTTCGTGTGAACCCTTCTGGGCAAGGTGGCTCTATATGTGTACCATTTCGGCTGCTTATTTATCTAGCCTAAGAGCCTTAATGTAATAATACCATTAATCGCTAGCAACATACTCAGCTGCGCAACACGTGTGACGGCAGGGATAAACACCGACGGCTTAACTCCAGTCAGCGTCGCCTAAAATCCACTAGTCGCCGATTCATGTTCGGGAGGAAGTTATGACCGCCGCCTCTAGCACTCGGCCTTAAGAACATCTTTACCAATCGCGACTCGGCTTTTTGAGGGTATATCCTCCGAGCCTTCGACTATAAGGATGGCTTCATGCCTACTTGGTCGTCTTTCTCCGTACAGAACCTCAAACTCGAAATCGGTTACAATCATCCTAGAAGCCCACCGATCATTCTCAAACAAATTATACGATACTTCCTCGCAATTAATACACTGCACCCACCACATTTTCCTCAACAAGCATGTCCTTACGCAATCTCGAAAGCATGACTCTCCCGCTTAATCGCGAAGTCACCGTCCACGAGCGCGATTACGACTTCATATACCTGCCTATAAAGGCTGAGAGAGAGTCGGTCGATATCCGACGCATCCCAACTCCAGGGCCAATGCGGAGGAAGCAAAAGGGTTTGAGCAGGCTTTGGCGCCACAAATGAGAGGCCTAGTGATGAGAGATCTACTGAAAAGGAATTTGGACAATACTTTTGTCTGACTCGAAGGGCGAAAGATAATACGCGCTTGCAGCAACCGCAGGTTGTCGAGCTCGCCTTGAAGGAGTGCAGGGCAGATCTTACCGCAGCTTTTGGTATAGCTGATGGGCTTATGGAAGGCGGACGAGTGCTGGTCGAGAATTGCCTTTCTCCGCGTCAAGCCAAACAGAGGTACGGCTAGACGTGGGTTTGGCGCGTGTCAACATTTTAATTGGCGACATTTGAAGTGCTATTGGCTTCGTAAGGCACTGCATAGGCCATCCGTTTCCGGAGAGAGTTAGATTTGGGAAGAGAGAATCTGTTGTGGTTGGTGTATACATTATATACCGTATAATACAGAAGATTTCTATGCTTTTATACAAGTATATTCACATATTGCGTGTAAGTGCATCCTAATTGCACGTAGTCTCCTTGATGCATCGACACCTGAGAAATGTATGAGTTTGCGTCGCTTATCAACGACACTCACCGAGCATTCATTGAGACGTGAAAAGATCTTGTATTCCAAGTAGGCGAACCAAAAGGCTTGGTGGCTGAAGTATGTTAGAAATGTGGCACACTTGTTAACGCCTCAATACGTCGCCGGGTATGCAGGGTTTTCTCGCTCTTGACGGAGTTCTATAATTATCCCTCACTTCCGTTTTGTGACCTATCCCCCCTTTCGCCATGTATTGCGCAGCCTGCTGTTCGGCCACCCCGACGGTTCTCTCGGAACCACGCGTGCTGGGGAATCTCGAGACAGGCAGGACGCGATCAACCAACGTCATCCGACCCTATTCAAAAGTATAACTATCGTTGAAACAGCGACTTTCTGTATTGCCGTAAGGAGACATCATAAGAACTCTCAGTAATTGCTTCTTCTGCCTCAGAGTCAGTGGCTTGACTTCTAAGCAATGGGGCCGAAAACCAGTTCGGCTTAAGCAAACGTCATGCTCTTCTATGCGCGTTTCTGCAGATGTCCATGCGCTGGCCCTCAGGCCGTCCTCCCAAATAATTCTGTCCTTCCTCTGTTACTGCCATTCAACAAAGTAGTCTAATAATCACTCTATCGTTCAAAACTCTCAACTACCGTAAATTTCTTCACAAATGGCTCATTCCAATGTATTATTCCGCGATTCTATCTGGAGAGGGAACTATACACCCATTCAAGGACACGGGCGTGTGTCCCCAGTATCGTTCAATAGCCCAATTACTCCCGTTAAGCCACACTCTAAAACCTCATCCCAACACACTCTCGTACCGCTCTTAGAACGCACGAATATAGTAACGGAGGGAAATCAGGCCGCCAGTGTGTATGATAGAGAGCCACCGCTCTACCAGCATGAACCATCGGACAACCCAAGACATCATAATGGACCTCTGACCCAACGCTACATTCACTGGCTCTCTCCCACGGTGATGATAGCGTCCCTAGTAGCCGGAGTATGTCTCGCTATTGGACACCACTGCTATTACACCTGGCTCAATGGCCGGGTAGTTGGGAACGTAGGGAGACAGCAATGGGCTCTTCGGTAAGCCAAGCCGTTATTTTTCATTTATATTTGACTCCAGCTACCCTCTAACTGACTAAGTTTTGGCAACGCCTTCGCTATAGTTGTTGCATTGTGCTTGAAGACTGCCGTTGGGATTGCCTATATCCAGCATCTATGGCGGACTTTAAGGTACCGGTTCGTTTCTCTCAAGACTATTAATGATGCCTTTGGCATAGGAGGCAACATCTTGTCATTTCTGAATTGGGAATTGTGGCGGGAGATCCAGATTGGGGCCGTTCTTGCTCTAGTCTTATGGTGAGCATGCACAAGCCAGGAAAGGATCCATACACATCTGTGAAGAGCAACTCACCCCCTTTGATAGGTGCATACCTTTATCTACCCTCTTTACACCTGCGACGCTTTCTGTAGGCCACGCGGAGAAACTTGAATTTGCTAATATGCAGGTACTGAAGATGGATATATCAAACTCCAGCCTGGAGCGGGTCTTCACTTACAGGACGAGAGCTGACACCCCGGTGGAGGGAGCCTCAGCACGCCTTGGGAGAATCATTGGAGCAGTAGTCTCTGGAGGTGAAAGACTTTCGTTCCAACCACCATCTTCCCAGCCGAATACATCCTATGCTTTGCAAGTGTATGTACCGTTGATGCAATGCAATCCAGCCAATGCAACCCTGGAAGACCTTATCGTTAAAATAGTTCCTGAAACAAGCGGAGCCGATAGTCCAGCCGTCGGCTTCCCCGGAAACTCTCCCCTCGACAAAGAGACTTTTCATTGGAGACACAACTGGGCAGATGGTAAATTACAAGCAGAAGGTGACATCGGGTATTTTGCAGTGGTTCCATACTATGAGAGTAACAATCTCACTTTCTGGTGGAATTCTACTCAATCAAGAACAATATCTACAGATAGATTCCTTGGGCAAATTTGGATTGCAATTGCCGAATATCCGAATAACCAGACGCGGATGCAATTCGTGAGCTGCGGACTTTACAATGCATCTGTCTCCTTCAAAGTCAATTTTACCAACCACGTTCCGTCCATCAGCAATATTCAAAAGCAGTGGCTCAATGCAGCCAACCTCTATCAGCCGGCGAGCGATAATGATATACTCAACTCCTATTCTGCATACTTTCAAGGGATATGCTCTTATCTCTTTGGCTCTGTAGCATGGTATAATGACGGCCTTGGATCGCCAAGGTTTTTGCTAGCAGGCGAAACAATGAATACCAATTTAGCAAAGTCGTTACAATGGTATGATATGAGTCAAAGGATTGGCATGTTGGCCGGGTCTGATGGGCAAGTTGTTGGCCCAGAGAATGTCCGGAACAGTTCTTTAGCTGAAGAAATTGAGGAATTTGCGCTTAATTCCTCTTTAAGTATGATGAATGACCAGACTCTTAGGTATGTTCTCGTAAAACTCGCTAATCATGCAAATACGCCCATCAGAAATGTCTAGGAGTTGATAGAATTCTATCCGCAGCAAATGGGTTGCCGCAAATGTTACTACAACCTTCAGCGAAACAATTTACGTATATGAAGCTACCAACCTTTTTCTTGCATATGGTTTAGCTATCCTTTTCACCATCGTCTCCGTCATCTTTGGTAGCTACGCGTTCTATCTCAATGGAGTAAGCCATGATGCAACGGTGTCTACATTTGCAGCTACAATGCAGAACCCAGGGGTAAGCAGCTTTGCCCATTGCAATAGTAGATTCCTCAAGGGACACTAGAACTATTCAATCGTGCATTAAAGGCTTTCTGACAGGTTGTAGATAAAAGAAATTCTCCAGCGGCAGCCGACCGGCGCACAGCCGACAGATCGAAGTATAGGAAAGCTGAAATTACGATTTAGCTCTGGGCGAGGGTTTGTGCCGAAAGGATCCGATTAACTTATATTCTTCGTAATTGTCTAGAGTTCTCTCTACTACATTTCATGGCGGTGGTGTCTTATCCTAAATGCCCTCACTTGTTCCAAATGTTGAATATATATCTAAAAGGATCATGCAGGCTTAGAAAGCAGGTAAATATCTATAGATGTTGCCCATTTAAAATAACCACTTACAACTAACCTCACGCAAGCTTCATTATGTTCCATACAAACCACAAAACATTCGAGGCAATCCACAGAAGTTCTCAATGGTACATTTCAGGCTATGTTACGATTTTGATGTCCAAACTTGATGCCATATCTGAACCTTGGATACTATATCATCAAGGAGAACTACGTCTACCATCAGATCCTCATGCGTAAAGCTAATGTTAAAGTGTATCTTCATTTCAAAAAATTTATTTCGTTGTAAGCATGGAAGGACCTACCAATCATTTTCTCGTTTACTTGCCAATCTTACAAGTACATCCAATCAACCTACGTATCATCTGGTGGATAAGACTATGTGTTCTTCGGGCGATATTTTCCTAGGCTATTTTCTTCATGAACCGGAATGGAAATTTGAGCAAATTAAGCGCTTTACACATTTGCTATCCCAAATTACGAGCCTCGTTCGCGTTCTATAACGAGCGAACAAAATTAATTAAGTATCTGAGCACAACAAATACACTTCAGCGGATATTGGTCTCTAAAGGACGAATGGTATTAGCTACACGAGGCTACTGGGCGACTAACTCAATAGCATGCTTGGACCGTACTATAAGATCTATATTGGATATTGAAATTACAAACGTGTTGTCAGCCAGGATGTATATCACAATCTTCTTACATTTTGATCGTCAAGAGTCCTCTTGGCACCATGTATTTATAACCTCATTTTCTTCATAGATCAATCTACACACGAGTTCTTTCGACACGTATGTCGGAGGGTTCTAATCCGAATCGAAATATCTAACTATCTCATTTTAAGACCAGATATAGCTCAAATCTGTTTATTCCCAGGCAGTGATCTTTTGGACTGGGTTAATTCTGGAGCTCCGTGGTGGAGCCATAATTAGATTGGAGTAGATCTTATCAATTGATTGATTGAATAGAGTGGATTCGAGGCCGTGGAGCTCTTGGAGCTCCAAATCGAACCTAATAAGGAAACATCTAGTCTTAATAAGGAAAAACGTACGTGCATATATCACGTGTGATAAGATAAGAACCTTCATGCTAGTCGTGGTACCGTGCACGAGGTAGTGGGCCCTTCTACATGCACCTCAAGCGTCATTGAAAAAAATTCCCGCAGCTGCCTTTGAGCGTTTTGATAGCGACCCAGGCTGTCGGGTCGATAACGAGCCGGGTTTTACCCAACAATAATATCTGGGTTTTTGGAACAATATTATCATACAATGGAGTGGGCTGGGAAGATAAGTATGTGTACGATCGTCCTTCTATAAGGGCCTCTCTGCAGCTTTCTACCATCGATATTTCTCGTATCCATTCTACCAACGAAGATACTCCAACGAAGGTATTACACGTGGAGATTTTCAGGATTTTAATTGGGCGTTCCGTCGGCATCGCCAAGCTTTGCAGAAGATAAGGAAATAATAAAGTATTGTTTAGTATCTTCGCAGGGGTCCCTTTCCCCTTCTTTTTAAACCCGCCATCAGCTTCCTTGTATTTGCTCTATCTGATATCAATTTCGGGCCAAAATTTTTGCCATTGTCGTTTCCGATTATCTCCAAACAGCCTGCGAGAGCAGGGTTATGGCAACAATCCGCATTGCCGAGACCCTCCATCCAACGAGATCCCATAGCAACCCTCCCAAAGATGGCATTGCCGGTGGTGTCTACTCCACACGCAATATTTCAAGATCCTCGTTAGAAAGGCGCAGCAGTAGAGGGCGGACCCGCTCGGTTGATCGGCGCAGTCTAAAGTCAGGCGGTGATGAAGGGATAGAAGATGAAGACTCGGGACTTCGACAAGCGGGCGACTACAAGAAGAGACAGGTATGATGTAATATGTAACACATGTACAAAATCTTCTAACATGATCAGGTCTTCAAAGGGAAGTACCTACTATGGCTTGCATATCAGTCAATTGGTGTCATTTACGGCGACATCGGAACCAGCCCTCTTTACGTCTATTCTTCAACCTTCACATCAGACCCCTCTTATGATGATCTTATAGGAGTCTTGTCAATCATCATATGGTCTCTTACTATGATGGTCACAGTGAAATACGTCCTCATCATTCTCCATGCGGACAACGAAGGGGAAGGAGGGACCTTTAGCTGTTATTCTCTGCTCTCAAGATTTGTAAGTGTATCA
>Ga0307515_10006720_pt1 | contig 22908 bp, 1 predicted proteins | sample 17_EM_MG_FD_194513 | JGI IMG/M metagenome (GOLD analysis project Ga0307515, IMG submission 194513) | Populus trichocarpa ectomycorrhiza microbial communities from riparian zone in the Pacific Northwest, United States - 17_EM | ecosystem: Host-associated > Plants > Roots > Unclassified | place... | reverse complement strand
AGGGCGCCATGCCGGATCTTCTATTTTACGGAGGTAGGTCTTGGGTAATCACCCGTCTCACCTGCAGCAGCGATTCCGTGAGGCCCTCGTCCGCCTGTCTACCACGTGCTGTAGGTGTACGGTGCCCAGGAGAGAAGCAAACGTCTAAAAGCAAGGGACCTAGAAAAGAACGCCATCGTGATGTAATTATAAAGACATATGCAAGCAGGGTAAGCTCCTGTGCAAAGGAGAAGATCGAAATCAAATAATTAAAAAGTAGTAAATACATAAAATACCTCCGTTCTGTACTACATATCGAAGCCGGGCCTTTTTTACGGGTCTGTTTTCTTACCATAATGCTATCTGTCTTCCGCCAATATTGTATATAACGTGTTTGCCGTTAAGAGAAACTTAAGCGGTTACTTTTAGCCTGTTCCTAGACTCCATAAACTGCCCTAGGAGGCCTATTTATACCATATAGATTGCTGCCTTCTTTACTAACCATGTCTCGTTTAAGATCTTCTGAATGCTCTGGGGTTAGCTATTATATGGCTATATTGTAATACCTTATAGACCAAGATAGTCTCCGGATAGTCTTGGCAAAAAACCCTAATATACTTGCACTTATAATGCACCCCCCAATATTAAATAAATAAATATTCTATTGGTATAGATTTATAGAGCTTATAAAGCGCTTTAAAATAGTACTACTTTTATCTAAATATCCTAAGGACAAGTAATATTATATATAGGTATAAAGCTTACAAGAGCTCTGCGGAATAAGGCTTAAGGGGAGCCCGCACGGAGCTCTACTAAAGCTCAGTAATAAAGCTCTGCGGAGGCTCCACACAAAGCTCTGCGTACAGAGGCTCTGCACCAAGCTCTGCACTAAGCTCTATATATGGAGGCTCTACGTATAGAGGCTCTGCGCGAAGCTCTGCGGAGGCTCTGCACGAAGCTCTATACGAAGCTCTACACAAAGCTCTACACGAAGCTCTGCATAAAGCTTTTATATAGAGCCTCCGTAGTAGAGCCGTCGTACGCAGAGCTATCGTGCAGAGCCTCTGTATACAGAGCCTCGTGCGGAGCATTAGTAAATACCTTTAGCTTTCCTATTAATTAGATATCTCCTTTCTACGTTTTTATTTATACTTCTCTTTATATAGAATACTATAAAATACTATAAAATACTATAAAAATAGGAAAAAAGAGAGGAGAACCAGCAGTTTAAATTTAGTAACTTTTATCTACTCCTTATTATTATCCAGTTCCACAATCCAATCCTTACCCCTTAGTACTCCCACTGCCGCCACTATAGGCTAAGAATTTATATCGTATAACGAACATTAAGCTCTATAATCCCGCCATTTGCAATTTCTATAGCACTTATTATAGAACCCTAGGAGACTCTAATATTTAGTAAAGGGGTAAAGGCTTACTACGTCAGGAAAAAATTTACTAGCATTTTTACAGCATTTGGCAGCATTTGGCGGCCAAATGCGCATTCCGCGTACTATCCGCCGACGTCCACCGAGTACTGTAGTTTTCTTATCTTCTGCAAATTTTTCGATAAGCTGGCTCCCACACAAAAATTTTTACAATGTAAACCTATCTTTATAACCACACCCTATATAGATTTATAATATATATAAAAGTTATAAAGAATCTTCTTAAGAAAATCTTTTATATATAAATTTTTATAAAATAGCTTGTAATTAGGGTAGCATTAGTATAGTAGTGTCTTCCCTCGTTGTGCGCGTGTGTGCACGTACCATAAGCTAGTTTCTTGGCAGTAACCCCATCAAAAAACTCCCAAAAACTCTTAACTTACACGGGTTATATATCTACAACAACAATAGATATTAAGACGTCTACTACTGCAAAAGAATCGCATTAGTAAACTTTATAACTTTATAACTTAGTATTTTTAAAAATATTAAGCCGTTATATAGTTATACTTGTAGAACTTTTATGTGTGGGAGCCGTCTTATCGAAAAATTTGCAGAAGATAAGAAAACCACAGTATATGGTCCGTGCGGAACACCAGAATGAGAAGTACGCGTATAGCCTAAGTAGATTTATTCCATATAATACTATTAAATATGCCTTCCAATCGTACTTCCAATGATATAGACCTTGTTCAGCCGACTCAATATAACGTTTAACCAAATTATATCGCTAAAAGTCTACCACCAGAACCGTGGCCGCTGCCCAATTTTGCAACGGCTTTATATTTCTAATCACGACGGTTTAATTGCATTGATCTTATTGGTTGGTTCTTATCGATACCGAGTGGACGAATTCCGGCGGGTTAAGGGTTAACGTATAGCGTATAGTATCGACTAAGGTGCGGCATACTGCTATATTTAACAATACAGTGCAGCTAATTACGCATTTTACACTTAATGCGCAATTAATATATAATGCCCTCCTTGTCGGGAATGAGGCAAGCGGTCGTCACGTGACGCCGCGGCACTAGCGAGGCGAGGAGTCTTAAGCTCCTCGCCCCTCCTCATTCCAATGAATAAGCTTTATTAACCAACATCACTGTAACCTACTCGAGTAGTCGTTATTGGTGAGTCACCCTGTGTGACCAACACTCCTCGCGCATTCTGTATATAATGCCCTCCTTATACATTTTATATATAATGCCCTTTTTACGCATTTTATATATCTTACTTACTTTAAGCAATAAATAAGTATTACTCTTCCTACGTAGTTAGTGTAAAATAAATTATATTATTTTAGATAATTTAATATAATATAGCGACAGTTCTCTTTTACCTACTTACCTACTAACCTACCTACCTACCTGCCTACCTACCTACCTACCTACCTACCTACCTACCTACCTACCTACCTACCTACCTACCTACCTATCTACCTACCTACCTACCTACCTACCTATCCGCCCGTCTATCTGTCTATCTATTTATCTATTTATCTATTTATCTATTTATCTATCTATCTATCTATTTATCTATCTATCTATTTATACCTACCTATCTATACCTACTTATCTATACCTACCCGTCTATATTACCTTAATTTAATTAATTAATTAAATTGTTTATAGTGTTCGCTAGCTAGTTATTTAAACGGTTATCTAGCTCTAGCGACGATTATCTAGCTCTAGCGACGATTATCTAGCTCTAGCGACGGTTATATAGCTTTAGCGACGGTCGTTTAGCTTTAATAACAGTTATTTAGCTCTAGCGACAGTTATCCAGCTTTAGTGACAATTATTTAGCTCTAGTAACGATTATCTAGCTCCGGCGACGGTTATCTAGCTCTAACAATAGTCGTCTAGCTCTAATAACGGTCGTGCGGCTCTAATAACGGTTATTTAGCTCTAGCGATAGTCGTCTAGCTTTAGCAACGGTTGTTTAGCTTTAGTAACGGTTATCTGCTAGCTATCGTTTTAGTATCCCCCTAGGTAGGGAGGATATAAAAAAGGAAGAGTAAAAAATTAAATGGCTACCTAGGTGTATATAGGGGGTAGACTTAGCAGAGATATATATAAAGGCTATTAGGAATATAGCGGGGACCTAATACAAAGCTTTATATAGAGCCTCTATACGTAAAGCTTTATATAAAGCCTCTATATGTAAAGCTTCGCGTAGAGCCTTATACAAAGCCTTTATATATAGAGCTTTATATAGAGCCTTATATAGAGCCTTATACAGAGCTTTATATAAGAGCTTTATATAGAGCTTTATATAGAGCTTTATATAGAGCTTTATATAGAACTTTATATAGAGCTTTATATAGAGCTTTGTATAAAACTTTATATAAAGCTTTATATAGAGCTTTACGTAGAGCTTTATACAGAACTTTATATAGAACTTTAAACTTTATATAGAACTTTATACAGAACTTCTATATTAGAATTTTTTTTACTAGTATCTAATTTTACTTTTTTGCTATTTTAGCATTTTCTAGCATTTAGCAGCTAAATGCTAATACTTAATTATAAATGCGGCATTTAGCTGCTGTATAATTACAGCACCTATTATACTAACCGCGTACTTACGCGTTTAGTACACCAGGTACGCGTTTACGCGTTTAGTGCACTAACTACTCGCTTACGCGTCTAGTGCACTTATAAAGCACTAACTAATTAGGGGGGAGGTGCATTAGTATATAGACCACGTAGTCTGCTTTATATAATCGACAATTACCATTATCTAAAAGAGCATACAATACTATACGTATTTCATGCCCCTAGATCTAACTCACTCGTACTATTAAATTAGTATAAACACTAATCAGTAAGCGCGCACAGATCAGCAATTACTCAATACCTCCCCTAAGCGATACTCAATAGCAACCACCCGTTTAGACTCCTAGTACGACCTACTAAAAGGTTAGAAGTCAGGGATTACAGACTATCGCCAACTCTGTATACTTATTTAAGTCTTAGTACAGTTTACTAAAAGTTTATAAACGCGAATATAGACCTTTATAGAACCCCCTACCCTCCCACAAACCACTATAGACCTACTAATTACCTTTACGGACCGTTACAAGACCTTACGGAAACCCCTTACCCTTCTATAAACCGTTACGGACCTATTAATCGCCTTTACAGACCACTATAAGACCTCTTCCACCCGCTATATACTATATAGTATAGCAGACATTAGCAAGCAAGTTAGTAAAGGTTAAAAAAAGTAGAGATAAGGAGTTAACGTTACGTCTATAAACAACATTAACGACTATATTAGTTTTAAAATCCTTAAATATAAACACTTTAAGCTTATAAATAACAACCTATAGGAGTAATACTAGAAAGACTTTACGGACTTTACGGAAGCTATTTTTAAGGCCTACAACCCTATTACTATCCGTAAACTATAAACCCTTTTACGTAACCAAGGTATATAGGTTAAAAGGGATAAACAAGTCACTATTATATAGTCTTTATATAATATAATACATAAAAAAGACCAAACAGAATAGACTAAAGAGGAAATCCTAGATCAGGTCAAAACTATTAAAGAACTCTTTACTTCTTCCAAACTTAATAGGATCACTAGCTTTATACCTAACCCACTTAACCAAATTCGTCCTACAAACCCAAGCAGTCTTAGAATTAATCTTACTGGCTAAAGTACACCTAGTACTTAAGTTATAGACTATAATACCCCTATAAACCAAAATACGGACCAAACCCCTTCTGTTATTTAAGTTACAGATCTGTAAGCCATATATCCATAAGTTACAGATCCGTAACCTATCTAAGTAAAAACCTATAATAAGGAGCTAGCTAACCTAGCTAAGCTCTATACCGACAAATCTAAGTATAGCGGTAAAAACAATAACTTTAACTTTAAACTAACTATCTTTACGGACCTCTACCAGAAGGCTAATATTCCCAAATAGGAATTTAGCTAAGTCTACTCTACTCTACTACGCGGCCTAGCACTTAACCACTACTACACTAACCTTAAGAGTAACCCCCTTAGTATTTCCTTTAATAAGCTATATAAAGCTACCTATAACTACTTTAAAGGACCGGAATATAAGCGTAATATCCTTACCTAATAGAATGCGACCAAGCTACGGACCGTAATTAATAAGAATACTAAAAAATCGACTATAGAGTGCCTGCAAATTCTTATTAAAGACCTCCGGCACCTACAGCACGGCCTTAACGCTAAGCTTTAAATAAACGACTTTTTATATAATAAACTTATTACAGCCTACCAGGAAGTAGAGCCCTATAAATACGCCTACTATAAGCCTATAGATACCTTAGCTGGCCTTATTAATAATCTACGCTCCTCTATTATAACGTATAAAGTCTTAAACCCACCAGGTAGTACTTAAGCCTTTATTATAGATATTTAATATCCATAAATAGACTTAGACGTCTACTTTACGGACCACCGCTACTACTAACAGTACCTATACCGACTAAGTCCTACCCGCAACCCCTATAGCAACCCCTATACAAAAACATACCCCCGTAAATAAACTAGCCTAAAGTACTTTATATATGGTAAGGAAGGATATTAGTCTATAAGGTATACCTAGGAAGAACATAATAAGTCTAAAAAGAGACTTAATAGCTATATTAACTAGTTTATTTTAGAATACAAAGGAAAGAAAGTAGAAGAGCCCCCTAATAAGTTAATAGAAGCCCTTATAATTAACTTTAACTTAGATACTTAAAAATAAGAGACCTTAGAGATATTCCTAATTACTTTTAGACCTTTTACGGACAGCTAAGCCTTTAATATTACGACCGTATTAGCCAACCGTTCCTTTATACACTTAGTTACACCTAAAAACCATTCTATAAGCACCCCCGTTATAGACGTTATAAATTATAAGTAGGACCTATTTGCATATATCACCACAAAGCGCTATACCCCTAAGGAATTCTACGGTGTTATAATTAACATAGGTACCTCTAAGAAGTCTACCATAGGCTATAGATAATACCTCGCATATAGGACCACTACAAATAACAATACGGATATTAATATTATGTAAACTAGGGCTATAAACGTCCAATTCGGCATCGGCTTAACTATATTAATTAGATTAGTTAAAGTTAAGACTCTAATTAGCCTAGTTAACTTCCACGTAGTAAAAGCGGACACCCCCTTCCTACTCTATCTTATAGATATAGATAAGTTACAGGTATACTATAACAATATTACAAACACCCTAATTGGCCCTATAACTACCCTAGGAAGCAAGCATATTACCTTACTAATTACACAATAATTCGGACACCCGTTCCTTATATAGGGAGAGACTTTATAAACCTATATTTAGGAATCTTTTAACTATAACCCGTGCTACCTTACCAGTACGGAAATCTACCGCCTATACCGCTGTTTTAGCTATCTATTAGCCGAAAAGCTATATAAAGTCCTTAAACGCTCTAGAAATAACAACATTAATAGAAAGGCAGTTAACCACCTAACTAAATACTACTCCTTCTACTAGAAATACGGACGTTCCCTAGGCTAATTTAAGTTCACCCTTTATAAGGACCTTAACCTCAACCACTTAGTATATATAGACATTATATATATTAACGGCAGCCTAGTATTATATATAATTAACAAGGCAACCCGCTATTAAGCCACCCGTTAGTTGCAAAATATATCTATAAAACACACTTAGGACATTTTATAGACTTACTAGATTAACATATACGTTGGACCCCCTAAGTATATCACCCACAACGCTAGTAGGAACTTTATTAGCAAAGAATTCTAATAGTACGCTACGGCCATGGCTATTTCAATAAAAGCCATTCTAGTTAAGGCGTACTAGTCTATTAGGCTTATTAAACAAGCTTACTTAGCTCTATAAAGAGCTTATTAGATTATTATAGACAAGTATAAGGATATTTAAAAGGAACTGGCTTTATAGATGGCCGTAAAAGCTATCAATAATACCACTGGCCCTAATAGACTAGTACCTACCTTCTTAGTTTATAGAGCCTACCTAAGGATAAGTAACCTAGGCCCTCCTACCCCATCTATTACGGAATAAGCAGCTGCAATACAGAAGGCAATAGCTAAAATAGTCAAATTACGGGCTAAACAAACTATTAATAACGCCTTATACCACCGCAACGGACCTAATACAACCTTAGTATACAACCTCCCGCTTAATTCTAAAGTCCTTATATGGCGTAAAAGCGGTAATTAGACTAGACCTTACCGTCTACTAGCCGTAGAAGACGAGACCTACTATATATAGCTCCCTAGCGGACCAATAAGCTTTAGAAGCACGTCCGTAAAACCCTATTTTCGGTCTAAAAACACCTATAATATTAAGCCAGATAAACTAGAAGTACCTACCAAGCTAAACAAACCAGAAGCACCCACTAAATTAGGTAAACTAGAAATACCTACCGAATTAAATAAACTAGAAGCACCCTTACCTACCCTAGAGGTCCCCTAGAAACCTACTAAACCTACTAAACCTACCATAAAGTGTGGCCGAGGACGCCCCCGTAAGAACCCTATAATAGAGAATTACTTAACCTCTACAGGTATATCTATAAGGCAATCTCCGCCTATAGATATATTAGTTCTAGTATAGGAAACCCCTTTTACGGACTTATAACGCAAAGAGACCAACGGACTACTTAAAAAGGGCGTCTTTGCGGTTATAACAGAAAGAGACGTTCCGTAAGGCATCCGTATATTTAACTTACGCTTTATTAACAAAATTAAGCACCCTAGTACTAATAAAGCCTTTAAAAAATCAAGGCTTATTATATAAGCTTATAACGACTAGGGAAAGGGCCTAATCCTTACGCAATTGCCTATAATTTAATGAGTTGGTTAATAGATTATACTTACACTTATACCTAGACTACAGCAAACTAAACCCGTAGCCCTCTACTTACGGGATATCTCGCAAGCCTATATACAGTCTAATACCTACCTAAGTAGGGATATCTTTATACGGCTACCCTATAAGCTTAACCTATAACTAGGAACAATTTTATAGGTTATAAAACCTCTTTACGGAGTACTAGAAGCTAGAAACCATTGGTTTAAAATATACTATTAGCACTATATTAGTAAACTCAAAATAGAACAATCGACCTACAACCCCTACCTCCTATATAGCCCATTAAACGGCCTTAGTATTATTAGACTCTAAATAAACAATACCCTCTTCTTAGCAGATTAGACCTTTGCGGATACTAAAGAAACTAAACTATAAAAGGTAAAGTTCTTAGCAAAGCCGTAAGAGCAGTTAACTAAGTAAACTCTAATTAAGTTTAATAGAGGCTTAATTACATAAAAGGGCAACCTAATTAAGCTAACTTAGAAACGCTAAGCTTAATACCTAAAGCCCGTTATAGTAAAGCCTATAAACCTTACTAGTTCCCACGGAGAGACCTATAAGACCGTAAATATAAAGGACTAATACGCTGCATAGCGTGCAAGAGGCGCCTATATTGCCATAGTCTGCCAACCTAAATCTGCTTATAACTTATCCTTTACGGCCTAAGTAATAGACCTATAAAAAAAAATTTAAGCAGCTTAATAAGTGCATTTAGTGGCAAATTAACAATGCAGTAAGGGGACTTACCTTTATACCACTAGACCTAAAATCCCTTAGCCTACTAGTATTTACGGACACATCCTTTACTAATAATAAAGACCTATCATCACAAATCGGCTTTGTAATTATACTTACGGACCGTAATTAAGACGCAAATATACTATACTAGTCTTTAATTAAGTATAAACGAGTAACCCGTAGTATACTAGCTTCTAAACTATATATACTAGCTTATAGCTTTAATATAGCAGCCGCAATTAAATCAACGGTCTAAAAGATTCTATAACTGGAGCAGTTACCCCTAGTCTTATACACCGATTTAAAGTCCCTCTATAACTACCTAGTTAAACTAGGTACGATATAAAAAAAAAGGCTTATAGTCGACCTAATATGCTTATATTAGGCCTATAAATAACGTAAGATTATAGAGGTTAAATAGATCAGCGGCGGAAATAATCTAGTAGACGCCATAACTAAGGCAAAGCCGTGTTAAGCCCTTAAAACCCTAATTAACACAAATAAGCTTAACCTAAAAGTTATAAAATAGGTAGAATAAGACTAACGGAGCACTTACAGTTTGTTTATAACCTATTAGAAGGCCGTATAGCTTATTATACGGCCTATTCTACGGACTATAAGCTATTAGGTAGAGAACGGTGGAAAGCTACAGTGAAACTTAGTGGACTTACGTAACCTGCTAAATTCTGCTATATTTTACCAGGGTAGTTAAATTAACTAATTACGATTTTCCATCCCCAGGATAGAAAATCGCTATTAGCTTACTTAGTACTAGCGCCTTAGCGGCCCTTAAGATCTAACTTATGGCTTATCTACTGCCCGTTAAAAGGCCGTATAGTTCATTTTACAGACCGTAAGCAGAACTTACGGCCAGCTTAGGGTACCGTTTAGAAGGCAGCTTAGACGGCACCTTAGGGGAGATTTCCTATATATTTTCCTTTATGTTTTATAATTTTATTAAAGCAATTACAGAGGCTATATATAGGTGGTTTCATTTTTCAAGTACCGCTAGTATATAATTATAGCACCTGTTATACTAACCGCGTGCTTATACATTCAGTACACTAGGTACGCGTTTAGGCGTTTAGTGCACTAACCACTCGCTTACGCGTCTAGTACACTTATAAAGCACTAACTAATTAGGGGGGAGGTGCATTAGTATATAGACTATATAGTCTGCTTTATATAATTAACAGTTACCATTATCCAAAAGAGTATATAATACTATACGTATTTTATGCCCCTAGATCTAACTCACTTATGCTATTAAATTAGTACAAACAGCTGCTAAATGCTAGAAAATGCTAGAAATGCTAGAAAATACTAAAATGGCAGAAAAGTAAAATTAGATACTAGTAAATTTTTTCCTAACGTAGATAACGTAAAGTCGCCGTATAAGCCTTATAAGGCTAGTATTAATTAGCTCTCTACCTTATATAAGTAATATAGGTTACTTATAGTTATATTTAGAGACCTATAGCTCTAAATTAGAATTGCATTTATATATAAGGACCTCCTTATCCGTATTTACTTCTCTAATATACCCCCTACCTAAGCCTTTATATTAATCGCCGGTAAAGCTTTTACCCTCTTCTACTTATTTTAAGAGTAGTTAGTTATATAGGTATATTATATAAAAAGGACAGTTTACTTATAGTATAGCAATATTACTAGAGAATCTCTTATATAATAGGACGAGAAGTATACTAGATAATTATATTTCCCAATTCTTAATAAAGAACAATATTAGTAGGATTTAAACTTATAATCTATTAAGTTTAAGGTTAGTATATATTTACCTACGCTACCTATACGCCTTTAGTAGTTACCTTTTACTTAAAATTATTTTATTTATATGCTCCTTTCCCCCCTTTAGTATTATATAATACACTCCTTATATACTTTCCCTTATATAACTATAAGAGAATACTTAAAATCTTATAAGTTGCCTAGTCCTTCGCGTATTCTAATACCTTAAGTATTTATATAGTAGTACTTATATAATCTTATAAAATGCGATATTAAAAACCTAAAAATACTCTCTTTAGCTTATTGCTTATTCTAGATATTAAAAGAACTTTAATTATAAGCTATAAGAGTTATAGAAATCTTATATACTAAGAGGCTGGTTTTACTATTAAATAGCTATTATATAGCTATCGAGTGGAATTAGATTCCTATTAATATAGTTATTAAACTTATTTAGACTCTGCAGATAAGTATATTTTAAAAAATACTAAAGACAAGCCTTAGAGAAGGTAGAGAGGTTTTCTTTAAACTCTAAAGGCGACTTTTAAGTTTCCTTAGTTATATATAATATAGTTAAATCTAAAAGTATTACTTTCTCGCGAAATTTCTTTTAAAGCTTTTTTTTTCCTTTAATGGTAATATAATTATTCCAATCTTTTAAAAAAGCCGTATAATACTTTAGATTAAAAGCTTATACCACTAAATAGTAGGGAGAATTATTTAGCTTCTTAATATACTTTGCAATCTTTTTTTTAGTATATTAAAGTTAAGGAGTTATAAACTTATCCTTAGCCTTAGTACCTATTACCTATAGAAAAGTTAGTTAAAGAAACACTAAGAGTATTATATAATATACTAATACGGTCTATATTATATCCTTAAAAATATTAACTAATTTTAGAACCCTCTTTAGTGTTATATAATCTCTTTAAAGAAATAGAGTTACTTTATAAAAGGGTTAAAGGAAATTATAAATCGTATAAAGATATATCTATTCGCCTATTAAGAGGATATTATCTTTTAAGTTATTCTTATAGTTCTTAACGTAGAGTTAAAGCCTAGCCTTTACCTTATCCTTTAAAGCTATATATAGTATAAGAAACTAGCTAGCTAAGCAATAATTATATAACCTAAGGAAGCTCCTGTAGATGCCCTAGCCCCCTACTACTAATACTAACTATTATAGGTAACTAGTTATAATATATTTTAATATAAATAGATCTATCTAATTATTACTAGCTACTAAATTTCTTTAATAAAAAATAAAATGGAGACCACGCATTAGGAAATGGAGGTTCCTTTACAAGCAAGGCGCGCTCGCTTCCCCACCCTAGTTTAGCTAAGACACAACCTTAACCTCGACCATAAAAGGCCTTCTCCCTTACTGCTTTTGCCCTTATGCTCTATCTCCTCTTTTCTTTCCCACTACCGTGCTACCTTAGACTCTAGCTATTAGCCGTAAGGCATTTTCTATCCCCTTAGCATCTATACAGGTGCTCTGCCCGCCTTCCCTAATCTCTATATATTTTATACTAATAATTACCTAGCGTTATAACTCTTCGGCCCTTTTTATAGGATATATTTATACTCTCTTCTGGTATTAACGCATGCTTCGGTCCTACCGTATTCCTCTATTCTTCTCTCCTCTCTCCTCTTCTTCTGCCTATATCCCCTACTAATTAGTGCACCGGAATAATATTTCCGTTTATCCTCTTCTTTACCTCCGCCTCTAGTAGTGTCTTAAACGTAACTATAATATATAACTTAATCCCTATTAAAACAGCTATAAATAGCTATACTAAGAACCGCCTAGTAATAGATTATATAGGTTATAGCTACTGCGAGCTACGGGACGCGTTAGGCAGTGTCACATTATAGTGTTATAATAAAGGCGAAGCTAGACGCTAAAGTGGGTCCTTAGCGAAACTATAGGCTAATACTAGTCACTTAGCTTAGTTAAAGCTGCGCCGCTAAAAGCTAGAAGCCCTCGCCCTCCTTAACGCCTTCTTAACTTAGACCTAGACCTTACTCTTCCCTAATAATTAGAGGATTGCATTATAATCGGAAAAGCTACTAGGCTTTAGTTTAATCCAGCCCCCTATTTAGCTAAGGAGGTATAGGTTACGGAAATATCCTTTATATAGACCTAAGACTTATAAGGCGGAATCTGGGGGTAAATGGCCTATTTAGTAGCATAGCCTGGCTTCTAGTGGAGCTAGTGTTATAATCTTACTCTTAGCTAATAAACACTAGAGAAAAATTCGCGTATTTAATCTTTTAACGAAGACGGACTTTATACGGTGGCTATATTAGCTAAAAGGGCGCATTAAGATAGATACAGGCGTAATCGCCTAATCTACTCGCGCTATCTGCCCCCTTATGTTGTTTGTGACATCCGGCTATAGGCAAAGGTAAAAGCAAGGCTTTTGCGCATATTTAGGAGGTTAAGTAGCGGCTGTAGGCTCTATAGAGTGTAACTAAGGAAGTTCCTTAGATCTAGGGGAGAGATTTAAGGATACCCTCATTACTTAGAGTGTCTTTTAATGCTCACAGTAGAATTATAGTACGCCCCCTACCTATCTAACCCTAGGAACTATGGTCTCGCAAAGGATCTAGCACAAAAGATCTAGTTTGCTAGTATAATTGGGTTAGAAAACGGATATATTAGCGCTAGCTCTAACTCTAAAGAATAAGGGCAGAGGCTAAATATACTAGCTTAGTTAGTTAGGTCTCAATCGCAGTTTCCTAATAGGCGTTAATCTTATAATAGAGTTTAAGCCCGTATAAACCTTTATACGTTACAAATAGTAATTACTAGCGGAGTGTAGATTATACGTTTTAATTCGCTATTAAGTTAATAAGGTTATTTTAGTAGATACTACGGATATAAGCTAGTGGCAAAGAAGGGACTGGCGTAGACTTAAAAGCCTAGTATAACCCGTCCTTTAGGGCTATTAAAAAGGCATAAGGCAATAACAATTCTAATAATAATGGTAGCAGTAACAGTAGTATCTTCTTAACCCCTTCGTTTTTATTTAGGAATTTTACTTAATAATATTAACTTTTATACTACACCCCCTAAAAAACTAAAGGCTTCTTAGTATTATGCAATTACGGCTTTTAAGGTAAATATAAGTAATATACCTAAAACGAGGACAAAAAAGAGGAGAGTACCTTATTTCCCTTTAAGAGATAATCCTATAAAATATTTAGCCTGGTTATACTCAGGCAAGTTATTTTATATTGCCTTTTTTAAATATTCTACCTAATAAGGCACCTGCAGATCCTAAGGCTTTTAATAAGTATAAAGATATTTATAAGAATATAAGTAACAGCTAAGACGCTAAAGGAAGCAATTAAAGTAATTTAGCAATTATCCCCTCCTTTTTTTTCTAACAACTAAAATATATTTAACGGTTAGTAGCAAATCTAATATTTATTAAAGATAATATAGCTAACCTAGACTTAGAACCTAAAGCCAAAGGCAATAAAGCTGGTAATACTGGCAATAAAGCTAATAAAGTCGGCGATTAACTAGTACCTCATGGGTTAGGTATACACTTCCCCCCTATATAACGGCCTTACTTAACAATTATTAGGTAGCGGAAATAACCGCAGCGATAAGGACAATAAGGATAAGGAGTTACCTTCTTTAGAGAAGCTGGAAGATCTCTTTAGCGCATCTACATATAACTATCTTAAACCTATAGCAGAAGACGTTAATAAAATAGATAGCCTAGCTAAGGGAATTAATATTATAACTATCCCCTAGGCTATATAGAAGTTAGAGACCCACGTAGTAACTAACTAAAACTCCTTAATAGCTAATAATACAGATAATATTAGTAAGTTATAGATATTAAAAATATCGTTACTATAACCTAATAGCCATAACACAGATAATCTACTTATTAGAGAAAAGGGTAATTATAAGAAAGGGAATACGAGAGGCGAATTATCCTTTATATTAAGGAAGCGGAAGCTTAAGCGGGACGACGTCATTAATTATAATTCTAATAACCCTACTAAAGAGAGTAGTAGGGGTGGCGAGGGCGGCGAGGGTAGTAATAGTCTACGTCCCTAGAAGTAACAAAGGCCACCTACCTATTGCGAAGACTTGTCTTCTAGCTCCCCTACCCCTCCTATCCCCGACCTTAACTCTTAATACCCATAAGTTAACTAGTAAGCGGTATCTACTCTACGGTCTACCAGCCCTTCACTTTAGGAGCCTACCCTTCTCTATAGTATTAAAACGCCGCATAATAAAGCTAGTAATCGTACTTATAATAAGGACAAGGACGGTAATAGTAGTGGCGTCGCTAATAACTAGAGTAATGTTTTAAACCTAGAGCCTACTGTAAAGCGTTATACCTAGACTAAAAAAGATAAAATTAGCAAAATAAGCTTGGATAATAAATGGGAGATAGACGATATTTTAAGAAAAAGAATAACTAAGTTAGGGCGCGAATATAAGGTAGCTTAGAAGCCTACCTAGGTTTATAAAAGCGGGCTTTTAAATTCTAAAGATGCCCTTAAGTCTTACTAAAGACGCGTTTGGCAAGCTAAAGCTGGATCATTATAGGTATACTCTTTTTCTAAAGCTGCGAAAGTATAGGGCAGAGTTACTGTGCAAAATAGACGAGGCTAGTAGCTCAGGCGTATTCTTATAGTTCTTTTACTAGTTAAGGTCCTATTTCTAGCACTTTTTTAAGTACCTATACTAACCTCCTATATACGTAACATCTTAGCAAAGTCTAGTCAGTCTCCTAGCTAAACTTAGATAGCTAAGCTTTACCATCTACAGCTATAAGCATAAGGAAGACGGGGGTTAAGGTGGGCTAGCCTAATATAGGCAAGAGTAAATTATTCTAAAAGCATCTAAAGATTCGATACCTAATAATAACTATAATCACTAGTAGTGCTTTAGAGCATACCCATACCGAGATCTTAGTACTTTTTTTTAATCTTAAAGATCTATTTTAGGCCTGTTCTATTTCTAGTATAAGCTCTATTTAGCCTAGTATCTTATAACCTCTAGCTGTAAATTATACGTAATACGCTTAATAGATAAAGAATTGGCTTTAGTAAGGGTATACTAACTAATCTTAATTAGGTATAGAGATGCTATACTCTTACTAATAATTTACTAACTAAGTAAGTAAATAGTAAAAATTAACCTTGCGAACACTACTACGTAAAGCCCTAGAGATAAAATATATAAAATATATTTCCTAAATTAATAGCATTTAGTAAAGGGTAATTATACAATGCTTTAACATATTTAAGATATCTCAGTATTATATAACTTTACCGTTAATATTAACAAAATGCCTTTTAGGGAATGTTTCACCTTCCTCTATTGTTAGTAGAGGAAACTCCCCTAGTATGTTTAATATTCATTTAACATTTTATACCTATTAAAAAGGGCTTATACGTACCGAAATTAGCTAAGGGCGTTAAAGGATAATACTAAGAAGTAACGGAAGAGGTTTATAATATAGCATCGTTATATATCTATAGTAGAGGTATAAAACCCAAAGGAGCTTAACCATACTCTATATCGCTAAAGTGCTTATTACTTAGGTGGCTATATCTGCATAGCAATATTACAGTCTTTTTAGAGAACTCTAGATATAAGCAAACGTAGTACTAGAAAATACGCTTAGAGAGAAAACTTAGTTCCGGGTAATATAGATATTAGGGTAAGGTTACAAAGGATTTTAAGGAAGGTAGGAGGGTAGATAAATTTAAGGGCGGGGAGTAGAACTAAACTTCTAGCATTAGTTTATCCTCCTTATTTTCCGTTATTCTCTTATCCATCTCTTCTACTACTAGTTCTCCAGCCTCCTTTAATATTCTTAGGAAAATCTCCAGGTTACGCTTCTTTTTTCCTACTTAGGACTTATAAACGCATTGTGAATCCGCCCGTAAACATTTTAGGTAAGGGTTATTACCATCGCCATTATACCTAACCTTCTTTAAGGAGCATTAAAGGTATAGATTTTTATTTAATAGCAATTTCCGCTTTATTAATTTTCGTAAAACTTAACTATGGCTAGTAACAGCCGCCGTTTCATAACGCCGCTTGTGTTGCTTAAGGAGGTTATATTAGAAGAAAACTCTAGGGCATTTATCGCAACGGTAGGCCGGCTTAGTGTTTATAAGAATTAGAAATATACACCGCAGTTAAGTAGAGCAGCGACCTATAGGATAGTTAGTGTTATATTAAGTGCTCTACTCGCAAGTAACTCTTTATATAATTGTTATAGTTACATATATAATCTTTCCTAGATAGTAGCCGCCCCCCTTTAGGTAAACTCTTAACTCTAGTAACTATAGGGCGGAATATCCTTTTGCTTACCTATTTCCATTCTATTACGGCAATTAGTAGTTAAAAGTAGACGGCTGAGTATATATACAATATTAAAGAAGGTTAAAATGCGGAAATATATAGAATAAGTATATAGACTACTAAGAAAAGGAGGCGGGATATAAAGTTTTTACGTATTAATATGGCGCTAACACCAACATTATATACGGAATAATCCGCCTTATTAGCAATTAATGCAATAATATAAGCATCCCTAGCGTATAACCCTAGGTCTCTATATTTAAAGTATAAGGCGTCCTCTATTTCGCATTCTAGTTCTGCTTTATATATATACAGATAAGGAAAATAATATCCTATTATAATAAGGCTAATAAGTTTAGTTTTAGCTATAAAGATATAGGGGCTATAGCAGATTTGCTTCGTCCTCTAAATCCTTATACTCTAAATCTTCATAAATGACCTTTAGCGGAGATAATTAGAGAGGTTAAGGAATCTCAAAAGAAGAGACCGGAAAGCACTACCCATCCTATAACTATCGCGGACGCCCTTATTATTATAGACACGAAAGCCACCTTTAACGCCACTATAAATATTACTAGTAAGGTTAGGGACACCTTTCTGAAATTTACTACAGAGTCCGCCTAAGACGCTACTATAAACTCCCTAAAGACCGCCCTAGAAGCGGATATAGAAGCTCTTCTAAAATATATAAGAAGGAAACTTAAAGAGAATTATGTCCTAAATAAAACTAGGGTACACTTTTATGCCTACTATTATTTTTATAGGCAGGAAAAAGTAACAAATTAGAAAGGGAGTAGGTATGGCGTTTACTATTACCAACGATGCCCTTAGTATATAGTTACATAAAGATAACTATTAAAATTTTTAGTTAGTTAGGTAGGAAACCGGTTAGTATATAAATAGCACTAAAAATAGCTGCTTAAGGCATTATATCCTAGGGCCTCAAGTGTCCCCTTAGATAAAGAAGAGATTTTATCTAGTATTTTTTTAATGGTCACGTTAATAGTCTCTATAACGGAAATTCTCCTAAAACAGCGTTAGCCTATAATTAAATTAGACTTATTATTAACCTACTACGGCCTTATATTATTAGATCCCCTAAAAGAGGACGCTATTTCTAAATCTATATTAGCAGATAATAAGGCGCTCGTTGCTAGGTAAAGGTTAGTAGTTAATACACTATATCTAGAATCTCAATTCTAACCGCAAGTGCTAGCGACCTAATTAATAATTAGTAGGAGCTAGTAAATGACGGCTTTAATAAGCAAGCTAATAGTTAAGCGAGTAGAATCTATATTAAAGGGTAGAGCGGCTGTAAATAGCTAGCAGAAATAGGGCAGACCAGAAAATAGTTTAAAAAAAGTGGTAAAAATAGTAAAGTTGGGGTAGGAACGAATAAGAGCTATAGAAGAAAGCGTTAAGGCAATTAGTAGAGTAGATATAATAAAGGTAATTATGCATCCTGGCGTAATAGGGCGAAATTAGCTCTATATATTACTTATCTCTATCCCTCGCTTTTAAGATCTAAAGCATTCTTAGGTTTATTAAGGCGTTTTAGCCTTAAATTCTTACGGGATGCATCGTCGCAGCTTACGTCGTTAGAAAAGTAAATTAATGGGGCTTTATAGCAACAGTCCAATTAACTAGGGAGATAGCTATATATCCTCACTTTAATTAGCTATTTAGTTTTCTATTATAGATCTTTAGAGGAGTATAAGTTGTAGTGGTAGGGTTTAAATAATATAGCGTCTTAGGGATAATAAGGCGAAGGGGCCAATATACGTCAAGCCAATATTATAGGGGGTTTATAATCCTTAAGGATCGTAAACCCCTACACCGTTTCCTACTTTTTACTCTTATACCCTACTACCTTCTTTTATTAGGGGGCCTATAATATTTATATCTTAGTAAAAGGGTAATAAGACGCTTATTGGCGCTACTAGTTAGGTAGGGCCCACGTAAGACAGCTCGTTTATTAGAAACGTTACGGCACTAATATTATCTTATAAATTAGACCCCTGGTAGACCGTTAGTACATACACTACGCGCATATACGGGTATACTGCTCCTTATTACTAACAAATTCTCCACTAAGGGTCTAAGAGCTTATAAGCGTTGCTTTAGTAAGAAGTAAATATAGAAAGGAAGCTTTAGAGTAATTAGAGAAATATATATAGGAGCTTAATAAAGCCACCTAGGCTGCTACGCCTCCCTTTATAGTTAAATTTATATACTAGACTGTGCTAATACTTATAGTATAGGCGGAAGTATCTTCTATAAGCTAAGATTTGCTTAACTAAGCTTAAACCTCTAGCCCTATCCGTTATTTATTACTACTCTATTAAAAAAACACTTCTAGATATTACGTAAGGCAAGCGTATTTTCTTACTATATAAAATATATTATTAATAATGGGAGCTATAGTAAATTTCTAATATAGTTTTATAGCGCAATAAATTCCCTATTATAAAAAGTAACTTTAATAGTAGAAACGGAACCTTAGATCGCGAAAACATAACCCTAACTACAAAAACGGAATTCTAGACTATAGAAATAAAATCCGGATCACGAAAGCGTAATTCCACGTCGCAGTATAATAAGTATAGCATTTGCCTATAATCTTATTACACAGCATTAAAATTACCCCTTTTAATACTTTAAAACCCAATAGAAAACATCTAACGTTTATCCTCCCTTCCGCCACTAAACTAAATATTAGCTATAATATTATATCACCAAAGCCAACTCCGTTACTAAAGCGAACTCTATTACTAAAGCGAGTTCTATTACTAAAATTAAAGTTAGCCATTAATAAGATATTTCTTAAACAAAAGCATACTATTATAAAGAAAGGTAATAAACTAAGGCGGTATTACAGAGCAGATATCTATATCCTACTTTACCGTAATAGCTGGTTCTACAATTACACATCTACTAACTAGCCTTCCTGGCCTTCTGTCTAAAAACAACTTATAAAGGTTCCTTTTAATTATAAATTTACTAAAAGCTAACTACTTCTAAAGGACAAATTCTACCCTCTACTAGTTATAAAGACTTCTACAAATTTCGGCCAAGATATAGAGGATAGGTTCTTAGAGGCGAATCCTTATAAAACTACACCTATAAGCTGTTCTTTAAGAGAGACTAGCTTATTAGATACAAAATAGGTAACTAAAAGCGGTGCGGTAGTAATATAGCTTAGTAGTGTAAAGGAAAATAACATTATTAGGAGCTGTTAAAATTAAAATTATAGAAGATATAAAACGGGAACAGGATTCTTTCTAAAGTGATACTATATAAAATGAATTTATTTATACCACCTTTATATAGATGTAAATTCTTTTCCAAAAACAATAATTTAAATAACACTACTACTTAATCTCTACCATAGATGGTATAAATGCACTATAACCCTAATATAATTGATTAATCAGGTCCTAAAATGTCTCCTATCTTGCATTCCTGTTACGCCCACGGTAGGTAGAGCGGACGTTAATTATGGATGACCTATCTATTGCCTCCTAATAGCCTTAATGGCAATATTATTCTATCTATAGATTTTATATATAAACAAATGCTAGGAAGCCCGGTGCTCTCCATATCTATAGAAAATACCGTACTTATTATATACCAGAAGAATAGTTAAGTCACCTTACTAAATTAAACGCCGGCTAGTTTATCTCTAAAATCGGTTTCTCTATCTATAAATACCTACCTACTAGCTAACAATTTAGGGATAGTGCACTTATAGGTACTTAAGGGCTACGGGGTACTACTTAAGGAGTCGTGGTTAATACTATTAGGATATAAAATAAGCCTATAGACCTCTAAGTATTGGCTGCTTAGCGTCTTAAATAAAAGATCTCCCCTATTATAAGGCAGATTAACAGGATTTAGTATGCCGCCCGTATAAGGCGAAGTGCTTATAAAGGGCTTAGCTAGAATGCTAATTAAACCACCCTATAGGCACTAATAGCTCCTTTACCACAGATAGTGGATTAATATACGAGATTAACTGGCTAGGGTAAGTCTACTACTTAGATAGTATCTTATACTAGAAAGGATAGGCGTTAAAAGTAGATTATAAAATACTATTCCTGCTAAGGGAGGCGTTATTAGGGGTTATTATTAACTTCCAGTTCTAGTTTATAACTTTATATAAACGCCTCTAAACCCTATATTGTTAGGGCTGTCTAAAAGCTAAGTTGCCTATTTACCTTATCTTAACCTTAGGCTAGGCTCATCAGCTATTAATTTATTAAGGCGATAGGAAGTTGCGTTAAGGCGCGTAATAGGGCTTAAGTAAAGCCACGTAACTAGATAGGCATTACTATGCGAAGTAACGCTTAACTAGCTATCTCTATATCACCATCTTAGAATAATTAGAAGAAAGGGGTTAATACTAGCCCTTATTATTTAATATAACCCTCCTATGGAGGCATAGCAAAGTAGGGTGTAAATAGGGAAGGATTATACTCCTGTCGTGGCCGTATTATAGCGCATTTATACTATACTAGTATCCCTAAGTTAGTAAATTGGCTTAACTTTCAAGATATAGTTAAAGCGGAGCCTACCGTTAGCTCTCCTATTAGCTAAGCGGTAGAGAGGAGCAGGATATAAAAGGCCTCTATACCCTTTAACTAGACCTATATTAAATACAGTATCCTTTAAGGAAATCCCTCCTTGTAAAGACACTTAAACTATTAGCTGCCTTATCTCTTTAATAATAAGCGACTCAGGCGCTATAATAGAGGACGATATATTGTATTAAATTAAGGTACGCTCTAAACATTAAATCCTTTATGGGATACCGCTAACAGAGCTAGGATACACCGCTTACTTTTAATCCTAAGGGCTCCGATAAGGCCGTTAATATAGTAGGGTAGGTATATAATAGTTGCTTCCCTATAGTTTTATCTATTCGCCAGCTTATTAACATAAGTAGGATATCTAGTTAGTATTAGAACGTAAAAGTAATTTAGAGAAAAACAAGGCTAATACGGAAGGAACCATAAGGAAATACTTACCCCGCACTAATAAGATAAAGAAGTCGTCTTAATATGGTCCGTTTAGTAACTCCTTCTAATAAAGCTTATTAACCCCTAGCTTACTCTATTAGGGGCGATAGAGAGACTAAGTAGCTTAATTAATTAACTTAGCTGCAGGCTTAGCCAACTTAATAGGAAAATTAGCAGCCTTAAAAAAAGCGATCGCTATATTATAGGTTATTTAGGGAAGGTTAACGATCGGATTAATAGCCTAAGAAGTAACTAGGAAGAAATAAGAGGTATTACTAGGCGGTTTTAAAACGAAATCTATACTCTTAAGAGAGGTAGTAATAAAACTTTAGATTACGAAGATAAATGGGTTGTAAAGGCTGGAAACAAGATTATGGCATCTAAGAAGAAAAGGGCACGCTTAGCCTAAGGATAGAGAAGTCTACAGAATTAAGGAGGAAATTTATTAGCTTAAATAGTACGCTCTTAGTTATTATATTGTTTACTTATTAAAGGAAATTTGTATATTAGATTTAAGCTAGAACTAGCTCTGCCTATTATAGCGAGTATTTACCGCATTTATATGCTTAATTAGTAATAAGTTAGTAGATTATATTTATCTTTTTTTAGTATTTATTAAGAATTAAGGCGTTAATTTAGGATTTCCTTAGCTTGGTATTTTGTTTCTATCTAGTTACTTCTATATTAAGAATATCTTATTATTATTTACGTGTAAAGGAACAAGTTTTTGTATATTAGATT
>Ga0307515_10006719_pt1 | contig 22908 bp, 19 predicted proteins | sample 17_EM_MG_FD_194513 | JGI IMG/M metagenome (GOLD analysis project Ga0307515, IMG submission 194513) | Populus trichocarpa ectomycorrhiza microbial communities from riparian zone in the Pacific Northwest, United States - 17_EM | ecosystem: Host-associated > Plants > Roots > Unclassified | place... | reverse complement strand
TCCGACGTATGGTCACAGTTGCCCACAACGCCAGAGTGTTTGTTTAAAATAGGAGACCGACATAGCGAGAAGAAACTGCGAAACTGCGATCGGAGGGCGATATGCAACGCGACGCGTGGTATTGACGCCGGGCACGGAGTAATCCGCCACCGGGGTGTCTCTGACGGCACTGACGGAGCGCGTCCACTCTGACGGAGCCATTCCGCCCGGACGGAAATGTTTTCTGCTGATGTCGAATGTCAGCAAAAAATCTGCAACTGCTGTCTCCCAATGCAGGGGTCCATCTCGCAGCTGTTTCAAACGGTTCTGCCCGTGGATACTTGACTGATGCCTTTTCTCCGTAAACTCAGCCACCCATACTTTCTTCCACTTGTTGAACAAGCTGAAGTTGGCCTGCCCCATCATGTTGGCAAATTGCTTCAAGGAGAATTCGGTTTGCTTCACGTTGATTGGGCAGTTGCCCTGTGCACCGGCAAAGTCCGATGTCTCTTCACTCTGATCATCTGCATCATAATCGTGGGAGGAAATCTCCGGCAATGTGGGCAAGCCTGCAATTCCTGCGACATCTGCTTTCCCCAGTTCCGCTGGTGGCTGGAATCTTTTCATTGGGAGGCTAATGGGCGGTCTTCATGGTGCGCCAGAAGGATGTCCAGATGAAGGTGGAGAGCTGGAAGATGTTGGCGGATGGACTGGATTGTTTCCAGGCGGTCCTGGAGGCACTCTTGGTGCACCTGGAGATGACTGCCCTTGTCCTGGAAACTGCGGAGGGGGGATCATTTGAGACCTGCCATAACCACCTTGGTGGACGTCATATCCTAGCCACTATAGCCGATAACTTGGAAATCCTTAGCGTACGCTGGTGGTTGCCTGCGAACTAAGTGTCGTGTTGAATGGAGAATGGTGATAAAACTGCGGAGCACCTGGGAATGGTTGCCGTGCAGGAGGGTAACCATACCATTGCAGCGGATGATATTGATTGGTGTGTTCACCAAGTTGACTGTCTTTGCCCAAGGTGGTTCTTAAAGTATTATGTGATGATTCTGAATTGTCGTCACGGCGTTGTTGCGAGGCAAATAGGCCACCCGGTGGTGCCATATTTGCTGTCTTCAGTGGAGATCCCTTCGTCGACATCCTCTGAGATGAAAGATAGTGGTAATCGACTATAGATGCGAGATGTGATGTAGAATAAATCGGATTATGGTTGAGTATACTGCAGGTAGCAGTGACCTACTGCAGAATGGAGGGCTTCTTGTATCCCACTCTGTTGTCACGAACTGTGGTGTTTCACTACTCCTTTGATCCATGAAACCAGCCCAGCTGAGAAAAAGCAACCTTAATCCCATACATCCCGCTTTCTTTGTTATATGCTTCAATTTGTAGACTAGGATATTGGATAGATGCTCACCGTTGTACGCTTCCATGACTTTAAAGGTCATCGAAAGGATATAGAAGGGATATAATATGATTTCTCCAGAAACCCAACAAGGATTAGATCCAGTGCGAAGGTTAGCATGACTATGAAAATTACACATAAGTCGTGTGTGTACGACCTTGCTACCACATTCAATACGCGGCCTTTGAGTCGAGCACCAACAGTAATGCTTCCTATTCAGCTCCCTGTCTAAACATCATATCCTCCTCAGGAACCACGCTCCAGTCAAGGATCATTACTGAAGCAACCATTCTACCAGCCTATCAGTTCTCGATGATCATTGCGTGGGCATACAGCTAGCTAGGAAACTTACCTATTCATTGTATCAAGATGATCTATCTTCATTATCAGCTGCTCAGAGGCTCACGCGGAGGGTAAAACTCACAACGCCGCAATGATGTAGCATAAGGCCAATGGTGGTAATTGCAGTGATGACGAAAGAAAACTTCACATCTCTGCTAACGATTTTCAGCAGACGATGTGCATGATCATTGTGCAGGATATGATATATACATCCAGGTTGATGAAGAAAACTGATCATAAGTTGACTATATTATAACCCTCCCCCGCATTTGGCGCGGTGCGATGCGGCTGTGAATGTGATTCACAAACCTGAGTTTGCTCGCTTTCAAACCAATACTGGGGCTCGAAATAACCTGCTGAAGCATCATCGTGATTCATCCGAATACATGTTCACTAACCATTTCTCAATGATGGTCAACACTCACCGGAAGCATGTTAAGTGCTGTATCTGGAAAAAGAAATTATTCCACGAGAATCAACTTGAGGCTCACTATCAACAATATCACCCAATGTTGATGAATGAAGTCCAATTACCTGATGGGATTTTACCACCTGTAGGCTGGGATCGACCCGAGCAGTCATGGTTCTATCTCAGTATGTGCGCCTGAATGACCATCGATGAGCTAGTCAACTAATGATCCACCAATAGACAATGTACCAGGTGCACCATCACCTGAAGATACTCCCGACGAAGAAACTATAGAAGCCCAGAAGCCTGATCTGACATGTACCCATGATCCAACAAAGACAGTGGCTCATAGGCAGGTAGTTGGAGTGGAAAATGCAGGTGGGAAGACATATGGCAAAGCTACTGGATTGTACAATAAGCATTGCATGTACTCAGAACAATGGAATCCATGGCATCGATTTCGGTTAGCACACGACTTTCAACAGCCTCAATCATTCAGTTAGCAAACAAAAACATGGATAGATCGACATCTCAGTCATGGACTGGACAACTTCAAAATCGAATCATTCCAATCAGCAGATGCCCTGCGAAAGCTCCTCTCTGAACTTGATTTCAGGCTCGGCGATGATAGTTGGATTGAAGATCACTCACATAACTTTGGAACATTATACTACAAGGATATTGTCAAATGTATTCAGTTCCATTTGGCACATCTCCCATTGCAGACGTACCTCGATTTTGAACTGGTGCGCCTCCCAGACTTGGAAACCTGCAGAATATACAGCGAGATGGACACTAGTGATTGGTGGTGGGATATGTGTGATCAGCTTCCTGCCGGAGCGACAGTTGTTCCAGTCATGTGTGCATCCGACAAAACTCACTTGACCAATTTTTCAGGGGATCAGCATCCCCGGCCAAAGTATCTCACAAATGGTAATATTCGAAAAGATATCCGCTGGACACCTAAGACCCGTACCTGGATTCTTGTTAGGCTGATCCCATGTCCCCCGAAAGGTGCCACCAATACTGACGAAGCATGGCATTGCGTCGTTGGAAATGTGCTATCTCAACTCCGGAATTTTGACATAACTGGTCCCGGCTGGAAATTGAAATTTGCTGATGGATTCCAGAGACAATTTTATGCTCTTTTGGCTGCCTGGGTCGGGGATTATCCAGAGCTAGTCATGATCGCTCAAGTCTCATATAGCTCATGCCCGATGTGTGAAACTCATAATGGTGTGCGGATGGGGCATTCAACTTTTCGACCATTTGATATCTCAAGAGATCAGCATGTTTACTCGCAGCTTCTGGACGAAACTACAATTGATGTTCTGCACACTCTTGGTGTTCATCCAATCCGCAACCAGTTCTGGCAATACCCTCTCTGCAATGTCTATCGGCTTTGGCAGCCTGATGAATTGCATCAGCTGCTACTGGGTTAAGTTAATGACTTATTGCACTGGCTGCTCAAATACCTAAAAGCTAGAAATTTCAGAGATCGATTTGAAAATCGATCCACATCAGTACCACGATATTCAGGCCTCCAGCAATTCTCAAAACCATTCGATTCGGTGAACAGCGGCTCCTGATAGGGTAAAGTCATCTGGGGCATGATCAGAACACTGACAGTGAAGCGCGCTGCAATTCTTGACTGCTGCGAGGATGACGGGAAAACTGCAGTGGAAGCAGCCTCAGATGACATGGCAAAGGGATCAGTGCTGGCATTATGTCAATTCTCTCTACTTGTTAGCAAACAAAATCACTCTGATCGATCTCTCACAGCACTAGACAATGCACTGAAGCGATTTCACGAGAAGGAGGGTGCATTATGAGAACAGAAAATGTCGAAGACTGCGAAGGCCAAAGTGGATGAACAGATGGCACCAGAATGCCATCAGTTACGAGAAAACAATATTGATTAAATTCGTGTTGCCATGGAGGTTCAGGTGTATGGGGCTCATATGGTTAGTACCACAAAACGAAGGCAATTCCAGGTGCGCCTGAATAGAGCCTGACAAGCAGCAACCAAATGGTCCGATGATGATTGGCAGAGGGCAAAAGAATGATTGGAGCGCGAAATCCATCAGGCGACACCTGCTGAATGTAAGCTTTTCGATACATTATTCCAACATCATGAGCAACAACTATTGCAGGAAGTTGGGACTAAGGCAACCGGTGCCAGAAGCACATTCGCCAAAAGACTTGCTCAAATGACGACTGCTACAGAAGAAGAGGTGTAGGGGCGGCACACATAACCGCTGACAAGTGTGTGGAATTTCAGGTCTGTCTATCAGATGCTGAGACTGAAACCACCACCTGGAGAATCGCTGATACGGACCGCATTGTGGATCCGCTGGAGAGAGAGATCTATGGTATCACATCGAATGAGCAGATGCAGTTGAAGAAGGAATTCTGGAAACGCTTGATCGAGTTTGAAGCTTGGTGGAAGGCAATTGGCATTCAGATCCTCCGGAAACCATCGAACAGTGTGTGATCCATTTTGGGTGCCAGAGATGCATCTTGTGAGACATCTATCAGAGTCAATTCAGCATATGGGTTCTGGTGACAATTTCACCACCAATATTTCTGAACGGCTACATATCGGCAATGTGAAAGAGGCATATAGATCCACCAACAAAGTCAATTACATTGGACAGATGTTGAAGCACAATGACTGGTGAACCGGACTGGACTATATTGAGGAGAAACTGTCGTATCTTGCCCTTGAAGGCTGTTATGATATTGACTCTGCAAAAGTTTCAACCTACTATCCGCTGCAGATAAATGGTGTAATACTCGCAGAGCCCATCATTCACGCGGCCAGCATTGTCAGGACGAGCCGTGTTTCCACCCCATATCGCAACAGGTACATCATTTGAGAGATACTCATGTCCATGGATGGTGCAGAAGTATCAAACTAACCTCACTCAGAGATGCATCAGAGGATTTTGGAATTCCCAACTTTGGGCAGCTATTCAGTGCACAACTTGATGAGGACTGGGGACACGATATTCTTGGACTGGTGCTCAGATATCAGCAGAATGTACTAATCGACAGTATATTCTTTACACTTCAGAATGGGCTGTCGTACTACTGTCAGCCATTTCACTGCCCTACATCTGTTGAGCGTCTAGGACCTGATTCCAAGGTAGAATATACCAATCCCAACCAAGGGATCATGCCAAAATCTCATAACATCTAGGTTAAATATACGGAAAGTGACCCCGATAACACTTTCGAAGGCCGAGTTCCTTCTTTTCCTGTATTATACTTTAGTTGGACTCCAACAAATCAGATCCTCCAATTTCAGGAGCGCCTGCCAGCCGGAGAAACAATACCGACCATTTCTACACGGTGCAAGAAGACTCAATAACGCATATTACATCCTCACGTTCAAGAATATGCAGTGGCGATTCCAACAAACCAGTATGATCCGCATGGTTGGGCTGAGTGTGTTGACGGGTTCATCCGGGTTGTCCAACAGACTGATAAGATGCTTATTGTACCTGTCGGAGCAATTGTTGGACCGGCACACTTGGTGGGAGAGAACGCTGCCTCAGATAGAATCGATAGTGTATGGCTTATAAATCATCATGTGGATATAGGTACCTACTGGACTGTATATTCGGTTACAATGCCTGAATCATGGTGTGCAGGAGGAAGAGAGTTAATCGAATTGTACTATTTGATATAGACATTCTAATAATCACTCCCAGAGAGTATGGCTCCAGGTTCTCACGGTGCACCAGAATAGTCTTGGAGACGCAGCCAATACTCCCAATAGCTCCGAAATCTGCACATTCTAATACCTTGATTTTGCTGCATTTAGAAGACAACTATACATTCTTCAGGATATTCTTGCAGTGTGTTCGACAACATCCAGACCATTGAGGAGCACTGGTCAAGTAGTCTCAGAGCACCTGAGAGCACATTGCTTTGCATTCAGACAATCTGGGAGCATCTGGGAGCATCTGGGAGCATCTGGAAGGATCAGTGTGGCTGTTCAGAGCTGCTGTGTTGTTCAGTAATGACTTCCAAACCATTTTACATTTTGCTGATGGGGAAATAGACTTTGAGGCTGTGATCAAGCGAGATTGGAGACTGTAACCAAGCAAGTTTGGAGATGCACTCCGAGGCCGTAATCAAGCGAGTTTGGAGATACACCTGGAGTCCGTGATTGAGCCAGTTTGGAGATCATTGTCAAGCGAGTTTGGAGATGCTCTTGGAGGCCGTCATCATGTGAGTTGAGAGATACACTTGGAGGCAGTGATTGAGCGAGTTTGGAGATGCACTTGGACGCCATGATCGAGAGAGATTGGGGGAGTACTAAGAGGCGGTCAATCTGGAGGTGGTAGTTGGGGAGGGAGGCGCGACGGGAGCTGAGACTCGATTCATTGGTACACTCGGAATTGTCCGAATGCAGAGAATCGAGTACAACATGGTCTGCCAAGAGTTGAGAGACTGGCTGGGAGTGGGAGACAGTTGATCTTGGGATGATGCAGTATGCGCTGTATGGTGTACTCGGTGTATGCTGTACTCAGTGTATGCGGTACTCAGTGTTAACTCATCATCATGGCATGGAGAGATAGAGAGCGATAACCTCACTTCGTGTTCTTAGGTGACAGTTGAGTTGAGGACAAGAAAGAGAGAGATGAGAGGGTATGGGGGAAATCATCTTGAGAAACTGGGACTTAAGAGAATTTCATGTGCCAGTCGATTTACCATCCTCAATAGAGCAGGTATGAGTCCCGATCCAGCGTGTAATTACACCAATACGAGGTCTCCTAAAGCCAATCAGGCATGTCGTGCCCCTGATTTCTCATATCCGCTCGTAATCCTCCACATCATTCTCATCTTCATCCCCCATCTCTCCCTTTCTCGTCCACAACTCTACCATCATCGCTGAACACAAAGTCAAGTCATTACTATCTATCTCTCCATGTCATGATCATGAGTTGACACAGAGTACAACATACACCGAGTACGGCACACAACCAACATTGTTTGTCTTCCCTTCATTCCCATAATTTCGAGTTGACCCATGAATATAGCTTCATCTTCCGGCGTGCCTCCCTCCACAATCGACTGCCATCAGCCAGCTCTCCATCAGAGCTCAAAGGTAAGGTTACCTTGTCACATTCCCACGGTTGCGAGTTAATTGATTGATGAGAAAAGTCTCAGCACTCGGTGCCCCGTCCATCGACTGCCTCTCAGTACTTGCCCAAACTCTCTTGATTATGGCCTCCAAGTTCGTACGATCATGGCCTCCAAGTGCATCTGCACACTCGCTCCATCAGCCAAGTGTAATTCGGTCCGGAAGCCACACACAATCCTCCCAGATACTCTGGGCGACCTCACCAGTGCTTCTAAGTACCTCCAGATGCTCCCAGGCCCCCCTGGAGCTTTGCAAAGTGCTCTCAGACTCTGCAAGAGGATTCTCAGGTGCTCCTGAAAGCACCTGCGGTTATGGAGGTGCATTTAGGATGCTCCATCTAGGATAGTCAAATTTTGGAGCTCCTGAGACCTCGGCGCAGATCTGCAGGAGACTTCGAGAGAAGCTGAGACCACTGCGCAGCGCTGTGGGATACTTCCAGAGCAGCCGAGACTGCTGCGCTGCTCTGCAGGAGACTTGAAGCTGGATTCTCACAGCAGTGGTTGTTACATAAACACAAGGCATTTCGTCTTATCATATTCATCTTTGTTACAGTAAACAAGATTCGCTACATCATATTATGGCATGCATCATTTCAGTCTCTCTCTATATATACATATGGTCAATCTGGCCGCAGATGGTACTCGAGCATAATCGGAGGAGCACCCGGCCACGCCCATTGAGAGAACATTTAGAGATGCACCATTTGGAGGCCGTTGTGGTGAAACGATGGAGTTAGATGGCAGAGAACCCACCATCAACACTCTGCTGCACCTCTTGCGATATCCAAGCGGGATTCATGAGAAAGAGCAGTTCTAGTTCGAGGAGCGTAGGAATCGGGTGAGAAGATATGATAGTACCCGCCGTTGAGGATCCCACGCAATTGTGTGGATCCACGATATCGCGGAAAGAGCGAGTGACACCAAAAGTTTGGAAAGATAGAGTGTGTATTATCATTGTATGATAAGATGATGCCTATCTTCTCCAGGGTCTGCCGAGAGATGAGAGACTAGCTGGGAGCGGGAGACAATCGATCTTGGGATGATGCAGTACACAGTGTACGCAGTACTCAGTGTATGGTGTACTCGGTTTATGCTGTACTCGGTGTATGCTGTACTCGGTGTTAACTCTTGATCATGGCATGAAGAGATACAGCGCAGTGACTTAGCTTTGTGTTCTTAGGTGATGGTAGACTTGAGGACGAGAACAAGAGAGCTGAAAGGAGATGAGGGAAATCATCATGCGAAACTGGGACATTAGTGAATTTGGTGTGGGAGTCGATTCACCATGCCCTTTACAGAAGGTATGAGTCCCGATCCGGCGTGTAATCACACTGATACGAGGTCTTCCCAACCCAATCCGGCAAGTCGTATCCCTGATTTGTCATATCTGCTGGTATCCTCCACATCGTTCTCACCTTCATCCCCCAGCTCTCTCTTTCTCGTCCACAACTCTAACATCATTCCAGAACACAAAGTTAAGTTATGCCTCTCTATCTCTCCATGTCATGATCATGAGTTGACACCGAATACAGCATACACCGAGTACCCTGGATTGTTTGTCATCCCTTCATTCTCATGATTACAAGTCGACCCCTGAATGTAGGTTCAGCTTCCGGCGTTCCTCACTACACGATCGACCGCCATCAGCCAGCTCTCCATGAGAGCTCAAAGATAAAGTCACCTTGTCACATTCCCACAGTTGCGAGTTAACTAACTGATGAATAGAGTCTCAGCGCCCGGTGCGCCGTCCATCGACCACCTCAAAGTACTTGTCCAAACTTGCTCGATTACGGGCTCCAAGTTCGCTCGATCACGGCCTCCAAGTGCATCTCCAAACTCGCTCAATTACGGCCTCCCAGTGCATCTCCAAACTCGCTTGATCACGGCCTCCAAGTGTATCTCCAAATACCCTCGATTACCATCTCCAAGAGAATCTGCAAAGTCGGTCGCTCACGGCCTCAGAGTGTGTCTCTGAGTTCACTTGATTGTTATTGTCAGGCGCACCTCGAATTACTCTCAAGCGCCGCTTGCAGCCAATCCAGATATACTGTGTCTAGATTGGAAGCTATATAGATACCTGTATGAGAATACACACTGAATACATGAGTTTTAACAATTGTTGAACTATATGTCGTAGCTATGATTTCGAGGTGCACTAGCAGTATTCCTAAAGAAGATGTTGTTTCTCCCAGACTGCTCTACTGTTATTTGAGGTGCTCCCAGACTTGTCGCCGGCGCACCGAGGCTTGTCATCGGCGCACCCAGACTTGTCGCCGGCGCGTCCAGACATGATGCAGGAGCTCCCAGGTGCTCCCAGGCGTGTCGTCGGCGCTCTCAGGTGTATCGCTGGCGCTCCCACGTGCTCCCAGGTGCACCCGAAGTTCTTTCCGGCGCTCCGAGGTGTTCCCAAACCTATTACAATCACTCCCATGGTGCTCCTGTACCAGTCACCAGAGATCCCAGTTATTCAGATGGCCGGCCGGAATGCCCTCCTATGGTCTGATACTCTCCTGAAATTGACGCATCTAAGTTTACACTCCAGATCCTTTCAGACACTCCTAGAGTCTTCCAGTGACTAAAATACTTTTTCCTGATGTTGTGTACGATCTCGGAGTGCATCTCTTAGTTCACTCCATCACCGCCTGCAAGTGTATCTCCACATACACTCGCTTACGGCCTCCAGGTGCATCTCCAAACTCGCTCAGTTACAGTCTCCAAACCCGTGTGATTACGGCCTCCAAGTGTATCTCCAAACTCGCACGGTTACGGTCTCCACACTCGCTCAATCACAGCCTCCAAGTGTATCTCTCACTACGCTCGATTACCGCCTCCAAGTGCATCTGCAAACTTGCTTGATCACAACCTCGGAGTGCATCTCTCAGTTCACTCCATCGGCATTTTCTGGCGCACCTCCAATTGCTCCCAAACACCGCCTGCAGCCAGTCCAGATATACTGTGTGTAGATGGGTAGCTATATAGATACATAGATACATAGAATACATGAGTTTTAAAAATTGTTGAACGATAAGTAGTAGCTATGATTTCCAGGCTCACCAGCAGTGCTGCCAAAGAAGATGTTGTTTCTCCCAGACTGCTCTACTGTGATTGGAGGCGCTGCCAGACTTGTCGCCGGCGCTCCCAGGTTTGTCGCCGGCGCTCCCAGGTTTGTCGCCGGCGCTCCCAGGTGTGTCGCCGGCGCTCCCAGGTTTGTCGCCGGCGCTCCCAGTTGCGCCCAGGCTTGTTGTCGGCGCTCCCAGTTACTCCGAAGGCCGGCAGCAATGCCCTCCAACGGTCTCATACTCTCCTGCAATCGACGCATCTAAGTTTACACTCCACATCCTCTCAGACACTCCTGGAGGCTTCCTGTGACTAAAATTCATTTTGCTGATGTACTCCGCTTGAGAAAGTCTCTTCATGGCCTCAAGCAGTCTTCGCATGAATGGTCAGGCACATATAATCGCTTTGTGATGTCGATTGGATTCGGGGCATCACTTGTCGACGGAGGACTGTTCGTGCTGGAAGATCAAGGCACAGTCGTCGCTGCAGTCATTCTGTACGTTGATGATCTCCTCATCATTGCTAACAACGGCATGATTCGGCAGATCAAGGATCAGATTAAGAAGCGGTTCCGGATGCAGGATCCCAGCAGTGCCTCCTTCTGTCTCGGTATGATCATCGAACGTGTTCGGGACCATCACACGATCGACATCCATCAGCACAGCAATATTCGGACGAACTTGGCGAAGTTCAGAATGGACGAGTACAGACCAGTTGCCATGCCTATGGCGATGAAGCTTCAGAAGTGGAAGCCCAAGGTAGAAGCCCACGATCCAACCATATACCAATCAATGATCGGAAGCCTGATGTACATGATGACGGCCACTGGGCTCAATATGGCATGTGCACTCAGAGTTCGCAGCCGGTACAATGATGACCCGAGCAATAAGCATATGGTAGCTCTCAAGCTCGTGTTTCGGTACCTGAACAGCACAGAGAACTGGCGTCTGCATTCCCGAGGAGTCCTTGGAGAAAGCACACTCAGAGACGGCGCACCTAGATGTAACATGGATTCGGACTATGCTGGATGCCCGGACGGCTATGAATCGACAAGTGGACTGGACATCACCTTCGGAGGAGCAGTTGACAGGAGATCGAGAAAACAGAAGTTGACTGCCCAGTCCACGACCTATGCCGAATACTATGCCTTTAGAGTCTGCTGCATGAGACTCACACAGATATCGCATCTCTAGAACGAGCTCGGCATCCCTGCTATCCCTCACATGTCCTCCGATTCACATTCACTGATCGTGAGCATCAAGAACAGGATCTACCGAGGAAGTGTGGTTGCACACATTGTGACAAAATACTATCGTGCTGCAGATATGGCTAGGGATGGAGAGATCGACTTGAGCTACGTACTGACTGCTGAGATGCTCGCCGACCGCTTCACAAAGTCGCTGCCGAATCCCGCCCTCTTGAAGGAGTGTGCTGCAATGGGAACGATCGGAATTGGACTCGGAAATGGCGTAGGAAATGGCCTCGGGATTGGAATCGGTAATGGCCTCAGAAATGGTCTTGGAAATGGTATCGGAATTGAAATTGGAAATGACATTGGCAACGCCGTTGGAAAGTAAATTGATTGGGCACGGTTGTTCTGAGGAGATCCGCAATGTTTGATTTGCTTTTCTTCCCTTTTGATTACTGTTTTGTTTGAAACGGACATGATAGCCATCCTGGAGGAGTGTTGAGCTGATTGGAAGTACGGATATCAGTATGCCAAGGAGTATGATGTAACTTGCCTCTTTTGTAGTTTGCGCCATTTGTCATCGATCGACCTTATGTTGATGCGACATCTATTGTTACATGAGACAATTGACACATGTTCGCATACACCCACACGGACTCGACTACTCGAGCACACTCCACTGTACCACAGTATGGTAGGCAGTGGTGGGTGCAACTGTGAATCGAACTAAGTGATTGCTTAAGGTAATTGAGCATAGACTAGGTGTGAGAGTAGTAGCTTGCAATCAAGATGAAGTTAGTAATAGATATGATGAACTTAAATTGTTTGAAGTACTTTTTAAAAAAAATAGCAAGAATTACAAGCCAGACCTTCAACATGTTACTCGATTCAGCACTGGTCCATTCATTTACATTGCAAAATTTGGCTTTAGGCTTGTGAGTATTAATGTTGTCAGATTGTATAGGCGATTGTTTATCTGTTACATTCAAACCCTTTCCCAGGCCATAAATATCTTGCAAGCCTCTAATAATCTATTTCCTGATAGACTCTCTAAACACACCCCTCAGTAGCTATTAAAGTGAGTCAACATTCATGTATCTGTATGTATTATAACCAGCTTGGGCATTGGAGTAATTTGAACTGTATACGAAAATGCAAAACTCCAGTTCTTGAGTACCTACATTGGACAAATAAAGAAATTGTTCGGAATGGTAGTGTTGTGGGAAGACTTGATCTTCCGCACCACAGCTTACATTGACAGTGGGGCACATGGAGATACAGGGATAATGGGGGTGGACATGGTAATACAAGTGTGTTTATCAAGGAGACCCTGGAGTAGATAACTTGAATTATCCCAACACACAAACCATGAGATACAAACTCTATATCTTACAGCTCTTGTTCCCATGTACTTGGGTCAGGATTTTTTGAATTCATGTAATATTTGTGGTTCATTATGGCTGGGTATGCTCTGATATCCGATCATTTGCTTTCTACACTGCTCAATCCAGACCCATTCTTCACTGATAATGTCTCTTTGTAGTCTGCAAGGTGACTGGTGGAGCATTGATTATAGGCTTCCAGAGTTCTTCATCTGCCATTGCACCACAAATGTTGCCAGTTGGATATTTCTGTGGAAAGCAGAGTACAGAATGGTGAAAAAGACCCCAACAACCTTAAACTAATAAAAATAGAGAGAAGCAACTAGTGAAAGACACCTACCATGCAAGAGAATGGAATGCTGTAGGCCATAGCAATCTTCTTCAGGGCAGTAATGGCAATGTCAGTGTGGAATACTGTATGGGAGAAAGCTGGGTACATTGAGATTACTAACAAAAAAGAGACTAATGATGTACTCAGCCAAATATCCTGATAATTGCACTAACCTTTTAAATAGAATCAATAGCGAAAGAAAACAACCAACCTAACAATGGGATGATAGTTACCAACCATATACTGGAATGAAGACTGGGAGAGTTGCCCCAATGGCTCAATTGCAATGATAGATATTTATCTATGGCATGTACAACAGACCCTAATCTGATTGGATGATTACCCCAGAATCAATGACACCACCCACTCATATGGGAAGAACAGAGGGAAAACTGCACAATTCTCTCCCAGGGGTCCAACATTGAACATCAGCCTTGACATTGAACCATCGGAAGAAAATACGCCATCAAGTGATTATGATTCCCAGGCTACAGACGATTCTGATTCGAAGAAATATTAAATACATCCAATAGTTATCCTATTTATGTGCATCAGCAAGAAACATTGCCGTCCGGGCGGAATGGCTGCGTCCAGGAGGAATGGCTGCGTCAGAGTGGACGCACTCCGTCAAAGCCGTCAGAGACACCCCGGTGGCAGATTACTCCGCGCCCAGCGTCAATACCAGGCGTCGTGTTGCGTATCGCCTTCTGAACGCCATTTCGCCGTTTCTTCTCGCTCTGTCAGTCTCCTATTCTAAACACACACTCAGGTGTGGTAGCCAACCATGACCATACATCGGAATGGGTTCATTGGGTACACACTTGCATCGGGATTGCAACGCAATGGGTGATGCAGCGAAAATATCTCCTCACGTTCCTTCTACATTAAGCTCCAGGAATGTAGGAAGGTGAGAAGATATGATACTACCCGGCAGTGAGGATCCACGCAATTGCGTGCATCCACGAAATCTCGGAAAGAGCAAATGAGACCAAAAGTTGGGAAAGATAGAGTGTGTATTTTTGTTGCATGACAACATGATATGAAAATGAGATGCTGTCTATCTACCCCGGGGTCTCCCAAATATATACTCCGTGTCACGCATTCCACCTCCGTTACCCCTGTATCTCCGTACACCGACCGTCGCTCTTTCACAATAGACTTGTAGGCCGTGAATGATCAAGTTTAATGATGCACTGGGAGGCCATGATTGAGTGAGTTTGGGGATGCACTCGGAGGCCAAGATCAAGTGAACTCACAAGATGAACTGGGAGGCCGTGATCGATCGAGTTTGGAGATGCACTCTGAGGCTGTGACTGAGCGAGTTTGGAGATGCACTTGCAGGCTATGCTTGAGCGAGATTGGGGGAGTACTTGGAGGCGGTCGATTTGGAGGGAGGCGCAATGGCAGCTGAGACTCCATTCATTGGTTAACTTGTAATTGTGGGAATGTAGAGAGTTCAGTACAACATCCGCCGAGAGATGAGAAACTGGCTGGGAGCGGGAGACTGTCGATCTGGGGATGATGCAATAGTCGGTGTATGCAGTACTCGGTGAATGCAGTAGTCGGTGTATGCAGTACTTGGTGTTAACTCCTGATTATGGCATGGAGGGATAGAGAGGGATGACTTAACTTCGTGTTCTTAGGTGATGCTAGAGTTAAGCACAACACAGAGAGGGATCAGAGGAGATGGGGGAGATCATCATGAGAAACTGGGACTTAGAGAATGTCATGTGCGAGTCATTTCTCCATCCCTGAAACGGCTGGTACGAGTCCCGATCCGGCGGGTAATAACACCGATACAAGGTCTCATATCCCCAGTCTGGCAAATCGTACTCCTGATTTCTGATAGCCTCTCGTACGCTCAATATCGTTCTCATCTTCATCCCCCATCTCTCTCTTTCTCGTCCACAACTCTAGCATCATCACAAGAACAAAAAGTTAAGTCATCCCTCTCTATCTCTCCATGCCATCATCACGAGTTAACACTGAGTGCAGCATACACCGAGTACAGCATACACCGAGTACAGCATACACTGAGTACAGCATACACCGAGTACAGCATACACCAAGTACAACTCACACCGAGTACAGCATACACTGAGTACAGCATGCATTGAGCACAGCATACACCGAGTACACCATACACCTAAGATTGTCTGTGGTCCCGTCATTCTCACAATTTCGAGTTCACCCCTGAATGTAGCTTCAGCTTCCAGCCTACCTCCCTACCGATTGACCGCCACCAGCCAGTTCTCCATAAGAGCTTCAAAGGTAAAGTCAAGTTGTCACATTCCCACAGTTGCGAGTTAACTAACTGATAAATTGAGTCCTTGCGCGCTGTCCATCGACTGCCTCCAAGTACTTGTCAGATCTTGCTCGATCACGGCCTCCAAGTGTATCCCCAAAATCACTCGATCGCTGCCTCCAAGTGTATCTCCTGACTCGCTTGATTACGGCCTGCAAGTTCGCACGATCATGGCCTCCAAGTGCATCTCCAAACTCACTCAAATACTGCCTTCACAAGTGCATCTCCAAACTCGCTCGATGATGATCTCGGAGTGCATCTCTGAGTTCACTCCATCTCGGCCTCCAAGTGCATCTTCAAACTCGCTGTAGATGGGTAGCTATATAGATACATAGATACATAGATACATTGATACACAGATACATCGATAAAAATACAGACTGAATACATGCGTTTTAATAATCGTTGAACGATGGGTAGTAGCTATGATTTCCAGGCGCACCAGCAGCGTTCCCAAAGAAGATGTTGTTTTTCCCAGAATGGTCTACTGTGATTCGAGGTGCTCCCAGACATGTCGCCGGCGCTCGCTGGTTTGTCGCCGGTGCTCCCAGGTGCTCCCAGGCTTGTCGTTGGCGCTCCCAGTTCCTCGGAAGCTCGGCAGGAATGCCCTCCTCGGATCTGATACTCTCCTGAAATTGACGCATCTAAGTTTATACTCCACATCCTCTCAGATACTCCTGGAGGCTTCCAGTGAATAAAATACATTTTGCTGATGATATGCAATACGACCCATCACCTGGGCGACGGGAAGCATGTAAATCTCCGTCAGAGGGTACAATGTTCCGCCAGAGCCATCAGAGCCATCCGAAGCACCTGGGTGTTTCTGACGGATACTAGAGTTGTTGCTGATGTGACATGCTATAACACATGCTAATGAGAATACTAGTTGTCCTTGAGTGGGACACGGGAAATAGAATACAAAAAGTAGTTGCGATAACAGCAAGTAAAGAGATGAAATTCTTTTTCAGAGATACTAATGCTAGGCTGAGAAGGGAACAAAAGAAAGAACTGCCCTCCAAAATACCCACCCTCAGAGAATTGACCCCAATTTACACTTGCCAATACAATCTTGCACACCAGCAACTGTTCAATTTATCATATCAATCATGAGCCAGTCTGCAAACTGCTATTACACAACCAATTGGAATTTCCTCTGAGCACAATCAACAGGCTTCTGGCACCGCTCATTGTACTATCCATATCAGGCCATCAAGAAAACTATCAAATGCCACTCCCTGGACCAAAGGCAGCCCCTGTCTTAGGAAAATCAGATGTTACAAACTTCATTAATGCATGTGAACCCATCTGATCTTGCTATAGATCCGACCTTGCAGCTGATGACATTATAGCAAAACTTTCTATACTAAAACCCTGAAACCATCCTGGAGACCATCTAGTAAATGAACAGATATTAGACAAAGGTAACAGACACAATATCGATGAATGGAACAATGAGAATGAAGAGTGAGACATGGTGCAAGTCAACAGTAGTGGGGAAGAAGAGGAGGATAGTGAAAGCATGGAGAAGAGAGACATACATTTAGACTTGGAAGGGGGAGAAAAATGGAAGGCAATTGTATGTAAGAAGACAGAGTATGCATCTGAACCGGATTGAAAGAAGGGGATAGATGAGGTATGTAGGGGTGGAAATAAAACAGTACATGTTGTGAAGGAGATTCCACAGGATTTAATAAGTACTAGAAATTAGCAATACTAAACAATCCATCAGGAAAGTGTTGAAAATCAGCAAGCAACTGGCCAACACAGACCCATTGATAATACAGCTCCAAATGCTTCAAAGATTTTCAAAGTTACATGAAAGAAGTCACTGGCCATGGATATTGGAAACTACCATGTCTTCCAAAGCCATCAACTTGATTACACAATCCTGGCAAGACAGAAGATTGAACCTGGCAAATTGACATTTCAACTACTACCAATAACTAAACCAATCTCTGTTACCAAACGGAAATGAGTTGTTGTCATGACCCCTATCACCTCAGCAAATATAATAATCCCACCTGGTTCAGTATTCTCCAGCCCAAACGATGCCGTCAGATATATCAAATATCAATATGATACCACATCTCTAACAGTCCTTGGCAAGATTCATTCAAATGAGCTTCCCAGATTCATTCATTGCCAATTAGAGATTTGTGTAATAATTCATAATTTTGCCAGTGTGTAGCACATCAGGTGAAAACTGCCCAATTGCAAGATGGTCACTCCTGATGGTGATATGTTTGATTTGAGCAAGGTAGTAGAATCAGTACATGTCACTATCCATGGAATGATGTATATTGGTTCTATCGTTTTACTATGATCTGGATCTGAATAGGAAATGTTTTACCACATCTGGGAAATGAACATGTGAAAGTGTACAAATAACCTGGACAATGGCAGTAGTGATGGAGGGCAAGGCTGTATACTACGCAGAAAGATGGTTGGGGTTATTTGGTCTGAAACGTGGGAAAGAGAAGGGTTCAAACTGTAATAAAAAAGGACAAGATGAGGGGTCAGTTTATAGGAATGGGATATTTGCAGGGAAGGTGAGAGGGTCTTATAGTTGAAACTAGCAGGGATCATTTACCAAAGAAGATACACAGTTATTCAGAGAAGGTGGGCAATGGTAACAGGTTCAGAGGCCAATAAGTTGAAGCATCTACTGACATTACCAGCGGGAAGAGGGAGATATTCTGTCAATTGGTGCATTGCGTCGATGATGGTGACAATGGAGTGGACCATAGAAGAATTGGCTTGACAGAGGGAGAAGAGGGTGACCAGACGCAAATCCAGAACTGTTGCGAGAATTTCAATATATAGCATTGCTTCGGATTATGGTTAAATACAACCCATTTCGTTATAGTTCAACATGTCAAAGTTCAACTGATAAGAAAGCAGCACAGCCAGTTGGATGCATACCAATGACTTGTGTGTCACTCAGAAGAGGTGGGGTATCCCCATACCAGGTGAAAGTACATCAGATGCTGGACTAGATTATAGAAAAAGAGATATTGAGTAGGCAACACCAATACCAGTACCATGCAATGACTGTGTACAAGAGCTGCAGACAGGGTATATACTGGATTTCATGGAGAATGAAACCCTCTGGAGTATGATGTTGAATATTGAATGACAAGTACCACTGTATGATTTCTGCTCAGAGTACTATGCAGCAGACCCTGGAAGATGCTGGAATACCACCCAATGTTATAGAGTTTTCCCAAGCCTTCACCAGGCTGCCAATATCTGTACTTGATAACTTTCAGTGTGGACAACCTGAGATGTGGATTGGCTGACAGGACAGATACATGGAGCTACAAATTTAGTATCAACATTTGTTAGAGTATTTTGTAAAATACTAAATGCCCACTGAGGATTAATTGGGAAATAATAAGTTGCATTTGTGGAGTGAAGGTTTCAAAGTGTCAATACAAAAAAGTTGACGTAGCAGAAAGATCAGGAATCTGATTGTTTACAATAGCATACATCCAGAACCTGATTATATATTGTCCAATCTGGAGACAGCTAGAGAACATAGCATAGAATACTGCCAACTGGAATAACAGCATGAAAATATCAATGTTGCCATACAATACCTCAAGCAGTCAAGAGATCAAAACAAATGCTAGATTATCCAAGCAGCTGACTTCCAAGCTGAAAATCTCCAGGTGGCAATGTGGTACTTGAACATGAAATCTATATAGAGCTGTATCATTGTGCCAAACTGGATGCTATAAGGGGTGGACCCTACCACCTCACCAACATCACTGAGAGGTTGGGGTCCTATGAATGGGCAGAGCTGGATGGACCACATCTAGAAGTCTGAATAACTGTTAGTTGACTCAAGAAGTTCTTCACTGACTAAAAATCGTACAGTGCCCATATGAGTCTGCCTAGCAGCACACGGGATGAGGAAACCAAGCATCTCGAAGATTGCAAAGAAGATTCAGTAGCAGGTAGCAAATAGCAAAACAAAAGAGAGAATTTAGTAAAGTCAAAAACCCATGAGACATGATTGCAGTACAGGTGGAGGACCTGACAGATTGCAAAGAGTTGGTGGATAAATGCAATACCCTATATCTAGTGTGGGCTGACCACCTGCCCAAACAATGATTGCGAAGTCAGTGTAGGAAGAGAGGGATTGAAGAGATGAGATCCATCGCAAGGACCGAAATGGAATGCAAGAAATTGGCATGACATGTAACCAAAAGAGAAGACATGACCCACAAGAGCTAAAAGATGGAGATATCAATACAACACAATAGAGCAGATTTGCATGATAGAGGGGGAAGCAATGCTCCTACAGTATATGTTACACCCATGTGGCACCAACAATTCCTGCCAGTTTTGCCTAATCATTTAGAAATCTCAAGATCAACACGGACTCACTAACATGGCGATGAGTGGCAGATTCGACAGGCACACCAGGAAGAACAGAAATAATCTGCCAAACTACTCAGACCATCCAACAAATGGAACGAATGGATAGTTTGCACCAGATATGGGCAGAGGGCGCTAGAGATACTGTGAGCCTCATAAAGGCTGGAAATTAGCACAAGATATGCGCCAGGTATATAAGCAGCACCCCTTCTCACATTCCTGTGGAGAGACAATGTACTGTATAGTTCAACTCACTTCACACACTGACTACTGCATCTAATATTATCATCTCAACAATACCTGATAACCAATAACTGGCAAGATGATGTTCATGTCAATCAATAATGTTACAGTAGCAGATGGCAACACTACGGATTTCAAAGTGTCCCCAACAACTCTCACTATTCCTATGAACTTTGACTCTATCCTGGTGAGCACCACCACACCCACCACCACCACTGTAGCCACCACCACCACAGCCACAACCAGAACAGCCACCACCTTCACAGCATGCATCTCCACAGCCACTTCTGCTGCTGACAAACACCTCGACTCTACTGCAGCCACTACTGCTGGAGCCACCACAACTACAGTCAGCATCACTGCAACCACAAACTCCCCAGCAGCCACCCACACAACCACCGGAGCCAGTATCATCACCATGGTCACCACCACTACCATTATTGCATATATAGCATCCTCAAATATCTCTGCTATTGCAAATAATCCTTCTCCAGGATCCTGTTTATTACAAATATTAACACAGCTACAAAACAACCTCTGCTAGAATCAATTAGTCGAATTATTTTCAAGAAGCCATGGAGATTATTTCTTGTAAACTAACCCCTCAATACCAAGCAAACTACATGCTCGAGATCTATGAAAACTTTAGCGACATTACTGATGGTGCCAATACTCAGATTTCATAGCTATTGAACTTCACAGAAAGAAACCTAGACTAGAAAAATTTGAAATCCAAATGTTACACATACTACCTAAATGCTTTTCTTTGCATAGGTGCAAATTTACTACAGGCTGCACTATACATACCAGTGCACACACAGAGCTCATAGCAAGCTTGCTGTGGACCACTGCACTATGTGCTCCCAAGGCTCAACTATAGTTGATGTAAAGAGATGTGAGAATGGGCCTATCGACCTATATACAGTTGGTGGATGGAGATGGATCTATACCTGTCTTTCCTTCCAGGAAATATTGTTGTATTGTACACACTATTACTGTGAATCCACTCTAAAGCACACTTGCATTTGAGAGCCTGCTTGAGAGGCTGATTCAGAGCATGCTTGAGAGCCTGCAGGTGTGCCTGATTTGGAGCCTGCTTGAGAAAGCCACACTTCCTGAGCAGTAGAGCAGTCCATGGGAGACTTTTTGCCGCATGAACACTCTGACTGTGTGGAATGTTTTGCCAACAGATGACTTTCAGTCTCTTAAAGCTTTTACATTAAAGTTGTAACCTGCCTACTTGACTAAGTGCTTTTGGTACCATCACGATCAGCATTACCAATACTATTATCATCACCATCAAAATTACCAGCACAATCATTATCACCATCACGATGATCAGCCAGACACTGATTCTGCACACCCAATGCCCATTGGTGAGCAGAAACTGGCTGCAGTTTTCCCAGAGGAAATGAGTCCGAAATCTGCTCTCCTCAAAATTCAATTATCAACCTTTCCTGCAGCATATACCATTGCAGTTGTCAACACCATGACCTTGAGGCATTGTGAGATCTTGCCATGGTGGGCGCACTAATGATAAGGTTCAGACTACCATATTGACCAACATCAGAATTTCAGCCAATATACGCTGCCTGCGACGTGCCACACACTGCACACTGCCTGCTGCCTGTCTTCCCTGAATCACTACCCACTACATGCCATCTGGGTCACACCTTCCGGTACCTGGTGTCTGTAACTCAGCCAGTCTCTGGATTGAGCATGCAGGAGCATACATGGAAGCATGTAGTCAAGTGAGATTGAGGGTGTCTTCCACATGGAGTGTGTACTTGGGGGCGTAGAGCCAAGCGCGCTGGGAGTGTACCATGGAGTGCAATTGGGAGTGTACATGAGAGTGTGCTCGGAATCGTAATTGAGAGCAACTTGGAGGTGTAGTTGGGCATACCCAGAGACCTTACTTAGGAGTGTACAGTCAAGCAGACTGGGAGTGTCATCAGGTGAAGTTGGGAGAGTACCTGAGAGAGTGCATGGGAGTGTGCTTGAGAGTGTCTCTGGGAGTGTGCCATCAAGTGCAATTGGGAGGGTCCTTGAAAGCATGCCTGGGGGTGTACTTGAGAACATACTAGAAGGTGAAGTTGGGAGTGTACTTGGAGTGTAGTTGGCAGCAGCTTGAAAATGTACTTGTGAGTGTTAGTCAAGCAGGCTGGGAGCGTGCCATCAAGTGCAATTGGGAGGATTCTTGAGAGTGTTCTTGGCATTATGCTTGAGAGCATCTTAACATCTTGCTTTGGAGCTTACAGTCAATCAGGATGGGAGTGTGTCATGGAGTGCAATTGGGAGCATCCTTGAGATCATGCCCTGGTATCTACTTGAGAATGTACTTGGAGGTTAACCTGGGAGCAAAGTCAGAATGTACTAGGCTGCATCTTGAGAGCTTACTTAGCAGAATCAGTCAAGCAGGTTAGGAGTAAACAATTGAGTGGAATCGGAAATGTACTACAGAGTGTTCTTATGAGTGTGCAATGAAGTGCATCTGGCAGTTTGTATTCAAGTTTGTTGTATGCAGCATAATGTATCCCTTCGCCGGTATTCGGCCCACGAAAGGGCCCACTTTCGCGTATGCTGCGCCTTCTCACTTATAACAACACAGCCACCCACTTAAACCCCCCCCTAGAATATTATGAATTGAAAGATAACTAGTAGAAGCTTCTATTTACAAATTCTTGTGGCAGTGTGACAAGTTCTGTGGTGCTGAGTTGCAT
>Ga0307515_10006718_pt1 | contig 22908 bp, 12 predicted proteins | sample 17_EM_MG_FD_194513 | JGI IMG/M metagenome (GOLD analysis project Ga0307515, IMG submission 194513) | Populus trichocarpa ectomycorrhiza microbial communities from riparian zone in the Pacific Northwest, United States - 17_EM | ecosystem: Host-associated > Plants > Roots > Unclassified | place... | reverse complement strand
CTTATTACGTTAATTTGGTGTGGTTTAGTACTTGTGTCAATTGCTTACTTTCATCTTTCAACAGTACTCTTGCTAGTGCATATCTTCAGATTTGCAGAGAAAATTAAGCTTTCTTTAATTTTCCATGAAAACAGGAGTATATATTGCTTACAAGAGAATTACCATTTGTGGCCTTGATAAGAAGGCTATAGCCTAAACCCATTATGGATGACGAAGGTGCCGATGTTGGAGTCATGTAGTCATTGGCTATATAGTTTTAAATATCATTAGCAAAGATTAATAATGGTCTTACCTTTAATCATGACTTAGCTATGTGTCTGGTCCTCACATTCTAAAAATATCTACGGGTTTCTTATTAGAAAATGGAATCTAATGTGGACCACCGAGTGTCAAATATAGTCTCCTCCTTGTAATTGTAATTGGCTTGCCAAAAATAATTAGAAAACGATTCTAATCTGTATCACTAGCTAATCAGTGCTGTAATATGGAGATATTAGTTCAAATTACATAGTCAATTACGGAGTGCCGACTCGGTAAACCCTTATGGTGCTTAGAAGTAAATATATATAATTACTCTCTAGATTTACTTTGGAAAAAAAATCAATTTTTAGACCAATCAAAGCTGAAAACCATACATTTTATTTTTCTTTCTTTCAATAATTATCTTTTAATACCATAGAATTTATTCTCAGTACTGTGGCGTGTAAATCAGGAAATTCTTTTATTTCGTCAATGAACAAAGCAATTAACCACACCATATTAGCCAAGTTTTTTTTTAGCAATGGGATATTTATTATGTGTTTCTGTAGCAATCTATTTAATTTCTTGGGTCAATATAATTACAATTAGGATTATCCAATTCTTTTACAAGTCATGAGCTCACCCACTACACGATTAAGATAGAGTAGCTAGCCATCTAATTTGACTAGAAAAAGCAACATAAATCCGAGTATATATGGATTAATTTCCTTTTGCAGAAAGACTTTTTGGAAGGTGGTGAAAAGGAAATCAACAGAGAATTACAAGGGGGCTCCATACATAACTACACTGCTGAGCACAAGTCTATGGGCATTCTATGGACTTCTCAAGCCAGATATTCTTGTTGTAACCGTGAATGGTGCTGGCGCCATCTTTCAACTCACCTATGTCACTCTCTTTCTCATGTACGCTCCGAAGGACAAGAAGGTGATCGACGTTGTCTCTATATGATCTTTCTTTTTTGTCTTCAACTGATCACCAATATTAATTGTTTTTCTGTTTTTGTTTCTCGTTTACATGAAATATTTATACTGCTTAATATATAATGAGAAATTAAATAACTATTAATAAATTAATATTATTGATGTGATAAATAATATATTAACTTATTGACTGTCATGCATATCGTTAAATTATGTGTGCAATTAATCCTACATGCTCGCAACATATATATGATCGTTCCCATGTTTTAATCGCTTGACGTGAGCTCTATTTTTTCTTGCATGTAATTTCACAAAGCAGCATATATCAATATATATAGAGAGATTAATTAAATACTTTTATCTGTTGAAATGTAATCAATTATGAAATTAATTTGAAAAGAGTACCTACATATCAAAACCACAATGGTTTTGCTAGATAACGTGTACTACTCCTGTTACAATTAATTAAAAATGCAAAAATCATCATTTTTAAATGTTCAAAGGCTGAATTCTCAATTTGATTTTCCACAACAATAAGGTTACTTTTTGCATAGCTTAGAAAGCTTAATTAGATTAGAGATTCCTGCAAGTGTTCTGAATCGAAATTCCTGATGTTCATTCAGATTAAGACGGCAAAGCTGGTGGCCATATTGAATGCTGGTTTTCTTGGAGTGGTAATTGCAATAACTCTTCTAGCAATGCATGGAAGTTTGCAAACTACATTTGTTGGGGTTTTATGTGCTGCGTTAACCATTGGCATGTACGCAGCACCCCTTTCAGCTATGGTAGGTCTAAATCTAGGCCTTTCTGGGTTTTGAAATCAAGCTTTGAATAGACCTGATAGTCTTAATTCTGATGAAAAATGTTGCTCTAATGTTATGCATCACAGAAAAGAGTGATGAGGACCAAGAGTGTGCAGTACATGCCGTTTTTTCTCTCATTTTTCCTCTTCCTAAACGGAGGTGTTTGGTCTGTTTATGCCGTGCTTGTCAAAGACTATTACATTGGAGTAAGTTACCTTATTTTTCATTGATCTAGTCCCAAGATTGCCTAATGGCCTTGAAAGAGGCACTTGAAAAGTATCATAATCGCTTGAATGATCAGATGTCTTAAACTAACCTCTGGTACTGTGTCCGATTTCAGGTGCCGAATGTTGTTGGTTTTGTACTGGGGTCAGCCCAATTGATCCTTTACATAATCTACAGGAATAAGTCAGCAGCTATGATCGAAGAAAAAGGCCCAGTCCACATCGAGGCGAAGGAAGGCGTCGAGATGCCTGCGAAGGGTGATAATGATGAGGAAGCTGGCAATCTGAAGAGCAGAAGCCTAGCTGAGGGAAAGGCCAAGAGCCTGCCAAAGCCATCGGTTGAGAGGCAACACAGCTTGCAAAAGCTCACCAAGACACTCTCTATAGGTGCTTATGAGTTATTGCAACATTCAAGCTGGGCTAATGATGCCGTTTGATATCTATCTAGAATTATGAGAAAATTGAAGGTCACTCTTGATGATGATGGCATGTAGCATCATCCAACATTTTCATAAAACAACACCGTTTGGAAAACTATTTTTAATTCGATGTGCAGTTTGTGCTTCGCTCTAATTCCATTTAATTTAATGCTTTTTTTTTAATGTAATACTAATTTATATAGATTTTATTAGAAAAATCACTTTCAAATTTTTTTTAAATATAATATATATTATTTTTTAAATTTATTTTTTCAAATCACAACTATAAACACTACCTACCGAAAATTTTTTATATTCTTAACTGCGTTTACATTAAGATAAGGCAACGATTGAGACAGTGGACGGTAGGTTGATTCTGGTCAAATCGTCATCCAAACTACAAGTTGATATATATATATATATATCAACACGACATATGAGGCCTACCCCAGCAATCTTTATAAATGCACCTCCTTGGCTAAAAAGCATAGGAGAAAGGGACGTCAATTGCATTTTTGACGAGTAGAATATTGAAAGAGATTTTCAATATAAATTTTATAGCAATTTAGGGTCATATATAGACAAGTATGTGTGTGTGTGAGTGTATATAATCATTTATTTGATGATTTAAGTATATTAATATAATTTTGTTTCAGTGTCATGGTAGCTATTATAATTATGATTATTTGTATTGTTCCTGTTAATATAATTTTTATAGTTTTTTTTTTTAATTTAGAAAAACTGTAGCTTTTAGCTGTAGGTAGCTGTAAAAATGGGTATACTTATTTTGAAAAGGTGTTAATTTGGTAATATTGATGATAAGTGCTTTTTGATTGAAAAGATTTTATATAGTGTTTGGTAAACATAATTGTGAAAAAAGGCTTTTATTATCAAAATTACTAAAAAAAAGTCATGAAAAAAAGGTATATCTGTGACTTTTATATGTTAATATATACACCGCAATGTAAAATTAAAAGTAAATATGAAATCAAAATTTCATTTAAAATCAATCTTAACAAAAAATATTTTTGATAGCATATCATTAATTCAATATATACATTGCATAGTCAAATTGAAATAGTAAGTGATATATATTTAATTAACATTTTTCATTAAAATAGAAGTAATATTGTCACGAAGAACCTTTTCAATTCTGATTGCCCGTATTTCTCTTATATTCGAGAAATATCATTTTTATCTTGAAGTCCTTGAGAAGAGACGTGAATAACATCTAGAAATATATCAATTGGTATGAATTCAGGAGATGATTTGTTTTTTTTATTAGGTGAGAAAAAAAAATAACGGTGGAAACTTTGATGAGAAAAAGATTTGTTAACGGTAATTCGGAGGTACGTAACTTAACTGGTCAGGTTCTAGATTTATTTTCTAGAGATCACCAATTCGAGTCTTACAAACTTCAGAGTCACTAGAGGCTTATATAGTCGTTAATTTTAGGACCCGTGAAATTAGTCAAGGTACGCGCAAGCTGGCCCAAATATTCACGTTAATAAAAAAAAAATTGTTAATGGTATTAAAACAATTCACAGGTATGAATGAAATAAATTTGCAAGGGATGACATTTATTAAATGGAAGCATAGTACTTATAGAGTTTAAAGAGGTACGAATGTCTTCGACAATTTCTCAACCAATTTTATTTTATTTTAATAAAGGTATTTAAAACAATTAATAAAAGTAAATAACAGTTGTATTAAAAGCTACAGTTTGTAGCTTTTATTAAAGGTAGCTATAAAACCATGTGTGGAATGAGATGTGATGTTGACTTTTAATTGATACCACACACTACTTCAAGATTTTGTTCTTGGATGAAAAGCCACTTCATATTAAAAAAAGCCAAAAGCCGTGATTTCTAGGCCCTTACTTAGTGTTGTTTGATTTTTATTAGTTGATTGAAATTGAATTTCAAAAAATTTTATTTAAAAATCAAAACAAAATAAAATAAAAATGTAAAACAAAATATATATATAACAATAATCTCTATCCTAAAACTATATAACACATAATTCTTGTTCAAGACAATAAATGTTGGTTTCATGCCTTTATTTTCGCAACATCAGTAATATTAAAAGATAAAAATATTTAATTTGTTAAAGAATAATATAAATAATATCTTGAAACCTCATCTAACGGCTTAAATTTTTGGGTTGAAATGATTCTTTAACATGGTATCAGAGCCTTGATAACTAAACGATTACGAGTTCGAATCTCACCTTCCTTATTTATTTGATAAAAATTAAGCACAAGGTAATGTGGGTCTGTGCAAATTTCAAGTCCAAATTGCTTTCATTTGAAAGGGTGTGTTAGAGAATAATATAAATCATATCTTGAGATCTCACCTAACAGTTTAAGTTATTAGATTGAGATGGTTATTTGAAACAATTCAATGTATCAAATAGATTTCTTTTCTTGATGGGTTTTCAGCCTTTCACTTGCTTTTGCAGGTAATATAATTTATATGATGGTTTTTGCTGCTTAATGTAAGTATTTTAAAACCATGAAAAATAATGTTTAACTGTTTACAAAATATGTAATATGCAGAAGGAAGCAGATAGCTTGATGTGTGTAGACTTCGATCTTCCCACATGGAACTTGCTTCACTTTTTTAAACCTATCAGCATTTTATTATTGTATCAAAATAAAAAATAGAGACAATAGAAATAGAAGGAATCATGTTTCTCTGTTTTGAAAATTTACAAATTCATTTTATAATTTTATAGAAATAAATTTATTATATGTTTATATCTCAAGATCCAACTCGTGAGTAGAGAAAGTCCCAGTTTCCCTGCGACGGGGAAACAATGAATTAAAGTATGATAAACAGAGAAAGAATGTGTGAGAGATGTGTATTGTGGGCATGTGTAGTTAAACATAGCATGGAAGAATGACAAAGTCTCTCATCATCCGATCCTTTATTTAATTTACTATTTCTCTGGGCTTATTGAATGGTCTCAGTTAAAAGTAATCGGTTTCTTTGTGCTCTGTTGCAGCTGCAATTGAAGTTGTGAGTTTCAAGCTATGCAGTCGAGAATTAGATTAATATCTCCAAGTTTCAAGCTATCGCAGTCGAGAATTAGATTAATTCGATCTTTTGGAAAAAATCAGAACAGTAAAAGATGTAGTGGATTAAGAAGAGAAAGAAGCACAACAAACCTATGAAACCCTCGAAAATAAGTGTGCGGATGACAATTTTGGGGGCCTAAGCTGCCAAAGTTTTGTAGGCGAAAGAACAGTATGAGAAAGCAGGTAGTTGCAGCTCCGCAAGCCTGCTGAGAAAGTGTAAAAAGAAGAAGCAATTAACGGGACATAGAAGGAGATGACATGGAAGTCAGCAAGCAAGGCAGATTATTATAGCTTGTAAAGTCATCTCACAGCCCATCCATTGTCTCCATATTCATACAATGCAACATATCCAATATCTGCATACAGAGCAGGTTCCTCTTATGGCTTGCTTGCAATAGGCTATAGCGTCCAGTTAGTCTTCAAACCTTTTATAAGTAGTTTTGCCCCTTTCTCTTGTTATACTTCTCTGCAAATATATCTTATATTCTCTTACCTAAAAGAATAGCAAGAAGTATAATTGAAAGCTATTAACATCTGATCAGGAAATATGAACACTGATAGTGCTGAATTTGCAGCAAAACCATGCCAATCCATCATTATTACGGATTAATCTCCCGTGCATTCTTGCCTTTTCAAGTGTGTGAGCTTCACTGGTTTTCTTAGTTGCTGCAAAACCATGCCAAGCCATCATTATAGCTAGATTCAATCTTTCCCCTTCCTTTCCCAGGACTGAAAGCTTAATCTCTCGTGCATGCTTGCCTTTTCAAGTGTATGAGCTTCACTGGTTTTCTTAGTCCTTTATATTGCTTGAATATCCAGATTTAGTCCCCAAACAGTAAAATCTTTGTAATTTGACCCAATATCTCATGGCCAATTTGGGAAAAATTTCAATTCATCTTTCATTGCCCTTTGATTACTTTGACTGACAATTCTTTTTAATGTTATTATTTTCATTTTTTTCTCCAACCTGTGAAGCCACAAACATCCAATAAATTTTAGGAGATTGGTACTTCTAGTATTCCCAAAATTACTGGAAGTTTATAATTTTCAATATGCGTGCATGTACTCTGAACTAAAATTTAATGGAAACCTAGGCAAGCAAAGTGTTGTTTGCATTATTCTTTCTGCTACACGTAACACACTGTCATCCTTTCTGCATCAACAGACAGCAAATGCTATGAAATCCTTCATACTCGAATAGTTGCAATAATTCATGAAACCCAGTTGCATCACTTTTCAGAAAATGTTTAAGAATGGCATTAACTTTCACGCGCATGTGTTTGAACAACCAACAATTTCAAGAAATAAGACTATATAGATGTTAGCCTAGCTGAATGCCACCTTACTTGAATGTAATCGAGAAATCATGGGGCAAATAGAACTAAATAGACTGGTTAAAAAGTGGAAGCCAAATTGCAAACATCCAGTCAGGGAGCTGACAATGCAAGGGGAATAAAAAAGGGAAAGAGCTGTGAAAAGAAAAGAAGAAGCCTTAGCAAACCTGAAGAGGGAAGGAGAAGCCCTGCACCTCAAGCCTCAGTAGACAACAAACAAATGGCGGCGGCTCCCTGTAACCAAAAAAATAAAATAAATCAAGAGAGCATCGTAACATATGAATCAGTAGAGGCTAACAGCAGCAGTCAAAGCAGAGGCTAAACTAAATAGACTAGTTAAAAAATAGAAGCTAGAAGCCAAAGTGCAAGAACACCGAGCCAGGGAGCTGAAAATACAAGGGGAATCAAAAAGGGAAAGAGCTGTAAGTAAAAAATGAAGAAGAAGCCTTAGCTAACTTGTAGAGGGAAGGAGAAGCCCTGCACCGCAAGCCTCAACAGACAATAAACAAATGGTGGTGGGTCTCTGTAATCAAAAAAAGAAACTAAATTAACAGAGCATTATAACAGATGAATAAATTAAGGCTAACAACAGCAGTTTTCATGTAATCTGGGATAATTTTTATAACTAAATTTTTATGTGTTAATTAGTAAATTAATCCATTGATATGAATCTACTTATATATTTCTATAGAATCAAGATTGATCATCTTTCAAAATCCAGGATAAATAAAAAATAGGTTATTTAGTGTTTGAGATAGTGGTTAATTAATATATTTAGATAATTAGATTTTTTCTCTCTAGATTAAGGAACATCAGACTAATGGTAGAAGTTTGAGTACTTATAAAAACAATCTTAATTAGAGAGATTAAAGACTATTCCATGATAAAGTTAGTATTTTTATAAGAAAGACAATAAATGACTTAAAAAACCTTAAATTTAAGGAGCAAAAATGTTTGTTTTTGAGTTTTAAAATTATCAATACTTTTTTAATCCATATAAGTTTATCTTAAGAGATGAAAAATTCTGAACCCTTACTTTGATGGTTTAGGGAGTATTTATATACCACGTGAACCTTGTCATTTTCAGAGAATCAAATGACTAAAAAGTCCTCTATTTTTGACGATATTAATAGGGGATAAATATTCTTTACATATCATTAATAAGTATAGCAAGTCTATTAAGAGACCTTTTGTATATATATGAGTATAGAAAAATCATTATATTAAATATGAATTAATTACTCATATTATTATTCTAAATTGAGAGGCATAATGATTTACTATGCCTACAATACTTTTAATTTAGGAGATTATCTTGGGTTTGTCACATAGCCATAGAACCCGATAACATTTGAATCCAAATATTTTAGGTCTGACACGTTTGTTAGATTCATGTTTGTCTTGGATTTGACTAATCACTAAACCCAAATATTTTACTTTTCAGTTCTTTAATTTTAATTTGTAATCTAATATTGTCTCCACAATTTGAAGCCTAATTCCATTTAATTAGGCTATAAAAGGGTTAAATCAAAGGAAAAAAATTAAAAAACGAAAGAGAAAAAATCAAGTGGAATTCAAACTAGAGATGATAGTAATGCAAAGATGTAGTGGACGGTATATATATTTGGTTTTACTCATCATTATCCACAACAGAAGTTCGAAAGAGAAGGCTTAATTAATGTCCATCGCATAAAAATTTCCACGGCTTGGTTAATTTCCTAATTTACACCAACAAGATGCATGCACATTCACGACCTTGCAAGCCAAAAAGAAAAGACAGAAAGGACATAAAGTGTTTGATGTGTGGATTAATGGAGGAAAGTTTTTACAGGCAATATAGGTTCATACATTACTCAGCAATCATTCAAAAACTAGTTCTCTAAGATAACTTTCACGCACCTACACATATATACATATACTTTCACCCTAAAATACTTTGCAAAAAAAAAAAAAAAATCATATACCAAAGCCACTACTTCTTAAATATTATCTTTAATATTGCAATAAATTGTTTGGTTGTTGATTAATGTCACAATTTTAGGATATAAACACTAATTTAAATTATGAGAAAAAAAAGAGCAAGATTTTAATCAAAAACCTTAAAAAAGAGAGGGTTTAAAGAGATTTATATGTTATATGAAGGAACAAGGTACGTAATGGGAAAGAGAAGAATATAATTAATTAAAACCAAACTAATTAGTTGTGTTTAGTTAATGTTTCTCAATAAAAACAACAAATATAAAAGAGATATTTGATTGAAAAGATAAAGATTTAAATAGATTTGTCTCTGAAGTAATTTTAAAATAAATTTATTGTTTTTATCTTTCATTCCAAAACAGTAATTACATTATCTCCATGTCGGCAAGTTTAATTTCTTGTCAAATAATGGAGGAAGGTATGGGATTAAAACCGAACAATTTTTCCAGAATAATTAGGCACCACCCCCAAACTAGACCACCACGCACACGGATTACCAAACCAAGCTCCTTTTAAAAGTAGAAATCATTCAAGATTAGGACAAAAGCATTCCAGTTTCGAACACAGAAAACATGTAAAGGCACGAAATGATGTTGTATAAAGTTGCTGGTCCACATGATATTATTGTTATCATCAAGATTAATTTACGTGCAACTAATCACATTGAGTGAAGACGTGGCAAAAATCTAGAGCCTAATATGCTAAAGAAAGTGCATATAAAAAGCTTGCTTCTTTGTGTCTTCATCCCTTCAAGAACCTCTCTTTGATCCATTGCATTATTCATGGCTAGCTTGAGCTTCTTTGTTGGCATCATGGGTTAGTTTCCTTTCTTCTCTTAATTATGAGATTTATTCCCTCTTAATTAGATTCATCGGTTTTCGTTCTTTTTTTTTTTTGCAGGTAATATAATTTCTTTACTGCTTTTTGTTTCTCCAATGTAAGTTTATTTAATTCAAAATAATTTCTCTTTGTTTTGCTGTTTAAAATATGGAATGTGCTAATAAGATGATGCATGTGCTTATTGTCTCTTTTGTTCTCGAGGATGGATTTTCATTAATTAATTAAAATATGTTTATAAAAAATAAAAAATAAAAAGATGATATGATTATAAATATAGATTTTGAAGTAATCTTTTGATCATGGAATTTACTTAAAGTAACCTTTGCACCACTCCGTAGGAATATATATATAAAATCTAAGATTAGAAATTTAAATTTAATTAAAGCATGTTATATACATACTTATTATATCAATACACTGATTCATGAAAAACAATTCCACCTATATAATTTACAAAATCATGTTTCTTTTTATCGTATCAATAAACAATTACAAAACTCTAATTTACAAAATAAAATCATTAATTTACAAAATAAAATTGAACAATAGATCTGTTTAGACTTACCTAATACTTTCTGGAAAAGAAAACAACACATCATGTGTGTGTAATAAATGGGAAACTTCAAATAAGTCCTCCAATTATACATGGATTCTAAATCAATCCCCAAAAATTTCAAAAAACTCTCATTCAATGTCACTGAATTCCATCCAGAACTTCACGTTTCTTCAGGGAGTTAAGAGGGGAAAAAAAAAAAGGCGATTTAGCATAGAGTTTGGCATTTTTATAGAAAATCTGTGAAGAATAATTCGGATGAAAAACTTAACGGGGAAACTTTAGATATTTGTCTAATTTATAGATGGGTTTTGCATAATTGCAGAAAGACCTTTTGGGGAGTGGTGAAGAAGAAATCAACGGAGAATTACAAAGGGGTTCCATACATAACCACACTGCTGAGCACAAGTTTATGGACATTCTATGGACTTATCAAGCCAGATATTCTTGTTGTATCAGTGAATGGAGTTGGAGCAATCTTCCAATTCATTTATGTCACACTCTTTCTCATTTATGCTCCTAAGGATACGAAGGTGACATTCATTGATGTCTCGTTGTCTCTTTTATTTTCTTATGTACACAGGCCATTGCTTTATCAAGAAACCTTTGTTTGCTTAATATGAACAAGCTCACTTTTATAATTATGTGAATTTTTTTTTTAAAAAAAACTAAAATCAAGATGGTATGGCATTAAAAATCCTTAGTTTCCTAGTTAAACTGGGTTTTTTTTTCCTTAAATCTGTTTTGTCTTGAGCTAGGCCGGGCTCAATAATAATGACTCAAATACATGATTTATTATTTATTTTTTCAGGTTACGATGGCAAAGTTTGTGGCCATTTTGAATGTTGGTTTTCTTGGAGCAGTAATTATGGTTGCTCTTCTAGCAATTCATGGAAATCTGCGAATTACCTTCGTTGGAATTTTATGTGCTGCATTAACAATTGGCATGTATGCAGCGCCATTATCAGCCATGGTAAGCTTCACTAACTAGAGCTTGTAGCTAGAATTTCCTTTGAAGTAGACATATGTAATGACATTAATTGATACCTTTAAGGTTCTTGAAACTCCTTGGATTTAAAGTTCTATTGATCTTCAAAATCATATAGCATGTTCTTGATGAACCATTTGGCTTGAATGCAATGCATCACAGAGAAGAGTAATAAAGACCAAGAGCGTCGAGTACATGCCATTTTTGCTCTCTTTTTTCCTGTTCCTCAATGGAGGTGTTTGGTCAGCTTATTCAGTGCTTGTCAAAGACTTCTACATTGGAGTAAGTTCTCGTAACATTTTTGTCATTTGCCGACTCTCTGAATCTCAAAAGTATATGAAGAAAACAACTCTTGAAATGAAATCTGATGTAAAATAATGCATGTCCAACTTCAGGTGCCTAATGTAGTTGGTTTTGTATTGGGGTCAGCTCAATTGATCCTATATTTAATGTACAAGAACAAGTCAGCATCAGCCAAAACAATGAAGGCGATAGAAGAAGATGGCTCGGTACAACTGGTGAAAGGAAGTGTCGATATACTTGTACACAGAGATAAGGACGATGAAGATGACGGTGGTATTGACGAGGGCAACTTGAAGAACAGAAGTCTCAGTAAGGAAAAGAGCCTGCCAAAGCCATCGGTACTTAATAGAGAACACAGCTTACAAAAGATCACGAAGACACTCTCTCCGAGTAATTATGAGTTGCAATATTCAAGTTGGGCTAATGAGGCTGGTATTGAGAATGGGAAACTTGATAACCCTTGATTGATGCTTTGATTTGGTCTAAAAAGATCAAGACTGCAGTCTACATACATGTACCTAGTTACCCTAGCACTTACTGTTTTTGGTCCTTTACAAAATGGGAAGGGAAGTTTACTGCATGTGTTATCAATAATCAAGGAAAAGCATATGCCTTCCGATATGGTTCCTGCGGTGTCATAATCGGTATGCTTTCCGATGGTGCCAGAAGCGGTGCCTCTACGGCCTCTTTCAATGGATGCATATAATGTGGACTATGAGCTATCGTTATGGCCTGCACAATGCTTTTTCTCGTAGTAGGGTTCTCTTTCTCCAAGAGTTCTCGTGTTCAAGTCTCTTCTTTATAATAATAAAAAAAAAAGTAAGTATTTACATGGTTAACATTATAAGTTTTTGGTGGTTTCTGAATATCATATACGTAGCAAAAATTATAAAATAAATTTATTCTGAAATTTCTAGGATCTCGTTAACTAGATTAAAAATTGTTTAGGAATTTATTATTGAAGGTTTGATCCTTTTCAGTTTTAAATAATTCTTTAAAGGCTGAATTATCGCAAACCACAAGCCTTTTAATTGTCCGGCCTTCAACAGTAATCCACACGAATCACCCGTAAAAAATATTCTAAATTCCTATTTAGAAGAGAGAAATTGTTATGTCTAGATTGCTAGCTCTAATTCTGTGTTTTTATAGTTTTTCGTGTTTAACAGATAACAACTAAAAAAATAAAAGGCATAGCTTATTATTTATAGGAAAATCTGAAAAAAAAACCCTATAAATTAGCAAAATATCAATTTATTTCCTGAATAATATTCATATATTAATTCAAGATAATTTTAGAAAGTAGCTTCATCAAGTCTTTACTTGATTTTTCTAGGTCTAGAAATATAATCATTGTATTAATTATATTTTAGTTCTTAATTTCTAAAATATATTTTAATCAAGTCATACTTAATTAAATCATCCCAGTTTAATTTATAATTAAAGGTTATTAATGAATGTGACTCATTGGATTCCTAATATTTTAACCCAAATATAAATTCTAATTCTAATTAAATAGAATTAAATAAATTAAACAATTTAATTTATTATCAATTAAACAATTGATTAATTTATATTTGAAGATCAAGGGTATCGTCTAGCAACGTGTCATGATTCCTCAAATATTAAAAAAATCATTAGTTGTTAGACTAACCTTTCAGTGACTAGTTTAATTTCTCAGTATAATTAATATATTTTCATCAATAATGTTCTAATTAATTTAACATTAAAGCATGACGTATGTTCCATGCTAAATCGTGTTTGTTCTCTACATAATATAGTAATTGATCGTTTGAATAAAATTTGACACTTTTTTCAAATCTCATTCCACTTTGGCTAAGGATTTCTCAGTCAATACTATTTGAAAACAGATGGAATATTTTCTCTAATTCACCTAGGGTAATAAATCTTTTCTTAATTACTTAAATACCTTCATATAGTTCATATTATAACTAATGTTTGTCATTTCATTACCTCGATTAAGATAACATGTAATGAAATTAAAACATAACATACTCTATATAAGATGACTTAGTGATCTCAAGTCTAAGGATCACTTGCATAACCGTCACGTGAGTCTTTTCATAGACATAGATGACCTCTTCATATGGAATTCTCATGTAGGTTAGTTCAGTGCACATATCTTATGGTAAACACCTACATATTAGTTCTAGATATTCTTTATACCTCAGCTTATGAAAGCAATTGTTTCATTTCATAAGGAAAAGAACATAATATATACAAATCTTTATGACTCTAATGAATTTTTAGTATTTAAGAGAGCATCAATCAAGAATATTTTAGGAACGATACTTTGATGTAATATAAATTTCATAATTATAACAACTCTATAAATTTTTTTGCAGAGCATTTTTGTCTCATAGATTTTATCTTTTATTCTAGATTCGTTAATCTAATATTATATGAATATTAAAAATAAATTAAGTTTTTATTAATAATAAATATATATTTACATGAATATAATAATACCAACCAATTTGCTACTGAAGATATTAAATTAATAATTTTGGAAGCAACGAAATCAAACATTTCAATGGAACATAACTTGCCTGGCATCCCTCAAAGTTAAAATGGTGGTTACATTGAATTTATATATTTTACCCTGCCATTTGAAACAGTTATACTTAAATTTCTTTATTTTTTTTTAATGTTTGTTCTTCAAATCATCCATTTTCTGCTTTCCCTCTTCAACAATTTCTGCAGCCGAAGATTTCTGAGAAACCACTGATTCCTTCATTTCCATTAACTTTTGGATGTCCGCTTCAATTCTAGCTTCTTCAAATGTGAACTGTGACAGCTTTGATTCCTCTACTTGTAATGCTAGTTTCTCTCTCTCAAGTATTGCCAGGAAATCAGGATTTTCTTTGTGAAAATTTGCAAGTTCAGATTGAGCAGATTCTTTTGAAGACCCCATAAAAGAAATCCTGTCGTTGAGTTCAGCGAGAAGTTGCTTCATATCTCGCAGAATCAGGGTTTTTATGTCATCCCCCGAATAATGACAGATCAGAATGTCGACAGTTCTCTCCATGTCACTCAGTTGAGTAATATTGTCTAAATTGGACGTTATTAATTATTCATATATCTTCAAAGCTTCTTCCATTGCTGTTCAGTATTTACAGCTCGGTTACAGCTCTGTTGACAAGTGGTGTCCCTTTCTGTAATGGCACCCTGCAAAAGAACTACATAAGATTCCAACAGCGAAAAGGGATCCCAAGGAAAGAGAGTATATGATGCTCAGAAAGAAGATGATATCATGTAGAGTTCATCTCAGAGTGGCAATAGCATGGATTGAAGAAATAACGGACAACATTCAACACTGTTCACAAATCCAGCAAACCTTGCTATGAAATAGACTGAACTTCACAGTGTGAAGTGAAATGGAAGGTAATATAGCCAAAGATCTACAGTGCCTTCTCGGACGGTCCTAAGGATATCTATAGGATCTCGCCAGGTGACAAACAATAAATCTTGTTTTCAACTCATTAATCTTCAGCTTTTGGGTCTCAAATTTCTTTAGTTTTCTATTGTTAGTTTCAGTCTCCTTGTAATTCTAGGAGTTGCTTTTTAAGTCCTGCCACTGTTGTATATGTTTGTTTGATTCTTCATTTATGCTGGAGTACCCATTACTTAACACGCAAGACATGGATTTGATGCTTGGGCACTTGAAATCTGGTGGGAAAAATGCAGGAATTTTTTACAAATAGCCAAGACTGACATGGAAATGAAAGTGGTTCATGGGTATGGATATCCAAGTCCAAGCTGCATTGTATTTTGAAATGATCCCTAATTCCTAAAGATTTTGACGTTTTGTTGATTATGAAATTCATTCATTTTCCAAAAAGAAACTGATTGAAAAATGGAGCTTCAAAGGATGGTTGCTCTCCCATTATTGCATCATCTATCGAACGTGAAGCATTATCACAAGGTAATGGAGTTCTATGGACCTTATCAGGACTGGGTTCTTGAGACCCCCCCAACACTAATGGATAGCGCATACGAGGAGGAATCACTCTATATCTCTGAAGGAATGGGGCTGCATTGGGATCATTCTCATGACAATGTAGCAAATTAATTTTGTTAATCTTCCACCAACCATCCTTTTTCAAGGAAGAAGTTGTTGGCTCCCTCTTTACTTGTTGGCCTACGTAATTTGTTTTTCTTTCCTCTTGACTTGTTGGCTCCCTCTTTACTACATACCATGCTGACAGTACATATTCCACCCTTGTTCTTATCCTTTCTTGAAGTTCTGGTTCTCCATTGAAACCCAACAGCCTTCGCATAAGATTTCAGATGCGGCACCAGTGCTTGCAAACAACGAAAAACCTGCCCATCATACGGTGATTGTGTTAAAGGATTTTCAGTTCCATTAGGCAAAGATGAGTGACCAGCTTCTTCTTTTTCTTTCCCCTCCTCCTCATCTTCCTCCTCCTCTTCTTCCTCCTCCACACCCGATCCATCATTTGACGTTGATAGATGCTGTCGCTCAAGGAATGGGGTAGCATTCAGACCAATCTCATGACCAATCTGAAAATTTTTGATCCTCCACCAACCATCCTTGTGCAAGCTAGAAGAAATCCCCACATCACACCCCACCCTCAGAAAACTTGACCTTTTTTCCCGAGACTTGGCAGTGCCCTCTTTACTACATACTACGCGGACACCGCATATTAACCATTCTTATCCTTTCTTGAAGTTCTGGTTCTCCATTGAAATCCAGCAACCTTCGCATAAGAACGCAAATTCTTAAGCAGTACATGTAAATTGAAAACTACCAAAAGCCTGTCCATCAAAAGGTGGTTCCATTAGAGGACAATCTGCTTCCTTTTCTTTCTCCTCCTCCTCATGACCTGATCTCTGCTTCTGAAGAAATGGGATTAGAACGACATCATATTGGACTGACCATGTTTAATAAGTTTGTTTATGATCCTTGCATGGAACAACTAGCATTCTAAGAATGATGTGATCAAAACAGCACACCAATTAATATTACCAAAGATGCTGAAAAAAACGAAAAAACAAAAAGCACATGAATAAAACAAATATCAGGAGAGAAAAAAGTAGAGCAGCAATAGGGCAAGTAAAAACCTACATTACATGTCATTCCAATTTGAGAAATATAACGTTGAATGTTGTTTTGTTTGATCAGAAGGCAAGAAGTACTACAAGGTTCACAATTACATGTATTTGCTAAACGAAAAGAAAAGAAAAATCATTTGAACAAAACCCTTTTGGCGTCCATCAAAGTCGCGTTAATGGTTGCATTTACTTTACTCATTTCATTTCTCTTTTGGAAACAACTGTACTCTGCCTTCTTGATGCTTTCCTCTATGTTCTTGAGCTCTTCCATTTTCTGCTTTCTCCTCTCAGCCCTCTCAGCTGCTGAGGTTTTCTGAGAAAGAACTGATTCTTTCTTTGCCATTAGTTTTTGGATTTCCAGTTCAAGTATAGCTTCTTCACTTGTGAGCTCTGAAAGACGTGATTCGTCAGCTTGTAATGCCAGTTTCTCTTGGTTTAGCTTAGCTGGCAGATCAGGATTTTGTTTGTGAAGAGACTCGCATTCAGATTCGGCAGATTTGATTGAAGACAAGAGAGATGGGATCTTATTTTTGAGGCCAGTCAGTTGTTTCCTTAGATCTCCCAGAATGGGGGTCTCTAACGCATCACCTGAATGATGATAGATTGCGTCAACAGTTCTCTCCATGTTGTTCAATTGATCAGTTTCGTAGATGGACTCTATTGACATGTCCATGTATTGTTTAAGCTTCTTTCTCTGTTGTTCAACATTCACAGCTGGGCCATGGTTCTGTTGAGGAGTGAAGTCACCTTCTCCAATGGCATCCTGCAAAAGAAATACATAAGATTCTAACAGTAAAGCAAAGTGCTTTGGATCAAGACAGTAGGGACTATGAGTTCTGGATAATCTTGGGCTACAAATGAATCAGGAGTAGAAAATGCCCATCTGTTTGTCTTTGATCACCATGGTGCTCTTACATTTATCAGGTGCAGATGGAAAGAAATAACAGATAGAATTCAATTTCAACGGTGGTCAGGCACCAGATGATCTTGTTGAACAAATTGCTACATAGTGAAGTGCTGCCTACGACGGAAAGCTAAGGCTTTCTCAGTTAATACTCAAGATAATTTGTATCTCAAATTGTTCTCCAAAGCTTATGCTGTTTCTTTTATTCATTCTTTTGAAAAAAATAAAGAATACCTGATCATGCTCAGTGTTTACGGGATCTTCAGAGGATGGATACTCTTCTAATGTCATGTCATTCTATCAAGGCAAAATAAAATTTCAAGTTCAGTTTCCAAATCGCTTCATCATGGACTTAAATGGCTAAGTTGAAAGAAATGTTTACTTCATCAGCAGAGGGCTTCTGATGTCGCAACTTTGTCAAAGGCAGATCAACATCATCATCTTCTTCTTCTTCTTCTTCTTCTTCTTCTTCATCATCATCATCTTTTGATGATGATGATTCTTCGCAATCTTCTACTTCTTTTCCTTTTCCTTCTTTATTAGAAGGCAGATCTTCTGATGACGACGACGATGATTCTTCCTCTTCTACTTCTACTTCTACTTCTACTTTTCCTCCACCTCTTCCTTCGGGGGATGGTTCTAAAAGAGCTGAAACCATTCTTGCTCTACGCTTTGGAGCTGTCCACATAAATTATCATACCAACACTAACAGTTGAGTAACAGAACTCTAAAATGTACTTGAAAAGAGGGGAGGGGAGTTATAAGATACCTCTTTGCAACTTCTGAGTACGTGTTGCACGGCGTTTCTTATGCATCTTCCTGGGACCATTTCCAAACTTGGAAACAAAATGTTTCTTTGCCTCAGAGACATATGAAGCAACATTTGCCCAGCACCATAACCACCAAAAATCAAAGGCATGATCTGAAGATGGGAACCAATGAATCTGATTTACCTGTGACATCGCAGACTTTCTGATGAAATAGTCCTTCTCTGCATGCTTAAGAACATTAGCAGCCACAGTGTTCCTAGAATGCCAAGGCTGGTTGATAGTTTGGTAGAAAGGGACAGGAACTGATTGGAGGTGTCCAAGTTGCCTAGCAAACTGATTTGGGGAGTAAGGTTCAAGGAAAAATGAAGGAGGACTAAAATATGCTGGTAAATCTCGAGCAATGAGAACTGCTTTCCAGGCATCCTTTTCATCTCTAGTGTGTTTCTGATGAAGCGTGAAAGTACGGAACCAGTCAGCACCAAATTCCCTTTTAAGAAATGGGTTCCATTCCTCTCCTTGGCGTTTCCTTTTGTTGTCAGTTAAATAGTTGAAACATTCCCCGAAAGTTTTCTCGCAATGAACCTGGCTGAAAATTATGTAATCCCCATATGAGTATATGCTATTAAATTTTTGTTGCCTTGGGCTTTGAAGATGTGTAGAAATACTACTAGCTGCAATAGGATTAAAATAAGCCTGCGCCCATAGCACGACCAGCCATAGAGGCCCACTCACATGTTCACTGAAATCTGATCTGAGAATGTTGCCTAGGCAATTATAGGCAAGGCCAAGTAAGAAGGGGGCAAGCGCTATTGGACCCTTTGCATGAAAGATGGTCTCAGCCACACATTGAAAGCCCTTCAGAACCATGACTGAGCGATTGCAAACAACAAACTTGCATATCCAGTACAAGTAGAAAGCCATTTCCTCTTGTTCTTTATCTCTGAGCGCCATAGCTCTAGTCACAAAATTGCCGTAACTAGATACACCAATCCCTAGATAAGTGTTCTTTACATCTGGCGGGTCAGTCCCTAATGTAGATAACTCAATGCCAACTGGGGAACAACTGGTGATTGCGACCACATCCTCCATTGTTATGCCCATCGGACCTTCAGGGAGGAGGAAAGCATTGCAACTTTTGTCCCAAAAACACATGAGTGCAGACATGAGAGGACTGTCAAAGGAAATGAGACGTGTAGACAGCATAATCGCTTCATAAATTCGGAGGTCACGCCATTTCTGTTCAAGTCTCTTTTCCAACTTCTTAACCCAATTACAGTAAGTTTCATCTGGTAGATGCCATCCAACAATTGGGCTGGAATTTTTGCACCAACTATGCCACGAAACCAAACTTGAGAAATTCTGCACCAGAATTTTGGCTTTCTCAGAAGGGTAATATTTAGACAACCTTGCAGCCACAGGTTTGTTATCTTCTTCAACAGATGATGGCGAATCAAAACACGGACCAAGCTTGTAACACCGAGCCGAACCCGAACCCAAACTCAATGAAGTTGCTGTGTCATGTGATTCATAAGCCTGCTGAACCTCAAGATTAGCAGCACCTGAAACCAGTGCCAATTCCTGAATTTCACCGCAATCACCTACTAGGCTAGGTACTGTACAAATCCTTGAAATCTTTGAATTATTAACCATAATTCAGTTCGCACCCTTTCTCCCCCTTTGTACGGCTAGAAAAGAATCCGCTAAAATCACATCAAAATACGCTTCACTTGGAGTTACTAATACTATTCTGATTCCGATCCAGTCCAAACTAGCATTTAATTTACATGAAACCAAGCCTGCTGTAATAAATAATTGATGTTACCAAAACAAAATCCCCATTTTATCTATGATTCCAATTCTTATTTTCTACGAAGAAAAAGAGATTCCCACTTCAATATCTCAAGTTCTTAAGTGAACCAAACTTATAGCAAATTAACATGGGAAATCAGTAGTCTATAAACCAGTGTGATAATCATTAAAGAAAAGGAAGAGAGAAGATTCTTGACCTGGAATAGTGGAGATGGCTGGTCAGCTAGATGAAGGAGAAACACAGGTATAGGCAAATGCAGTGCTGAATTAAAGGGCACTTCTTGCCGAAAAAGTAGAGTGTAGAAGTGAAGAAGAAGGGGAGACTTGCTAGGGGTTGGGGTTTAGATTTTACAGACCCTATTAAGTGGAGAAAGACTCCACTTTTTTTACCAAGTCGAGCAAACCCAATTTTTTTTTGTTAAATACAGTTTGAAACTTAAAATTAATATGTAGACAAACGAGCACTTTGTTCTTAGATTTCCTTCCCACGTCCCACCTATTTTTGGAAGTAATATCAACACATTCAATGATTTTCATTAGACGTGTTTAAAAAAGTTTACTCATATATAATATTTGTATTTTTTTTAACTCTATTTAATTTATCAAAATCAAATAATATATATAATACAGATAATAATAAATAAAAAAACCTAAAAAAAAATATTATTGATAAGATAACGAGTCAGAATTTTAAAATTTGATCAACTCAATCCAATCCAGATACATTATATTTTTTTAATTTTTACATTTGATATTTTATGAATTGTGTATTTATTTTTATTTTATTTAAAAATCTCATTGTTGAAAGGTAGGAGGAGGTAATTAGAATATAATCACGATAAATATTTGAAAATTTAATTTAATTTTAAAAGTGTCATCACACCTTTAAAAATTAGTGATATAAATTTAACTCTTGATATCTATAATATTTATAAAAGAAATTAGCCAAGCTCATTATATTTAATTCACTCAAATAAAAAAATTAAATATATATAATTTATAATTTATAAAATATTAAAAATTGAATTAAATAAAATTATAACTCAAACTCAACCCAACTATATCAATAAACTTCACTAATTTTCATACAAAAATGTCTACACTAATTCAATATTAAGACAAATGGTTACAAAATATTTTAGTTAAAATGTTTTTATATTCTTTTTAAAATATTATTTTTTTATATGTGTATTATCGAGCTTTCCAGCTCATTTTATTCCGTTGACAAATCAAGATCAGTGTACACGTTAAAATGCTGACGGTTTCTATATATATATATAAGATGCGATAAGATCGGATAATTTTAAATCATCTAGAAATTAAAAACTAATATTTAACTTATATGTATATATTAAAATGCATTATAGCGATATGAAAGGTATATTCAATATATGAAAGGCATATTCTTAATATACATAAAAAAACTAATTAATTTGTAATTGATGTTTGCATGCTATAATTGTTCAATCATGCTCATATTTTTAATTATAAGTGCAATAAAAAATATTTAACAAGCACGTCTTAGATAGGACTATAAATATATTATATATTATAATATGTAAAATAAGAAATAGGATTTTATATTATTATTGAAAAACATTTCATGCATGATAGTAAGAATATATTATAATTACATAACTGGTAAGAAAAGAACAGCGTATATTCAAACTGACTGCACCATTATTCAATTTACCTTTGGTTTTTTCAATTGACTCCATCTTGACTCGGTGAAGGAAGCAACAAAGAGCAAGATTATTGTACCAAATCCACCATTTGTGCATTATAGGACTTGTCAACTTAGAAAAGAGATTGTATAAATAATTTCAATCCAGTACTAAAATTACATAAATTCAACCAAGATTTTCAAAATTAAAATGATTTGGACTCAAATTAAGATGAACAATCAGCTCAAGTTTGACTTTGTTATTTGATTTTATGATTTTCTTCAATTTCTTTTCTATCGGCTCAGATTTGACCGGTTAACCCGAGTTGACTCGTCTTTTATTGTTCAAGTTATATATCTATTATGCTAACGCATGTTGACTTGTGCCGGTTGTTTATATTTTTTATATTTTTATATTTAATTGGTTAAAAATTGAAAAATATCATTTTTATGCTCTTGAAAAAAAGTTTTTTTTTTCAATCTATCATGGTTTTTTTTTCATCTAATTAAAATAAAACCAATTTATTTTACGTTTCGGGTTGTAAAGTTATTTAAAAAAAAAAAACATAATTGCACACCTCAACATCAATTTTACATTAAGAAAGTAATGTGGTATTTACCAAAAATGCAAGTGAATGTTGCACTATCTTCAGCTACCATGCATGTCTCTGAAGGCTCTATCAATCATAAAACTATTCTTCCTGTTGATGCTGAGAGCTATAATTTTGAAAATCATTGACATCTTCATTTGCTGTCACACCCACTTGAAATCTCTTCCTGCTTTTCCAAGCAAACTAGTTGCTGCAGCATTGTTAAATTAATTTCCTTCTCCATTGACAGTACCCTCCACCTTTTGAAGCAAGATAAGGTGCTAGATAATAACCTAGTTTGTAACTAAAATTGTACATTAAACCTAACTTGATCCTCTTCCCACCACTATAAAAACCTCACTCTATCCCTTCGTTAC
>Ga0307515_10006717_pt1 | contig 22908 bp, 8 predicted proteins | sample 17_EM_MG_FD_194513 | JGI IMG/M metagenome (GOLD analysis project Ga0307515, IMG submission 194513) | Populus trichocarpa ectomycorrhiza microbial communities from riparian zone in the Pacific Northwest, United States - 17_EM | ecosystem: Host-associated > Plants > Roots > Unclassified | place... | reverse complement strand
GTAGGATCTTTTCGACTTGTGGTGTGACGGTAACAGGGCATGTTCTCATATTCCAAAAAAAGGTCAAGCATTTGTTTGTGGTAACCAGATTTTCTTCGGTTGGATCCAGGTCGGGTATTTTGGGTTTTCTAAATGGGTTTGACACTGAGAACCCGTTTGTTAACGAGGTTGCTTTTGCGTTTTGTTTAAAACGCCTTTTGTTTAAAACACAGATGCAACTCGTTTAATAAACAAAAAAACACATTTTACTGTGTATGGGCCCCATGTTTTTTCGCGTCCGAGACGCAGAAAAGGAAGAAGCAGCATTTTGCTGCTTTGTGGACACTGTTCACGCTAAATTTAATTAGCATGAACAGTGTAGCACACACTGTTCAAGCGTGAATTGCACTGTTCACGTGAACAGTGCAATTCACTTGCACTGTTCACACACCTTTTTTTTTTTTACATTTAAAAAAAATTAGTTTTAGAGTAAATTAAATTCATTCGCACTATGATGTGAATAATATTTTTTTCCTGAAAAACTAGTATATAGTGAATTAAATTCACTCACACTATAATATCAATTTTATACCTGGTAATATTTTATCTAATTTTATTACACGCTCAAAATATTATGAAAACTGTAGTTCTTATCGGATAAATTTTGTACGTAATGGAATTATAAATAGTTTAATGGAATAATAAAAAATATTTTATATAAAGTATTATTTATTTCATGATGTAATAGGAGTAATTAATTTTACAATATTTAAATTTAAAACAATCAATATTAATATATATTTTTTAAAATTATTTTATAACCTTAATTTCAAAATCATTCTTAACCGAACACATTAAACTACTTTTTATTTAACCTCAATTTCAACCACAGTTTTAACCAAACACCTATTTTTTCAAACCAATCACAACTAAAAATACTTTTTTTAAAACAACTTTTTTCAAACTACAACCACAACAACTACCGCAATACCAAACACACTCTAACTTTAACATCTAAAGATTCTCGCGTCAACCACACGCAGTCCCGAGAAGAGTTTTTTTTTCCAAACCCATCATATCCATCCACGTGTCCACTACAAGCGGTCAAGATGAAACCTCCAAACTAGAATCTAGAAACCCAACCTCCTCTATATTCTATAAAACCAACCCTCCCTACTTCACCTAACATAGTCCACATATTTTCAATGGCAAACCCTAGAGTCTACTTCGACATGACAATCGGCGGCCAACCAGCCGGCCGGATCGTGATGGAACTGTTCGCCGACACAACTCCACGAACCGCAGAGAACTTCAGGGCTCTTTGCACTGGAGAGAAAGGAAAAGGCCGAAGCGGCAAGCCTTTACACTACAAAGGCTCGACTTTCCATCGAGTCATCCCTGGATTCATGTGCCAAGGAGGAGATTTCACTGCAGGGAATGGAACCGGAGGGGAATCGATCTACGGATCGAAATTTGCTGACGAGAATTTTATAAAGAAACATACTGGGCCAGGGATTTTGTCCATGGCCAATGCTGGGCCTGGGACTAACGGGTCGCAGTTCTTTGTCTGTACAGCCAAGACTGAATGGCTCGATGGAAAACACGTGGTGTTTGGAAGAGTAGTGGAGGGTCTGGATGTTGTGAAGGCTATAGAGAAGTTTGGGTCGTCTAATGGAAGGACCTCTAAGCCTGTTGTTGTTGCTGACTGTGGACAGCTTTCTTGAGCTGAAGAAGTTTTATTATACCATGGTTGTTATCTTTATATTTGTGTCTTTAATATTTCTTTTCAAGTTGCTCTGGTTGTTGCCTTTTTATGATAATCTACAGATACAATAAAATTAATGAATAGTTTTATATTTTTCTTCCCTTTGTGTGTGCTAAGGGGCTGGTTGGAAATATCCCTTTTTATTATTATTATTGAAGGACTGGTTATGCAACGAGGGTTGGAAAAAAAATAATGATTTTTGTGAAAAAAATATCAGATTTTTTTATATAATTTTGATATTTTTCTATCATAATCATTATATATATATATATATATATATATATATATATATATATATATATATATATATGAAATATTTTTACTTTGCCCGTTACGGTTACATTACATGACAAAAGAAACTAAAACTGAAGTAAGTAACCATAGATGTTGACCTCGTAGGATTAAAAAGTTTGTTGACCTCGTAGGATTAAAAAGTTTGTTTTCTTTGTGATCTCAAGTTTAAACTGTGTGGTTGTTTATATGATTGCCATTGGAGGTTTACATGGTCGTTAACTTCAGGGCCCGTGGGATTAGTCAAGGTGCGCGCAAGCTGACCCGGACACCCATATTAAACTAAAAAAAAAAAAAACTGAAGGAAGTGATTTTTTTTTATTTTTGTTATTTTGATCCTTAAAGTTTGTTTTTGCATGATTGGATTTTTTGGTGGCCAAATTGAATGACAATTGCTTTTATTTTGTTAGGAAAGAGCAAAATTGAAACACAGAAACCTTTTGTGGCTGTTTAGAAATTGAATCAAAATGTTAACTTTAGTCTTTATTTTGCAAGTTACAAGTCCTTTTAGTTTTTAAAATATTCTCTTTTAGTTTAAAACTTTATTTTTTTTATTTTTTTGTTTCTAGTTTGAGATCAGAGAGAAAATGATCACTGGATTTTAGCAATAAAAAAAAATACCAATTAACATTGATTATGATTGTTAAAACGGTTATTTTTTATGTCAACGAGTTTTATTTTTCAAGGTTAATTTTATTTCACTCTTGCCAGCTTTCTGTCCAGAGTGTCTCGTTCTCGGAGTGGTATCATGCTAAGAGGTTATTTCACATGGAAATTATATAAGACAACAGATATAACCTTGGAAAGTTTCAGGGTTTCAAATTGATTTTTTCTAAAAAGGCAAGACGAGTTTATTTAGGTCTATACAGTGCTAATCTAGTGTTACGAGGTGATAGAAATGATTTAAAATTAATTATGGGTGTGAAACATCCCTGGCTTGATTTCTTGACCACTATGATCGTTAAAACCCGGATAAAGCAAACGACACATTATTTACTTATTTTTTTCTTAAAAAATCATCTAACCTGTGTTAAAAGAAAAAAAAATAATGAAGCACACGCAGGCTTATGACTGTGTGTGTTTGTTTGTGTTTGTGGTGCAAAAAACGCAGTTAGGTATTTGATAATACACTAAATTGTATTTTATACTATGAGACCCGTCAAAAAATTAAGTTTGAAACGTATTTTTTATGAAGCAGTTTTTACATGTTTTTTGAACCGCGTTTCGTAAAACTCTATTTGTTTTTGCATTTAAAAAGCATTTTTTTTAAAAAATTGAATTTTTTATTGTTTTTTTCTTTACTTCAAATTAATTTTTTTTTTGTATTTTCAGATCATTTTAATGCGCTGATATCAAAAATAATTTTTTAAAAATAAAAAAAATTATTTTGATGCATTTCTAAGTAAAAAACACTATTGAAAAGCAACCATAACCAAACATTTTATACATGTTTTTTTGTTGTACATAAACCTCAACCACAATTTTTACTAAACACGTACCTAAATCCAACTAATCACATCTAACCACATTTTTTTTAAACTTATTTTTTTAAAACCACAACCACAAAAGTTACTTTAAAAACAAACACACAAAATACACCAATAACCAAACTTTTCTTATTACGGCTAAGGCGTGCGAGGCCATTCAGAGGCGCACGGGTCTGGGCTAGGTCTCTTTTATTTATTTTATTATTATTATTTAGTTTTAAAAGAAATTCTTAATTAATTATTTTTTAATTTCATTGTTTAATATTTATTTTATTTTAAATTGGTCCATGAAGTTATTATTATCCTAGATAAACTTTTTATCATTTTATTGATACTTAATTTTTTAAAATTTTATTTATTTATTTTGTCCAATAGTTCAAGTTGTCTTTAAATGAATTAAATGGATACATCACGTTACACTAACATCAACGTGAGTTAAATATTTTTTTCCCACTGGAAATATGTTAGCAATGCATACGGTTTTTTTTAGTGACTTGAGCCATGACATAGCACGGGCCCATCGATATTCTCTATACTATAGTTTTTCAAGATGCCGAATGAGCAGATGGTTTGGTAAACGCTTTAGAATTTGGGCCTTCCTGGATTCCATGGAAATTGGTAGGGGTTGGTAAGAGATCAAGGTCTGCTTAAGTTGTATCTAATGGTTGAGGATTAGGTGAAGTAGACTGAAACTAGGCGGCGCTGTTAAAGAGTGACTATTTTCATGGCGTCGCAGTCCTACTACACGGTGGTTTTAGATCGAATTTCTCCCATGTACGCAAGCGGGGCAAGATCGGACCAAAAAACTTGAGATGCTGTAAATTGACATGCAATTAAAGGAAACAAGATGCCCAGGAACCCGGGGCTGGTAGGGGCTTTTCCAGCTCTCTTTCACAATTCATGCTTTTAGTTTTTTAAATCAGAAAACTTTAAATTTCAGCCCCTCTAAATCTTTTTCTCTGATTTGGCCCCTAACTAAAACCCCTTCCCAACTCCGCCCCTGGCTCTAGCCTGGTGAATTGCCACGAAAATAATAGAAAAGTCGGGACGGTAATGCTAGGGTTCCGTTCAGTAACGCACAATTCTCAAAACATACGTGTGTTTCACTAAGCCCTTACTCAGCCTACGGCATTTAAAAGAATTTTCGGTTTTCAACTCCTATCTTGGTCGGAAACATCCCGGGTACAGAAACGAAGGTGACTGTAGGGATATTAAAATCTCAACTGCGTTTGATTTGCTTTTAAAAATACCTTTTAAAGTATTTTTTATAAAAAAACTAAATAATTTAAATATTTACAAGCAAAAACCATGAAACATACTTAAAAAAACATAAACTAGATACATTTTCTAAAAATCAAGGATATGAAATGAGCTCAGGTGGCTTTCTTCTTGACGATCAGGTGATCTAGCATTTAATTGTTATTTCTGAACAGACAAAATAAAACATTTATATTTTTGTCATATACATTTCTATTTTTTTATTTGTCTTTTCTGTTTTTTTGGTGAGTATTTTAATAATGTTTTGAGTTATGTTCTTACATGCATTTTAAAAGTAAATTTACTTAAAAAAATATTAAATTAATATTTTATCTAGTATGTTTTTTTTATGATTTTAATAATATATATATATATATTTTAAAAATGCAAGTAGCAAACAATCATTGACCGAGTACAGCAGACAAAGACTTTGAATCTCTTAAACGCCTCGCTAACAAAAGTCAAAGAATCACACGTCAAACCTATCTCTACTAGCTCTAAAAAGTAAAATCTGGGCAGATAGGTCGTACTAAGATGAAGATAATTAAGAATCCAGGGACCGAAGTGACCAACTGTAACTGGCCAACGGGAAGAGAAATAGTGCGATTGGGATCCTAACCAATGGAAGGTCTCCACGTTGTTAATTTAAACTCCTCACGGCATCACGTTTTTTTGAAAAGGTCATGCACTGAATTTTCGAGCCATTACATCACAGACCAGCAAAAAGAGCAATGGCTGTGGCCCAGCAGAGAAGAAGTGTCAGTTTGAAGCTAAAAGGGAACTCTTCACTGTGTCCCGAACAATGACTATTCTCGAAAAGTCTTCTCTCCTTTTCCCTCTCGTACGCAATTTAAATGGAAACCGGATTGGAAAAGGTCACGCGATGCTTTTCTTGCTTTCACGGGGAATTCTTCTTTTTAGAATACAAAATTCGTAAACTACACTACTCCTGCCTTCGAGCTGCCGGCAGAGACTTCACGTTTGGTGATTGTTTTGTAAGGATTTAACTTGTTGATCTTCTTGAAAAAGATGGCTGTTTCCCCTTTCTTTAGTGTTTTCTGATCTAGAAACAGTAAGCTCGGTGTTTCCATGCTATTTCTTTTTGTTAATCTGTCGGATCTCAATCGGTTATAAAACTCGATTTGGTTTTACAAGTCAGTCCGATAACTTCAAAATTAATTAAAATCAGGTTTTATCTTGAATAAAATTTTAAAATAATATTACTCTAATAAAAAAATAAATTGATCTTCGGACATATAAATTAACTATGCCAACCAACAACTTAAGCAAAGATTATGAATTTGATATTGTGATACATAATATATTTTCAAGAGTGTTTTTCCATTAAGAATATATCAAAATAATATTTTTATTTATTTTTTTCATCTAGTCAAAATCATTGAACCATTATAAAACATTAATTATATATATTCTTAAAGTTAAATATTGTGTGTTTGGGAGTGTGGTTGCGGTTGCTTTTCAAAGTGCTTTTCACTCAGAAATATATCAAAATAATGTGTTTTTTATTTTTTAAAAATTATTTTTGATATCAACGCATCAAAATGATCTAAAAACACCAAAAATATATTATTTTGAAGCAGAAAAAAATTAAAAAAATTATTTTTTTTCAAAAACACTTTTAAAACGCAAAAACAAATCGGAAAAACACCAATTCAACACACAAAAACATGTTCTATCTCAAGGAAAGGGGATTTGAAGCTAGAGATTAAATCACATCACATCACATTCTGTTTTGTGGTGAGATTATCAATACACTGTCCAATACTCCAACTTCCCTTACCAATTAATGTTATGGTTAGAGGTTAGTAGTCAACTCTCAAATTTCTCATCTAAGTAGCACGAACATTTCATTCTTATGGTCACAACTTCAATCTTTATAAAATACATACAAAGGATTCCCAAATCCAAATTATATGTATAAAAAAAACGATCAATTTAATGATGGCATCTAGCCCACCATCAACAGCCATCTCTTATCTTAGAAAATCATTGACTATTCGGAAAGAAATGTAGAATATCAATAAACATCAATTCAAGGTAGAATAGTAAACACAAGGTGCCATGGTTATGGTTTATTATAGCCTTTCCTCTCGACCTCAAGAGTCATGAAACATGACAAGGGGCAAAACAGTAAAAGAAGAACGAGCTTAGACTTTAAATTGTCTTTTATAAGTGTTGTGAGTACAAAAAATAAATACAGAAAAAGATGAAATATATATCTAGTTGAAAAAACAAAAGCAATGGTATAAAAATAAATATAATTTTTAAAACAAATTTATATCTTTTAGAGCAGAAATAACGTAAGAACATGTCTCTTTTTATTTGAAATTTATTTATTTATGCGGCGAACAACGCATTTAACTATATATAATTATTTGTTTTTTTTTTCTTTTTATTCCGAACACAATAAATTTTAGAGGGTAGACTTTAGTCAGAGACAGAAACACACCAAACTCAGCCAAGGTAGGCGGGGATGACTTTCAGTTTCACATACGCCCACCACCATTTCTTTCTCTGCCGCTCATAAATTTACACATTCAGAGAAACAACAAGAGAACAGTCAACAATTTCTGTTTTTTTTTTCCCTTCCTTCACTGTCTTGCATTTCTCCATTCAAAATTCCATATGTCCACGAGACTTCCGTTTAATTGCCAAAAAAACAACGCGTTTGTTTCATTCATTTATCGAAATTAATCACAACAACCGCCTCTAGATTGCTAGCACTGTAGTTTATCTGACTTTGCATTCACTTTTGAATACTTTTTTGGGTTCTTCTTCTTGATTCTGAAGTGGGAGTTTTATCATTTATGGGATCTTTTTGAATTCTTTGTTGGAGGGACTGTAGCTTGGAAGGAGGGAAAATGGGAGGGGTTTGTCCTGGTGGAACGAAAAGGAAGAATGTGAAGGCTGTGGAGGAGAAGAAAAATAATAGTGGTAACAATACTTCAGGGAAATTAAGGTCATTACACAGTATAGGCAAGAAAAGAGAGAGTCCTTATAGGAATAATAACGGGGATGACTTTCGCAAAACGATGCCAGAGAGGTCGAACTCTGGTGAGTTTTTATCGTCTTTCTCAAGGGAACTTAAGCCATCAACGCCTGCTAGGACAGAGGCCAACAAGGTATGTTTTATGATTTTGTTTGTCATGTTATGTTTTTTCTTGATAATGTTTGTTTTGATGTCCAATTCTATCAATTGTTGGCTTATCTTTTGCCTTTGGTTTCTGTCTAGATAAATCAAAAGAAGTCATTTTTAGGGAAAGCTGGGACAGTGGGACTGGAGAAAGCAGTGGAAGTCTTGGATACTCTAGGAAGTAGCATGTCAAATTTGAATCCCAGAGGGGGATTTGCCTATGGAATGGGTTCTAGAGGGAACAGGATATCGATATTGGCATTTGAAGTGGCCAATACGATAGCCAAAGGCGCAAACTTGTTTCAATCTCTTTCAGAAAAAAATGTTGAGTTCTTGAAAAAAGAGGTACTACATTCAGAAGGAGTGCACAAGTTGGTTTCTACTGACATGAAAGAGTTGCTCATAATTGCTGCTTCTGACAAAAGGTTATTGCTTGTTAAAAGAATCATCTGACTTGGTTACTTCTAACGTAGTCCTTGTCTTGTAATCTCAGTATTTAATAAAAAGAATTGGGTACTTTTGTAGAGAGGAATTCGATGTTTTCTCACGCGAAGTGATTCGGTTTGGAGATTTATGTAAAGACCCTCAATGGCACAATCTGGGTCGATATTTTTCAAAGTACGGTACATTCTTATTATGTAATATTCCCTGATTACGTTCTTCATGTTTTCTAACAATGCAACTATCTTTGTAATATATCAGATTGGATTCAGAAAACTCATTTGAGAGGCAACACAGAACCGAGGCAGAGGTGACAATGCAAGAGCTGACCACTCTGGTGCAGCACACTTCTGTAAGTTTTCTTTCCCGCAGGAAGTAGATGCTTGCGTTTATGTGGATAATTGTGTTGTGCCATGTCTTTTTGGGATGCTGCTACTTGTTGATCAATGTCTGTACAGTGCCGTAGTTGAAACTTGGTCACTGGCTATAACTACTGTTGGAATTTGCTTCATTAATTAACTTCAATTATCGAATTCTCAGAAAAAGCATTGCTGATTTTCTTTTAATCACTCGTTTAAGTATGCTGTACAGAGTCCATGTGAACATTGCAGTAACGTGTTTAACTTATCTACTGTATTGAACTGTGATGTTGAGCAGTTTGCAGTTGTGTTTGACGTGTGCATTATGGATCTTTTTGAGAATTTGTCGGATCACTAATCTCGATTTTTGGCTTATTTAACCACAGTTGAAGAATGCCGGGCTTTATTTGGGGTCTTCATATTAGATTTTGTTCCTGTGATCCTGTTTTAAAATCTCTCTTCATGTGCAGGAACTATATCACGAGTTGAATGCTTTGGACAGATTTGATCAAGATTATCAGCGAAAGCTTGATGAAATGCAATCCCTAAATCTCCCCCAAAAAGGTTGGCATGGATGAACCTTTTTCTCTTCACTTGATTTTTCTTTCATTTTTATGTTGTGGTAGTATGTGTGTCCATGATGTTTTTACACATTTGTGACTAATAAGCAATATCTAAGGTGATAGTTACATTTGCCAAGATTAAGCATTGTTGAGATATTCAATTCTTAGGAGTACAATTTTTGTGTCCTTCTAGTTGCTGAACATACCCTTTTCTGCAGCTCTGATATCAATGTATTTTACCTACAAGGATATGTCCTTCAAAGTGAATTGCATGATGCTTTATAATCAGTTCTTGTTGATACCCAACCATTAGTTTTTGCTCATTACATTTATAATCCTTTCATTTTTGGGCATCATGTCCAATACCTGCTTGATACCTGCTAACCATAGTGATGCAGCTATTTTATTAAAGGGCCATTTTCTTTGTAATTGCAGGAGAAAGTCTCACAATTTTACAAAGTGAGCTAAAACAGCAAAAAAAGCTTGTAATGAGCTTGAAAAAGAAATCCCTTTGGTCTAAAACTTTGGAGGAGGTAAATGTCTATGAGCCACTAGTCACATCTGCTGAGAAAGTTGATCATTATTGTTTTGAAGATTTTATTACAATTTTTCCCTCTTTTATGCCTCGTAACGGACACTGTTACAATCTTGGCTCTAACCCCCTCACAACAATTATGCCTAGCTGCCTTGATCGGTTCCATTGTCGGTTATATGGAATACATGGCAGTTAACATTAATTGAACTTGTTATTTATATGAATATGTAGCTCATCTCATTAGAGTGATTTAACATTTTTCAGTTACATTTCAACCCATGAGAATATTAGTTGCTCTGTCTCAAACAGTAGAGCATTATGTAACTTTCTTTGTGAACTGCAGATCATGGAGAAGCTTGTTGATATTGTTACCTTCTTACAACAAGCGATCTTGGAAGCTTTTGGAAATAATGGTAGGGCAATGATGTCTCCTGATAAAATTAGGAAATTTGCATTAAAATCATAATTGGATGGATTTCCATGTCCATGCATTTATGTCGGCAAACAACAATGATTTCCTTTTGTTTTCCCAGATCCGAACCACAGTGTTTTTTCATTTGTGCATGATAAATGGTTGATTATTTGTGGAATAATGGGTTTCATGTGGAGCTATTATCCGAAACCGTTGCCCAGAAATGTGTGCATTTGTGCGCTACTATGTCTGGGAAATTGTATTTATTAGAAATGAAAGCTGTTTCTAACACCTGAATAATAAAAGAGGTGAATGCCATGGCAGAAGATACTATCTCAGCTCTATCTGTGTACTACATATATTCCACTGTTTCTGAGGCACAAAAACACTCAGACTAGAACATGTACGACAGGGTGGGATCAAGAGGATTTATGCAGGCAACTGATGGACATATAATCTGAATTGCAGCATTAGTTTTGAATATTCGAACATGTTAGTGAATTGTGCTCGTGAAAGAACAGTACTATCCTTTTCTACAATGATCTGGTCAAATATAGAAGAAAGATGCCATTATAGAAGCCTTTTTTATTTTACTCTACTCCCTTGCATCGTAACAGCATACAATTCAATGTTTCTGGCTTTGAAAGATGTGCTCTAAATATTAATTCTTAGGGATTGACAACCCATGGCAGGTGTTATATTGGCTGACAAGGAAGCTCGCAGGGGTCCTCAAAGACTTGGCACATCTGGTCTTGCATTGCATTATGCTAACATGATCAACCAGATAGATAATATTGTAAGTAAAGCTCTTTATTTCATCATTAATCACATACATATTATAGATGGTATGATTTTTCTATGTTGAGATTAATTCAACTGAAATATCATATGTTATTAGACTTCTCGACCCACCTCCCTACCTCCTAATACGAGGGACAGTTTGTATCAAGGGATGCCAAACAGTGTTAAGGCAGCTTTACGCTCACGGTTGCAGATGGTTGATTCCAAGGAAGAGGTACGCGCGCGCATATTTTTGTTCTGCCTGTTTTCTACTTTTTTCTTCAAATGGAGATTGAGGATAGGTGTTTGTTCTTTCTCTTGCCTCATGCTCAAACTCATTACATAGCTGCTTTCCACTATGTTTCTCTGCAGTTCACAATGGCTCTGGTCAAAGGTGAAATGGAAAAGACTCTCCATTGGCTTGCGCCCATTGCCACAAACACGACCAAGTAGGTTATATAAATGAGAGTCTAATTTAACTTCCCTCATATTCCTTAAACACGTGTAAACAAGATAAGGGTTTCATTTGGGAGTGGTTTTCACTGCCTGGCTTTTGGTTTTCTTTATTCATTTTCCCTCCTTGAGAATCGGCATTATTGTCTTTGCATTTGTGTTATGCTTATTTCCTTTCTGTTTCAATTGGCTCCAGAGCACATCAAGGCTTTGGATGGGTTGGAGAATGGGCGAACACTGGGTCAGTGAACGCCTTTGTGCTGTCTTTGTGTTGCGAGGGTGTAATTCACCTTAGCAGCAGATGAGTGACACTGTTTTTTCTTTTTTGACAGAAATGATTTCGGCAAGAATACAGCCGAAAATACTAACCTGATCCGCCTCCAGACACTCTATCACGCAGATAAGCAGAAGACTGACCTATACATCCTTGAACTAGTGACATGGCTTCACCGGTTGATAAATTTAGTTAGACAGAGAGATCATGGTTTCTCATCTATGCCTGTTCGATCTCCAGCTCGCAGGGGACTGGTTTTCCGCACCAAGATGCAACGAATTCAATCCCAGAACCACGATGCCCAACTTTGTCAAGAAGATCGAGATTTGTTAGCCAATGCGTGTCAGAGGAGATTGGTCCCAGGAAAAAGCAAAAGTCAGGAATTTTCTTTAGACAAGAAAAGAGGGCAGGTTTTGACGTTGAGCAGGAGTGCCGGAAACTCACCGGTTAGAAGGTTTGCAGCAAGACAAAAATCAGACCATCAAAAAACTAATATTATGGATGTTATGGATGGCCTAGATAACACAATATAAGACCATACTTAATGTAGTTACACTGAAGGCATTTGGCTTCCCTTACGAGTTACGAATCTCATCTGTCATGTATATTCTTTTGTTAAATTCCCATTCTATTGTATATACCTTATATATATGATAATATTTATATGCAGCAGTATAAATATTATAGTTTTACTGATCTCTCAGTTCCATTCCTGGAGGTATTAGAAGAGATGGATGGCCGGTTCTGCTATAGTTTCCAGCATCAAGACTTGTATATTATTCGGTGAAAAAAACGAAGCCACCAGGTGCAAAAGAAAGCCACAAGAGAGGCAATTAACCACAGAGAAACCTATACCAATCTTTGGTAACTTATGTACAGGCAATTTCATCCTTTCTTGGTACACAGCCATGCGCAAGAATCACAAACCTTAGTATTAAAAATTTCTGATATTTCGGCACGATGCAAGGTAGACTTGATTTCTTTTCCTCTATAGAATCAGTAAGGTCTCATCTCTGTTCTTAAATTTTGAAATTTCTCAATTCTCAAAGCAATTTTTGTAGGTTCTATAATGTTTATTGTTAACTGCTAATGGAATATGGGGGTGAGCTTAGCTTTTGAAAATCTTCTCTCTTAGGTAATTTTAGACATTAAGGTATTTTGCTGAGATGTTTATCATGGGATTTGAAAGGAGATGAAGTAAGATAAAGAATGAAGAATATGATTTTTTTTTTTTCATTTCAAATGAACTTTTACATTAATTATTTAACCGTGGGTAAAATACTGGTAAATATAGCACTTTAAAAATTTAGAATTTAAAATCTAATACGAATTAAGATTGATTAAATCAGTTTTTATGGCTTGATTAACCCGGTTAAAATGGGTTAAAACTTGGCTGTCAATCTTAAATAAAAAATGAATAAAGTAATATGTTATTATTTTAATAAAAATTATTTAGCCAATAATATATAAATTATAAATTGACGTAATAATCCATCTAGTAAGTTACTTTTTCGAGATAATTCTCATGTAAAATATGGCAACTATGCTGGTAAATTTTAAACCATAGGACTAGAAGTATCAAAATCCCTTACTTATTTTGGGCCGAATGGCGGTGGCAGGAGAGCTGTCATGGAGAGCTGTCATGGCTCGGCAAGCACTCCCTCTGTTCGAAAACTTTAGCCACTGCCTTTGTTCAGCCACAAAAGCTTCTTTATCACAAGCACATGCCCACATCCTCAAAACTGGCATTTCACTGCCGGAGACCATTCAAATATTCTCAAAGCTCAATCATTTTGGTCACGTAATCCGCGTCTTCTCTTACATGCTCACACAAGGTATCGTGCCTGATAGCCGTGTCTTGCCTACTGTCATCAAGACATGTGCTGCGCTATCGGCATTGCAAACCGGAAAACAGATGCATTGTTTTGCATTGGTATCTGGGTTAGGTTTGGACTCCGTTGTCCTGTCCTCTTTATTACATATGTACGTTCAATTCGACCATTTAAAGGATGCTCGCAATGTGTTCGATAAATTGCCTCAACCAGGTGTGGTTACGTCTAGTGCTTTGATTTCGCGTTTTGCGCGGAAGGGGCGTGTAAAGGAGACAAAGGAGTTGTTTTATCAGACAAGAGATTTAGGTGTTGAGCTTAATTTGGTATCGTGGAACGGTATGATTTCAGGTTTTAATCGTAGTGGCAGCTATCTTGATGCGGTTCTTATGTTTCAAAACATGCACCTGGAAGGATTGAAGCCTGATGGAACCAGTGTTTCTAGTGTGCTTCCAGCTGTTGGTGACTTGGATATGCCGTTGATGGGGATTCAGATTCATTGTTATGTTATTAAGCAAGGTTTAGGACCGGACAAGTTTGTGGTTAGTGCGCTGATTGATATGTATGGTAAGTGTGCGTGTGCTTCTGAGATGTCAGGAGTGTTCAATGAAATGGATGAGGTTGATGTAGGAGCTTGCAATGCTTTAGTTACAGGGCTCTCACGAAATGGACTTGTTGACAATGCGTTGGAGGTATTTAAACAGTTTAAAGGGATGGATCTGAATGTCGTTTCATGGACGTCCATGATTGCCAGTTGCTCTCAGAATGGAAAAGATATGGAGGCTTTGGAGCTTTTTAGAGAGATGCAGATTGAGGGAGTTAAACCGAACTCTGTAACGATCCCATGCTTGTTGCCGGCTTGTGGAAATATTGCAGCATTACTGCACGGGAAGGCAGCCCATTGCTTTTCACTTAGAAATGGAATCTTCAATGATGTTTATGTGGGTAGCGCGCTGATTGATATGTACGCTAAGTGTGGAAGAATGCTGGCGTCTAGGCTTTGTTTTGATATGATGCCCAACAGGAACTTGGTTTCTTGGAATTCATTAATGGCTGGGTATGCAATGCATGGAAAGACTTTTGAAGCTATAAATATTTTTGAATTGATGCAAAGATGTGGGCAAAAGCCTGATCATGTTAGCTTCACTTGTGTATTATCTGCATGCACCCAAGGTGGCTTAACGGAGGAAGGTTGGTTTTATTTTGATAGCATGTCCAGAAATCATGGCGTTGAAGCTAGAATGGAGCATTATTCATGCATGGTGACCCTTCTTGGTCGTAGTGGAAGGCTGGAAGAGGCATATGCCATGATCAAGCAAATGCCATTTGAACCAGATTCTTGTGTTTGGGGTGCTCTACTTAGTTCATGCAGAGTTCACAACAGAGTGGATTTAGGTGAGATTGCAGCAAAGAGAGTCTTCGAGTTAGAACCAAGAAATCCTGGTAATTACATTCTTCTGTCCAATATTTATGCTTCGAAGGCCATGTGGGTTGAAGTAGATATGGTGAGGGATATGATGAGAAGTAGAGGTTTGAAGAAAAACCCTGGCTACAGTTGGATTGAAATCAAGAACAAAGTGCATATGCTCCTTGCTGGAGACAGTTCCCATCCACAAATGCCCCAAATTATTGAGAAGTTGGCTAAATTGACCGTGGAGATGAAAAAGTCAGGTTATGTTCCACATACTGACTTTGTGCTACAAGATGTGGAGGAGCAGGACAAGGAGCAGATCCTCTGTGGCCATAGTGAGAAGCTGGCGGTAGTGCTGGGGCTTCTAAATACTAAGCCAGGATTTCCGCTTCAGGTTATCAAGAACCTTAGAATCTGTCGTGATTGTCATGCTGTTATAAAATTCATATCCGACTTTGAAAAGAGAGAGATTTTTGTTAGAGACACAAACCGGTTCCATCAGTTTAAAGGTGGAGTTTGTTCTTGTGGAGATTATTGGTGAACGAGTAAATGCGTTTGTGGGATTGCTGCTATGATTCTTAACAATACTGAAGATCCTTCTTGTAGAACGACTGGGAGATCAGGTGAGTATTGTCTGATAAAATCTGAAGCTGACTAAATGGAGTTAAAAAATTTCACTGGAGAAGGATTTACATTAAAACCTTTGTAAATGTTTTGGCTCCCTGGGAAGACCCGTCAGTGCTACCTCTAGTGGAGCTCGTTGACAAGAACTTTTGGGCATTTTAAAATCACCATCAGCACTCATTTTGTTCATCCAAAATATTCTGATTCTGAATTGGTGATGAAATGAAAATATCATGCTGAAACCAAAACCAAATTCTACTCTCTGACCCCTTCTCCGGGCCTCTTCACATCTGTGCACGTGTATGTAACGACACTGCATCTATTGTGAAGTGCTTCTGCACTTCTGTGCTCCGCTTATTGTTTTGATGTGTGACCTTCTCTATTGTGAAGTTTTGGAATTGTATATTATCCAGGGCAATTGTTGAACATTCATAGTCAGCTCGAGGCAATCCAGCTGAACCTTTAATTTTCTTTTCACTTGATTATGCTTTTTATTCTGTTAATAACTTAAAGTTGTTCATATGCCCTGGCTGGCTCTGAACTTAATTCATCTGTTGATTATAATCATATCCACACGTTTACACACTGTAACTAATCATCAAAATTCAGGAGTTCTCTGCGGCCAATAAAAAGAGGGAACTTTTGGGCATTGATCTGGAGCACTGAAAACTCTCCGGTTGGGGAGATTGGTGCTTGGCATGGCAATTTCACCCAAAGCAGATGGACCTAAACCAGGCCAAATGGTTAGGAAATTCTTAGATCCAATCAGGTTTTGAGCCGGGTTCGGGTAAAACTTAAAGGCAGAAAAATCAGGTTCGGGTTGGTTATGGATATTGGTCTATCCAACTTGAACCCGAACCCGACCTGAATCTGAAAAAATTACAAGTATACCAAGCTAATACTAAATAGTTGTAAATTATGACATTCAGGTGTTTGTGTTTTGAGGTGTTTGTGTTTTGAGTTTGGGTAATGGATATCCTATTGGTACTCAAAACCTAAGAGGATCTGTATAAAAAAAAAAATCCATACATATTTAAGGCAGGTTTAAATAATTATTTTGGGTTTAGATTGGGTATCAATAATATAAAATCTTAACTGTAGGCATCCATTGTCATCCTTAATGGATGAAAGACAACATGGATCATCAAATACCTGTATTCGGGATGTAATAGATGGCCTAGATTCCTAGCAATAAGAGTTTTTTTTGTCTAATCCTGCTGCAAGTATTGGCTTCCCTTCTGAATCGCATCTTTCCATGCATACCCTCTTGTTAAATTTCCCATTCTAGTCCACAAGGCCCTTGTTTATGATGATATCTATGTCACAGCAGTAATAATGACATTGATTGGTAGCTAGTGGATCATATATTTTCTGGTTCAAAATCATAGATATATGGCGTTCTATTTCTGAACAGCAAGATGGTTTTATTGCAAGATTATAGTTGTTGAACTAGTTTGGCTTGCTTCACTTGCTTTCAACTGCTTCCTCTTTCATGCCACTTCCTATCCCAACTGCTCCTACTCGAGTTTAGCAGTTAAAACTAGCAACGTGTGCTAAATTCCCTGGTTATATAAGGTCTCTGGTGCACGAATGCATTGAATTCATTACAATGGGGGTCTCCAAGTCACGCAAATATTGTATTCTTCTCTATGTTTTTCTCATCTTCCTCGTTTCTTTTATTTGCAACGCACAAGCTTTATCAACAGTTGCAGATCAGCATGTCCTAGACGTGCCACCAAATGATGAAAATACACCGGCTCGTGCTTCTCCTCCGGTTGCTGCTCCTATTCTAAACAACGTGCCTCCTTTTGGAAAACCATTAAGCAACCAAGGGCAACAGTCTCCACTGGGTTACCGGCAGCAACAAGAGCTGAATAATCCACCGCAAGACATTAATCAGCCTCGGTCAAGCCTTACTCAACCACTTTCTTCTCTGAACCAGCCCCTCTCAGGCACTAGTGTGCCCTTTTCTGCTTTGAATCAGCCTTTCGGGGCCAGTGATTCCCAAAACTTACTGAGAAACCTTCCTTTTGCCAGTGGAGTTTCTGTGGAGAAAACCTCTACTGATCTGGGAGTCGTTTTATTTCCCCTCATTACATTGATGGCTACGCTCTAGTTTGCCAGTATAGCCGATTTAGGACCATCATCAGCCAATCTGCCTTCCAATCTTCCATCCCCTTCTCGGCGGTCGGCAACTTCCATGTTACCTTTTATTTTTTTAAGTGATCGTGTTCGTGTTCGTGTTCGTGTTCATGTTCATGTTCATGTGAGGATGGTTCCACACCACACCAGTGTGGAGAAACATCTGAAACCTGTACCTTAATATGATGATTTGAACATATTAAAATATGTTCTCTTCATCTATGTTTTATAGATGTTATTTGTATTTATTTTTGTGTTTTAAAAATATGTTAAAAAATTATATTTTTATATTATTCTGATGTTAAAAAAAATTTAAAAATTTAAAAAATATTATTTTAATATATTTTTAAATATAAAATATTTTAAAAAATAATTACTATTATACTTTCAAATAAACTACTAGATTGTACATGCTATATCTCTAGTACGAATGAAATTTGTTATATATAAAATAATTAATAGGAAAATGTTTTCAAATTTTGTTATATTTGTTTTGCATTAAATATTTTATATAAAAAAATAAAATATTTTATTAACATCAACCCCACCTCTTTTTAGTTATTATTGCCAGCATTATCAACACCTTTGTCACAGCAGATAACACCCCGTTATTGTTATTTTATTATAACTATATTTTTCATTACACTGTTAAATTTATGTAAATATATTTTTTATTCGTAAAATATTTAACGTAAATATATTAAAATATAAACTCTGTAAAATATTTTATGCAAATCACACACCCATTAAATATATTAAAAAGTTATTTATGCAAATCACACATGTATTAAATATATTAAGAAATTAAATTTAGATGTTTACATTTTACTCACGACTCGGAGCAGGAAGAAATCTAGTCTCACGGGAAATTCTGTTGGGGCACATAAGAAAATTAGATTTTACTAGTTTTAGAGTAAAAAATTAAAATTATTCAAACAGAAAGCTGAAATTTTTTTTTCCCGGAGAGCCGGCCCGGACCCCTGCCAGTCCCGCTTGTTTCCACCACTGCTCATGACGCAAAATCTAAGTGTTTAAAAAAAAAAAACAAGCCACCCTCGAAAACCGAGAGATATTCCTTCGTTTACCAAGCTGCATCACTATCGGTTAGAATTCCTCTCGAATGTCTTGTACGCGGCTGCAAACTTGGAAACATTAAAGAAAGCTGAATTTTTTGGTGACTCCTTCAGCTTAAAAAAGGAGGGTGGTTGGGCTAGTTGACTCGGGGGCTGGAAGGCAGAAGCTAACAGCATTCCTTATGTCTTGTACGCGGCAGCAAACTTGAAAACATTAATTTTATGCACTCTTTCACCGTTATTGGCTGATAAGGTCTTTCATAATTTATTTGCATGTTAGACTGATTGCCGAAAAGAATCTGTCTTTTCTCCGCGTGATTCCTTGCCCTTCTCCGAGTAAAAATTTCAGTTGACATGGAGAAAAGGGTCCTTTTGAATAGAAGTCAGTGATTGTTTGGTGTTATTGTTGAATTGTTTTGCTATTTAATATAAAAAAATTAATTTTTTTATATTTTTTTTATTATTTTAGTGTACTAATATTAAAAATAAAGTTTAAAAAATTAAAAATAAATAATATTATTTTAATATATTTTTAAGTGAAACACAATATCTATGATATTCCTGAAAAAACCATTTTAATCTAAAACAAAAGTGTTGGGAAATTAAAAACAAATGACAATTTTTTATGAATTTTATTTTTTAATTTTACACTAACAAAAATTTAGGAAATTTTCTTAATAAAATCTCTCTTTAAAATTTATTAAAATTTTATAAGTTCTTACACCTGGTTCTAACTTGCCAACTCAAAATTAAAATTTTTATTTTGGGAATTACTCTTGTAATCAGATGATAACATCAAATATACACAATAACAAAGATTTTTTTTTTTTTTTGATCAACATTTATTAGATTAATCTATTGTCAAATCATAATAACTTCTTAATTATACAACAAGGATCAGCGAATCTTTTCAATTTTACTTCCGTAAATTTTAATCAATTGACCTCCCTTTCATAAATAAAAAAAATCAATATCATTTATGTTCAGAGAAAAAAATGATTTGTATGAGAGAAGTCTTTCGAGAGAAATTAAAATAACATTAGTGATCTCTTACAATGGATTACGTGGTAGCTTCAACAACTGCCACGTATATGTGGTTAACTTGTAAAGCAGGTAGTCTTAACATTACGAGGTTTTTTGTTTTATCTCTCAAGAAGACGGGCCCATGTTTTCCAAAGCCCTGCATTTCCTATATAAAGAGCAGCATTGACAGGGAGGGAGTCATGGGGAAACTCAAAAAAAGAGTCTGGTATATATGATGTAAGGGAGGGGGGCAAAAAGGCACGAGAAAGGGCCACAAGGAAGTAAGAGTAGAGGTTGAAGAAATGAGAGAAGAGTCTAGCCAAACTAAAAGAGAAAACTAATATAATCTCTCTGCAGAATGCTGCAAAGCAACATCGTCTAGATCTAAAACGTAAGATCAAGCCGAAGTTGGTTTGCTGCACTCTGCTGGGAGATTAGATTAGTTTCCTCTTTTAGTTTGGCAGCCTCTTCTCTTGTTTCCTCAAACTTTTCTCTTACTTCCTTTTGTCCCTCTCTTATGCCTTTTTGTCCCTCGCTAATCTCACCCATCTCAGATTTTATGTGTCAATATAGGTCAATATTGATCGAGGAATGACCCTCGAAAAATATACCAGACTCTTTCTTGAGTTGCTCCATCATGTTACTTTGTTCACCAGAGAGTATAAAAGCTTTAAAATAGAATGGTTATTTTCCTGACACCAGCCTGTCATCTTGGTTCTGAAGCTGAAGTTCCATTTCCATCTTCAACGAATCACTAATTTATCAGGTATGCTCTTTTTTTTTTAGGAGTTATGGGTTGCTCTTGGGTTGTTTTCATGGACTTTTATAATCTGCAACAAGCCCCTTCTCCAATTAAATGCGTGCAAAGATTTCTATTTTTAGCTCTGCATCAAACAAGGGATAAAGAGGATTTTTCATTCATGAGATTTGCTGTTTTCTGGTCAGGAATTGTGATGTTCTTTGAAGTCAAAATAATCAAAGAACAATAAGAGGTGTTTGTTCTGATGGAACGGAAAGTGAAAATGCAAAAGCAGGGGAGAAAAGAAGAAGATTTTTTTCTGTACACGGAATGGTCGAGAAGAAAGAGAATGGGATCTGGGAAAAGGACACCGCAGAGGTACAGTTCCTGGGCCCTTTTCGCTGCGAATCTATTGTCAACCCCTCCCAGCTGTTCGCTCAACAAGTGATAAAAATATGCTCTACTTGTTTGGAAAGCCTAAAAGCAAGCGAGGAAGCAGTCCAAGTAGGGCTGCCGATAGCAACAAGCGACAAATGATCCACAAAGAAACCAAAAATCCTACTGGTTTAACACGTGACTGTCACACATCTTCATCTTGTCATATTTTGGACCTTACATTGTGTGATCTTCCACCAGGTAGTTGAATTAAGAATAAACTTTTTTATTTATTTCCGACCATTATACAAATGAATAGTACAATGAGTTGTTTCCTTGTTATGTTGTTAGAAGAATGTGGTTTTTTTCTTTCCATTTTCTTTATCTGAACCGTCCCTTCTCCGGCCTTTTTGAGTGTTTCCTTTTGGGGCCAGTGACGATGGAGGAATGAGGAGGAAGGTAAACATTATGTGTAGCTCTGGACTAGTATGCTAGAGGTCCCATGAGGTCTGTGTAAACCATGGCCTAGCCGCCCTAGCATAGCTGATGAAACCTGTCTGAAGATTAACAATTGCTGTCTTTTTTAGGTTCAACTCCACGAAAACAAAAACTGGGTCGACTGAAAATAGCCCAGATCAGGAAGCCTTACCCAGACACACTCCCGTAGCTCTTAGAGATTGATCTTCAATCTTGACCGAAACACCCTCAACCGCCCCCTTGATTTCATCCTAATATGGCAACCAACATAACTCTTAACATGATGGAGGATGTTCTTCCACCATGCAACAAAAAGCAACAAGAAAGAAGAATAAAATCCAATCATATCTTTCACAAATGTGAACCCATCTCCTCGAAGTAATATCCCAATTAATTATTAATTGCGGGGTTTTGTCCCTCTTGAGAATGTTTTTTTTTTTTGGGCTTTCAATCAACCTTTATGGTTATGTAGCCAGCAGGACTAGATTACCAACAGTTCCTCTTCAGAAAAAGGTTCCCATGGCCTTATACGTTTGAAGTCCATTTATTTTCTAGATGGCTACTTGGATTACCGAATATTTTAAGTTTTGATGCCCCGACCTAACTAATTAAACACACACAAATAGGATTAAATTATCACGTATTGCTGCACTATTAATTTTTAAGATACATTGTACATATGAAGTCGACCCAATCCAGAATATGGGAGGAGCTCAACCTTAAACAAGGTTATACAATATCCGATTTGATTTTAACCCTATCTAAAATGGGTATGGAAATAGAGAGCATAAAAATCTAACTCAATCAACCCGTTATAATTGTCTCTGTTTTATCTTTTAGAGTTGGAGTAGTATATATTTTTTAATATGTGCCTGCCGAGCCTGTAAGGCATCCGATATTTCTTTCCTTCCCCTCACCTTCATTTTCTTTTTTATATATTTATTTTCGAAGTCTTTTTATCAGTATTTATTGCTGAAGTTAATTAGTGTTACAATTTAGATTCAACTTTAACAAGCTCGAAGGTTGATGAACCTGGCCAATGAACCTCGTAGCTTCATGGCCCTAATGCCAATAAATAATTAACAATAATGTGTTCATGCAGCCTCCTTTGGCAGGATCAATTCTTTATTCTAAAGAAAAAGGGGCGGTCGATTGTTTATTCAATCAAATGATTAAGTAGAAATGCAGCGGATTCCAAAATAAAAATAAAAATAAAAATAAAAATGATAGAGACCAACACTGTCCATTTCATTGTACTTAGCTCATGGGAATTTAAAAAAAAAAGGACTCGGGGAACGAGATAGATGGTTTTTTTTAAAATATAGTCAAATTAATAAAAATTATTTGTTGCTATTGAATTTATATATTTAAAAATAATAAAATTTAGTTTATTTTTTTTTTGTATTACCCTCCCTACCTTTTTCTTATTTCTTCAAAAGTCTTTTTTTAATAAAAAAAACTGGAC
>Ga0307515_10006716_pt1 | contig 22909 bp, 5 predicted proteins | sample 17_EM_MG_FD_194513 | JGI IMG/M metagenome (GOLD analysis project Ga0307515, IMG submission 194513) | Populus trichocarpa ectomycorrhiza microbial communities from riparian zone in the Pacific Northwest, United States - 17_EM | ecosystem: Host-associated > Plants > Roots > Unclassified | place... | reverse complement strand
TAAGGTAGATGCTGCTAAGCAATATATAGACGCTAGTATCTATCTATCGCAGTCACGTAAGGGGATATTTAATTTTTGTATAATTGGGAGGCGTAGGGCTATAAGGTCGCTCTAGGGCTAGTTTTTAGTAGTTTTGCTAGTACCTAGCACTTAAATCTACTAAGGATTTGCCCTAAAGCGGCCAGATATCCCTAAGCGAAGCTCCTGCGCCTAATAAGACATTACCGCATTCTGCTATATTCTGGAATATTGTCGTATTCTGCTAAATTCTGCCACATTATTACATTTTGCCAAATTCTGCCATATTGTTGCATTCTGCCAAATTCTGCCATATTGTCGTATTCTGCTATATTCTGTAAACCCTAAGTTATAAGCCAACTAATTAGGATTTTCTATGCCCGGTATAGAAAATTACTATTAGCTCGCTTACCACTAGAGCCTTAGCGGCTATTTTAATATCTTAACCTGCTACCTAGTAATCCTCACGCTAAAAGCGGTATACTACGCTAGAAGTAAGAGTTAAGGTAATAGAGGTTAGTGGTCTTAGTCCTAATATATAGGCGAAAGGCTTCTAATGACCACTAACCTAGCTACTAAATTTGCTGATATAAATACCCTAAATCTTTAGCGAACTGGATAGCGCCTTAGCGGAAGGAGTAGTTTAAGTAGCTACTTAGGTTAATCCTAGCAGCTACTAAATAGAAGGAAAGGATCTTGTAAACCCCTAGAGAAGTAAAGGGTTTACTATTAAGACTAAATAAGGGAGAGTTAAGGGGTTAAGGGTCCCTATTAAACAGCTTTATTATAGTAGCAACTAGGCATAATAGGCCGCCTACTACCGCGATGGCGACGTTAACGCCCTAGCATTACTTATTAGCTTTACTCTATTTAAGGCGGAATATTATCCTACTAGGCGTAAAGGTAATATTATATTAGGTAGCCTTTTTTACTAAAAAGGTCGTTCGGTTTTTAAGCTCTGCCGTAATATATATAATTTTACCTATTTATAGAAATTTAGTAAATATAAGGGTAAATACGGTATTAGTGTTAACATCCAGTAGTAATAGGCCGTGTATTACTACCTAGGCTAGAATATCCCTAGTAATAGGTTGCTTGTCCTTTTTTGCTAAGAAAGAAATAGCGGCTGCTTTAGTAAGTAATCGGTATACTATAGGATCCTTAAATACTATAATTAAGATACCATAATTTACGTAGCGTGAGTAAATTGCGGAGATATAGGCTTGTAAGGTTTTGGCCTTAAGCCTGCCTATTTATAGCTGGGAGGTACTAAACGCGCAGTAGGCAATTTATTCGCCTAGTTTACGCGGCTTAGCTAGGTAGAGGGAGACTCCTTTAAGTGCGCAGTATAACTCCTAGCTGTTAACTACTAAGGAATAGTTCCTACGGGTTACTAGTATAAGGCTATGCCAAAGAAGGAGCGTGTAGAGGTTAGATGGCGCGTTAATATTATCTTTAAAGTTTATAGGCGGTTATAAGTAGTCCATTAGGTTTACGGCACCTATTAAAAACTTATTAGCTTTAGTAGTAATAAATTAAGGGCCTAGTATGGGCAGAACTAATAGATAGCCGCGGCCTAGAATTAAGATAGTATATTAGCTAAGCTATTTAAATTACCTAGGATCTACTTCGCGGATATTATAATATCGTGAGCTATAGCAGCCAGCATAATCTTACGGAGTAATTTATTTGCTATACTACAGGCGACGGTCTTCTTAATACCCTAGTAAACTACTATGCTATTAGTGTAAATGGATAGCGCGCTATACTACCAGTTAGTAGACCATAGATTAAATGCGTAAGTAATAGCATATATCTCTTTTAGATTAATATAGTCTACTTATTAACTGGGCTTAGGCAATATGCTAAACACCTAAGGTTAAGGGAGGTTGGCTATATACTACTGCTAGTTATCCTTATATTTAAGTTCCTTAAAGAAGTAAAAGCCGCTAAACCTAAACTAGGTAAAGGCGTTAGTAAAGAGATAAATGCGGGCACGCTTAACGTTGTTAAAGAATAATACCCTATTACTTATAGTAAGTAGGTTAAGCTAGATATATAAGTTACTTTATAACTTAGTGCTAAATCGCCTAGGTTTATACTTATTTACTAAAGTCTTTAGCTAAGTAGTAATAAAGATCTAAAGGAATTTAGAGTAAGATTAACCGAGTTTAATTACATAGGCGTACTATGCGAGGTAGCCCGTAAGCTACTAGGCTTAAAGGAACGATAGTAAGCCGTATTAGAGTGCGGTAGTGACTTTCTTAATAGTGTAACGGAACCTTGTAGCAAGTACTACAGTGGGTCCTATTAATAGGCTAGGTGTGTAGGTAATGCGTAAAGTTAACAACGTAATAACAACTAGTGGAGTAGTTGCCTAATAAATTAACTCTAATTATATTCTAAGAATTACTATAAGGAAAGAACTATCTAGAGTAGGGACTATGGTCCTTTAAATATACAACCGTACTTCTAGGAAATCCTCCCTATACGTAAGGTACGTATACTCTATTTACTCTATTACGGATTATACAGATTATATAGATTATATAGATTATATTACGTGACTTAGTTACTATTCCTTATTATATAGCTCTACCGGCTCCATCTTAGACCGTATTTATATTAACTAACTAGCTTCTTCTAATTCCTCTCTAAGTAGTTATAATATTGTACTTAAAGCGTCCGTAATACTATCTCCCTCCTCTTTATCTTCGTCCTTAAAGATTTCTAATATCTCTAAGTTATTTACTAGAGGTATAATATCTATCTAATTAATTTAGTTAATATCATTGCTTATTATACCTAAAGTAATTTCTCTTTCTTCTATAGTTTAACGTGCTCGCACTATTACTGCTATATTATTACTAGGTGAAATAATACTATCTTTGTATTTTTGTTGTGTAAAAGAGGGGCTAGTTTACGTTGCGCTAGTAAGTCCTTTATCTCAGCAACCTTCCTCTTATTTAAAGTGTACTAAAGCGAATATTTGTTTATCCTATAACGTTCGCTCTATATCTAACGCTAAGTATACATATCCTATAACTCTTAATAGTCTATAAGTCCCCTAAGTAATTTATTATAGGGTCTTATATTTAATCTGCTACTATAAAGCTTAACAGTAAGCTCTTAAGCGCCCTTAATAAATTATAGTGATCGCGAGAGGCAGAATAAGAGGCTGCGGCTACTTAACAGCGTGCCCTTAAAACTCGTCTTTTAGCCTTTACTTATCTTCTACGTCTTAAACGGGTTTATAAAAAGGTTTATTTTAAGGAGTAGAAACTTATAAAATAAGGTTTATAGGAACTTAGTAATAAAAAAATGGATTCTCTTCTAATAGCAAAGGAAATAACTCTAAGGAGTTTAGCAGTCGCTTTTCCTAGGTCCCCCTTAGGTGACTTATTCTTTAGTGATTTTTCCTTATTAATATTGCCTAACCTTTTTCCTTTTAATACTCCTATACCTTTCTTATAGCGTTTTTTAAATTTTTTAATAGTTCCTAGGTAGTCTTATTATAGCCTATCTATTTAACCTTATACTATATTTTATTATTAACGTTTTTATAACTAACAATCTTTAAAACTTACTACTTATCTTCTTCTTATCTTTAGTATATATCTGCCTCGTAAACTAGTGGCTTAATATCTCTATATACTAGCTTTAGTATTACAATATACTATACTGGGTAGATCTTTATTTTAGCTAGTAGATTTAACTTAAATATAACTAGTAAAATCCTTTAACTAATTTTAAAAGGTCCTAGTCTAACGTAGTTTAACTTCTTACTTAGTCGTTAACTTTTAAAAAATTTGTATAGTAGCTATACTTTATTTCCCTCCTTAAGATCTAGTCCCTTAAATCTCCTAGCATTATAGTATTTTTTTATTCTTTGCTATACTACCTTAGCTATTTCCGTAAGGTTCTTATAAAGATTTATTAATATCTCTATCCTTTACTTAGCTATACTACTTATCTTCTTTACTTAATATAGCAATAATAATATTCTTAGCTCGTATCCGTAGTTTGCCTTAAATAGTAATATACCCATTTCTTTTTATAGTGTTGTATTATATATAAACTATATAACTAGTAATAATAATACCTAATTATTCTATGCGTAATTAATATAATGTCTTAGATACTGCTTTAGTGTCTAATTTAATCTTTCTATTTAACTATCTGTCTGCGGATAATATGCGGTAGAAGTTACTACTTAAACTCCTTATTTTGCTAAGAATACCTCCTAAAATGCTACTATAAATCTTAGATCTCTATCCGATATAATTTTGCTTAATACTCTATATCTTATAAATACTTCCTTAATATAGATTCTAGCGATATCTTCTACTAATATCTCTTCCGTATATACTATAAAGTATCCCTACTTTATAAGCTTATCTACTATTACTAAGATTATATTATAATCTTATCTGGTAATAGGATCTCTTAACTTTAGTAACTTTATAATAAAGTCCCATAATATAACCTCCTATAGTCTCCCTAGTATTTTAATAGGTTATAGCCCTCTATATAGCTTATGCCTTATTAGTTTATTTCTTTAGCAATCTAGATACTCTTTAGTGATCTTCCTAGCTATCCTCTAGATTCTATTAATAATGTACTTCTCCTAGAGTCTTAATACTAAGCCTATAGCTCTATTATATCCTTAAGTTAACCCCTTATAGAATTCTTCTATAAAGTGCTCTGCTATGCTTCTTGGGATATACTTTACTTCTTAATTTTTATATATATCCAATTATAAATCTTCTAGTTATATTTCTAGAATTCTTTATACCTAAAAGCTCTTTAGTGTCTTATAGACCTTATCTAGTTCTTCCTAAATTATTATAATTTTTAGATAATTATACCTAATTAACCTATCTATATCTCTTTATAGTAAAGCCCCTAATAGCTTCTTATTATTTTATAGTTTAGCTTTTTAACTTAAAGCATCTGCTTATATATTATCTATACCCTTAGTATACTAAATTTTAAAATAGTACTCTGTAAGCATCTCTACCCATCTAACCTATCTTTAATTAAGTTCCTTTATTATTAGGAATCCTATTAGGTTCTTATAGTCCATCTTAACTATAAATAGTTTCTCTATACCTTATAAAAATGCTCTCTATTTTTTTAGTGCTATAACTATACCTAATAACTCCTTGTTATAGATATTATAGTTTAGTTTTAGTAGTGTTATCTTCTAACTATAGTATGCTACTAGGTGCTATCCGTCTAGATGCTTTTATATAAAGTACGCCCCTAGTATAAAGTCTAATATATCTATCTTAATAACCGTCTCTAGTTCTAGCTAATAGATTTTAAGAACTAGCTTTTAGGTAAATAACCTCTTAACTTTCTTAAACAGTTCTTATTATTCCTTTCCCCATACCTATAGTTCTTCTTTCTTTATTAGTCGCGTAAATGGCTTAATATCCTTTAACTATTGCGCTATAAACCTTCTGCAGTAATTACAAAACCCTAAAAACAATTTTAATTACGTAACGTTCTCTAGTTCTTACTAATTTACTATAGCCTTAATCTTCTTTAAATCTATACTAAGTTGGCCTAGTTTAATAATAAATCTAATAAAATCTGTCTTCCTAGTAAAGAATTTGTATTTCTTAATTGCTATTAGCATCTGTTCTTTTTATAGTCTCTTTAAAACCTATTTAACATATTCCCCGTATTCTTCCTTAGTTATTAAGTAGATAATATTATTATTAAGGTATACTATAACAAATTTATCTAAGTATTCTTCTAATATATTATTAATACGCTTTTAGAACGTTACTAGTACATTTATAAGCCTAAATTGTATAACTAATGGTTTATATAGTCCTTCCTTTAACCTAAAGGCTACCTTTTATTTATTACCTTCCTTAATTCTAATCTAATGGTACGCCCATCTTAGATCTATCTTTATAAAGATTTACGCATTACCTATCCTATTTTAGATTTTACTAATTAAGGGTAAAGGATACTTATCCTTTCTAGTAATGCTGTTTAACTGTTTATAGTCGATATACAGCCTTAGTTTACCATTCTTCTTTAGTACAAATAGTACTGGATAACCTGCTAACAACTACGATGGTCTAATATATCCCTTTTATAGGTTTTCTTAGATAAACTCTTTCAATGCTCTACCTTCTTCTTTAGTAAGCTTATAGATTAGAAAGAACCTTAGACTTATTCCTGGTTCCAATTCTATCTTATAGTTCTATACTATATACTTTAACAGCTTTTTACTTTCCGGCGACCATAGTTTTTTGCTATATTTATAGTATCTTTTTAGTATATAATCTAACCCTTTCTCGGTTTCTTTATATATCGCTCTAACTTAGTACTATACCATCTTAGTTTGTTATCGCGTCTTACGGCGTTAAGTATCCCTAATATTAACCTAACCTATAACCCAATCAATCTTTAGATTGTACTCCTGTAACTAAGGTATCCCTAGTATTGCCTCGTCCTTCCCTAACGGTAGGATATTAAAAGATATCTAAATCTGTTTCCCTTTAATAGTTAACTAAATAGGTCCTATTTTAAGATTAATAATACTATCTCCGTAGGCTATTAGATCTCCTAAAATTGTTACTAATAAATATAGGTGCTCTTTCCTCCTATATAGTAGTCCCATTCTTTTAACTACTATTAGTAAGATATAGTTCCTTATTACTCTACTATCTATTAGTGTTTTAAACTATTAATCTTACTATTTAACTCGTAAATTTAGGTGCTATCCTTAAATTCCTTTAAGGGTCTAAGGCTCTACTACTAGTTTCCTTTAGTTCCGTAGGCCTCTACTTTTTCTAACTATTAGCTGCTAGATCCTATTTATACTTAGTCCACTTTTAGCTAATACTTAGTTCGCTTTTTTTCTTTAATATACTATAGATAGGTGTTTTTTAAATATTCCCACTACTGTTATCTATCTAGGTATTCTTTTATAAGGAATCTTCCTGGTTAAAGTATTAAGTCCCCTTATTCTTAAATTTCTACTAGGTGCCAGCTATATATATACTTAGCGTTTTAATATTTCGCCTTATCTGTTATCTAATATATTCTTATTAAATATTTCCGATTTTTATCTTTTAGTACTTTATATATACTGCATGCATTATCTACACACGCTATCTATAATAATGTATAGTGTACTTAATATTTTAGGTTAACTCTTAGCTTATCTTTACTCTTAAGTTTAAACCTTTCTTATGTTAATTTAAGCGTTATAACTTCGTTTATAGGTACTAAGATTTACCTTTTACTTCTCTAATCCTCTAATTACTCCTTTAGATCTTTTAACATTATAATTAAGGCTCCTTTAATATATATTATAGCCTTTTCTATAATTAGGTGGTCCTAGATAACTTTTTCATCCAACTATATATAGAAATTTTCCTACTTATTATTGTGTCGCTGTCTATACCATCTTTAGTATAGCTCCTTAAGTATATACGCTCTGTCCGTAAGGAAGTATCTTCTTATTACTGCGTTATAATAGCCCTTTATATATTGTTCTTTAAACCTAGTTAAAATTCCCAAATCCTCTTCTTATTCCAGTTCAGTAAGCTACTTAGCTCTTAGTGTACCTACTCTAGGCCTATTAGTGACCTTTTGTATAGGTGCTTTATCCCTTATACGTCCTAATATGCTAAATCTCTTATCTAGTTTCTGCTCTTACTATAAGGTAATTCTTGCTCTAAATTCCTTTATAGTTTCTTTTTATTTGCGTTTTATAAGTAAATCCTTAAAGTTATCTTACTTTTTGATCTCGTTAATGGTCCTCATTTATACGTTAAAGTTTTAGTCCTATAGGATTCTTAATCCTAAGCTTACTTCTATCTTAAGCTATGCTCCTACCTTAGTTTAACTAGGCTTAGGTATTCTTATCTCATTTTAAGAGTCTTAAATCTCACTTATCTCGTCTTAAGAGTCTTATACCTCTGGGAACTTCTATCCCAAGCTTATTTATATATTCCTAAACTAAGCTACTACCCTACTCTATCGGTTTTCGTTTATTATAGGTCCTTAGGTATACCTTATCTCATCTTAAGAATCTTAATTATCTCTTATCTTATCTTAAGAATTTTAAGCCTTTAGCCTTTTGCCTTTATTAAGTAGTGAATTAGTACTAGCAGTTATTTGCTTGCTTAATCTTTATAAGATACTCTTCCTACTATCTTATAAAGCGATAGATGCCGTATCTAACGGTATTATAATACCCATTATTAAACCTTGCTCTATAGCGGTTTTAGTCTCTACTTCTAATACTAATATCTTAAGATCTTCTTTCTTAATATCGCTAAATGGATTTTCTTTAAAGTCCCTTTCCAAGTACTGTCTTACTAATACTATACTAAAAGTTGTTGCTAGATCTTCGTTACATTTATAGAGCCTATCTTACTCTTTATAGTCTTAGGTAGCTCTTAGTTTCTCTAAACTAGGTTCTTATAGCTAATAGCTTACGCCATACTTAGCGTCTTTATAAATTCGGCACGCGTTGTTATAGCAAAACGTAAAGTAGTTAATTAAATAATCCTTTATTCCTTATAGTGCATTATTATTCCTCTATATATATATACCATCTACTAGTCTAGTTCCCTTTATTGTATAATAACTCTAACTATCTTTATAATCTCTAGCGAAATAACCTTATTTTCCGTAATTTATATAAGCTCCCTTTCTAAACCATCTTTCTTATTATAGAGTCCGCCTAAATATCTTCTGCTACTAAGATCCCTAATTTAGCCTTAGCTCCCTAGACCTTTAATCTCCTAATCTTTATCCTCTTAGTTTCTATAGTTTCTTACTCTATCTCTTATAGGTTTCTTTAGTACTACTTAGGTTTATTAGCTCTGCGCTATACCATAGTTTCTAACTTAGCTTTAGTTAATGCGTACTCTGTGCCTTATATAACTATAGAACTCTATCCTAACCTCTTTTAATCTGCTCCCTTTAGTAGATCCTATTATTAATCTTTATTACTTAATCTATTAAATTCCTTAGGGTTTCCGTATCTTCTATTAGGATAATTACGTCCTAGACTTTAGCCTTAAGTCCCTACTTATACTATACTATAAGCGCCTTATTATTCTACTTAACTTATATTACTAGCATCTAAAACTATATTATGTACTTAATTGCTAAGGTTTGCTGCGTAATATCTTAAAGCTTTCTCTTCGCCGTGGTCGTTACCTTTAGATCTCTAAATATCTATATTAGTTATTTCGCGAATCTATCCCAACTTAAGAATATAAACCGTACTTTTTGGTTTATAGTTGTTATTCCATTAGCTTATATTTCTATAAGGTAAAGTTTAAACTATTTAAGCGCCCTTCCTATTAAGAATAACCCTACATACGCTATTTAATCCATAGGTGTTACTAGCTTTGCTCCTTTCTATATTACCTTAAAGTGCATTTATATAAGGAATCCCTTAAGCTTTAATTATTCTCCTAAGAATTATTTAATTAATAGTAACTTAACCTTTACTATACCTATTCCGTTAACCCTATGTTCTAATGCCGTGTTATTTACTATTAATTAGTTAATTATTTCCTATAACTATCCAACCGTTACGGGTTGCTGTAAGTTAGTGTCCGCTATACTAGTATCTCCTCCTAACCTCAAAGTAGTTGCCGCCGTTAATGGCGTTATAGTGGCTGCTTTTAGTGGCATATTGTTTAACTTTTAATACTATAACTAGGTAGTAATTGTATAACAGAATCTTATAGTAAGTACTACGGTAGGTCCTGTTAATAGGCTAGGTATATAGGTAATATATAAAGTTAACAACGTAATAATAATTAGTGGAGTGGTTGCCTAATAGATTAACTCTAATTATATTCTAAGAATTACTATAAGGAAAGAACTATCTAAAGTAGGGACTATAGTCCTTTAAATACACAACCGTACTCCTAGGAAATCCTCCCTATATATAAGGTACGTATACTCTATCTACTCTATTACGGATTACACAGATTATATAGATTATACAGATTATATTACGTGACTTAGTTACTATTCCTCGTTATATAGCTCTACCAGCTCTATCCTGGACTGTGCTTATATTAACTAACTAGCTTCTTCCAACTCCTCTCTAAGTAGTTATAACATCGTACTTAAAGCGTCCGTAATAAATAGCGCGTAATTGTTTCTGTGGCGATAATCGCGTTTATATTTATATGGTATTAATAATATATCCTAGAACCTTAATAACAATTCCTACTATATCCTTAGAGCCATTTTAAGGGATACCTAAGGAGTTAGTAACAGAGATGTAAGTCTAGGTAATAGCCACTAAGTTATTCGGGTTGGCAAGGATAAAGATAAAGTTATCTAGGTAGTATTCCACCTTATAAGGTAGTTGTAAATAGAGTATCTAGTACAGGCCTTTTACGAAGAGGTTAAATATAAGCGGCGTAGTACGAAGACTAAAGGATAGGCAGTATTCCTAGTAGGTAACACCTTCCTAGGAGAAGCCTATTAATGTTCTTACCCTATAAGATAGGGGGACTATATAGAACACGTCTTTAATATCTCTTTTAAGCAGTAGATATCTATAACCTGCAGAAATAATATAGGCTTAAATAGCGGTAACTGTAGTGTATACTAGTGCTCTATATTCTTCTAGGATTATATTATTAACTAAAGATACTAGTAAAAAGAAGAGATTGTAAATTTAGCGGTATCCTCTATCCAATTTTAGCACTAGGCTAAGAGGTAAGACTATAATAGGCCCTGTTGCAATTCTAATATATCCTTTTTTAAGGTCTAATATTATCTTCTTAGAGATAAGGTCGGCGTTATCCTAAGAGGAGTTATAGTTCCTATAAGATCTTAGGGTAAAAATAGATTTAACTCCTATCTCGCAGCTATAGATTAGGATGCCTACTAAGATAGCTAGTAGATTACCTAGGTAGTTAGATAGAAGGGAGTGCCATGCTAAGATCCTTAGGGGCGATAAAGAGTGGTAGAGAGCCTTTGCCTTTATAAAGATAGGAAATAATGGTAACGTATTAGGCCTAGGTCCTAGGCGTATAATTAAAGTTAATATTGTTATTAGGCTAGACCCTACTTTATAAGGTTCGCCTTGCTATTCCTAGGCGCAAGCTTTAAATAATGCAGTATAATCTTTACTATACTTTAAGTACTTATACGGGTATTTGCAAGCTATATTATCGCAGCCTCTGCTATTAAACCTATAGCAGGTATTAGAGGTATAGGAGGTATCTAACCTAGGTCTCTTTAAGGCGGCAAAGCTGATAGTACTAGACATTATAAGGTATGGCGCTATATACTAGGCTAGCATTTGCTAATTAGCGGGCTTTAGTTAGCCATTGGTTATTATAAAGGTATAATAGTTAAGTGCTAAATTAAGTATATAACCTACCTAGATATACTAGGTTAATAAGATGCGAATTATATTTATTTAGAGAAGTATACTAGCGATAAGGTCTAGTAGGCATATATAGAGGGTGCTAGTAATAACTATATAGTTAGTAAAACCTTTAAACTAGACGCCTTTATTTATAAATAGCTTCTTATTTACCTTTACCTTCCTTATAACCAAAGTACTATTTTTAATCCGTGTCTTATTAGCAATTTTAATTTAAGTAGTATGGACTTAAAGGCGGGCGAGGTTTACTAGATCAAAGGTGCCCTTAAAAATATCCAGGTAATCCCTTTTTATAACGCTAGGAAGGCGGAGTTTAAGCGACTTTACGCTAGAAGAGAGAGGCTTACTAAGAATATTAGCTGTAGTAGCTATTGCGGTGGCTTATAAGGCCGAAGCGGCTAAGCCTGACTATAATTGAGCTATTTAAGCCAGGTAGTATTCATGCTAGTGAGCCTCCTCCACTAGGCGGGCTTTGTGTTCTTCCTTATACTTCTAAATCTCCCTTTTATTTTAGGCTTGTTCCCTTTACTCTCTAGCAATTTTACGCTCTTCTACGGTAGTGGCGTGTATATTAGCTTCGGACGGCATAGGACTAATAGAGGAGGGTATAGCGGTTATAGACGATGGTGTAGTTAAGGTAGATTGTCTAGGTGGGTTTACTTATTAGGATTGTGCATGCGTACAAATATCCCAGTTAGTTATAAGTGGTAATAGCGTTATAAAATGATTCTTAAACGAATAAATGATAAATAAATAATGAATATTGATGAGTTTAGCGATATTAAAAGTGAATTAGCCACGTAGTGACTGCGTTCGATATTCGCGAATATTGTAAGAGGTCTTAGCATTGTGCGTTGCTGAGATGGATACTGCTAAGCAATATATAGACGCTAGTATATAAGCTCTATAGTATACTAAGTATAATTATCTCTAATTATAGTATATAATTTATTAGCGACTTTTAGCAATAACTAAGTAAACGCCTTAAGATAACCTTGTAATTAAGCTTAGCCTAGCACCTAAAAATAGACGGCTAAACTAAAATTATTAATACTACCATAAATAAATACCTTTATGCTTTTATTAGCTTTATATAGGACAACTAGGTTAACTACCTACTACTTATTAAGTTTACTATAAATAACCAAGTTAATAAGAGTATAGGTATCTCCCCGTTTTTTATAAACTATAGCTTTAACCTTTATCTTAAAATTAAGCCTACTAGCCCCTACCTACTAATATTATTAGTATAAGTAAAGAAGAAGTTCTTTTGCGTAGACTCTATAGCTAACTGCTTTAAGCGGATATTAATATAGCTTAAGGCCCTAGCCTAGATTTTATAATAACGCTATAAAGATAATACTAATACCTATAGGGATAAGAGCGTGTTATTCTATAAAGGCGATATAGTTATAGTTAGCTTAGAAAATATAAAGATAAATAAACCTAAAAAGAAATAGGACGATAAATAGGACGGCCTATACCCCGTACTCGCAGTATACTAAGGGGTAGTTATAGTAGACCTCCCGGATTATATCTAAGTAAATAAATCCTTTTATATATCTAAGGTCCGCCTTTAGGCTACTAAAGAGATCCTTAGCTAAGTAAATATTAATACTGTAGAGCGCTATAATATATAAGGACGAGTAATAGAGAGAGACAATAACGGCAATATAGAAGATAAATAGGAGTTTAAGAAAATCCTTAATATATATAACGAAGACCCCTAAGGCCTAACTTATAAGATTAAATAGAAATACTATAAGGATATAACCTAGTAACTAGAGGAAGACCTAAAGGGTTATAAATAAGCTATATAACGCTTTTATAAGCAATACTTTAAAAAGCTAAAACCCCTAAACTAAGTATAAGATAAGAAAAAGTTATGCTAAGGTCGTGGCCGACCACTATATTAAAATTTATAGTAGTTAAGATATTATAGAACTTTAACTAGCGGTTAAAGTTATCTAATTAGCTAAATTCTTGCTAAGAAACGCCATATAAACTAGTTTAGGTAGCGGTATAGAGTTCTGCCAACCTATTAGACGGACAAGTTACTTATAAGAACTCTATCAATTAAAGCTGGCTCTAGAAGCTCTCTATATACATAGGGTCGGGGCAAAAAACTAACGACGACACTGACGACGACACTAATAACGATTTAGAACTATTACTTAATCGCCACCAGGTCGACATTGCTACTCAGTCAGTAATAGGTAATAGAAACAGGGTGTGAGTTATAAGGTGGTACCTAACAGTGACCTTAACGTTTAATACACCCCCCTAGCTACTCAGTCAAGACTAAGCAGCTAAATAGAAAATAGAAAAAGTTACAATAGCAATTTAGTATTAAGATAAAGAAATCCTCCATAGAGTTATCTTGTCCAATATTATCCAAATTAAATTAAATTAGATCCTTAATATCTTATATAGGTGACTTAAAAGCTCCTTCCAGTTCTTAGGTAGAGATTAAAACCTATTACTGTATATTCGCTAATTAATATTAGTTAAGTAGGCTTAGTGTCACATTAACTGCTTCTTCCGTCGTCCTTCTACAATTTTGCTGTCGCCTATATCATCTCAAATTTCCTACCTTAGGCGGGCTTTCTTTTCTGGAATATATTCAAATCGTGATTCTTAATTAGTTAATGCAGTTAATTAAGGCTCTAGTGGCCGAGCTAGGGTAGGAAGGCTAGGTGGAGGATCGTCCTTTAAGGCTCGTCGGCCTATTACATCATCGTCTTGAGAATTAAGCTCCTCTCAATCGGTCGCTTAATCCTAATTTCCACCAGAATCCACCTGTCAACTTCCACCGATATCCACTTAAGTCTTGTCCTCGTCCTTTAACGTCTCGTTCTCGTCTTCTAACATCTTATTCTCGTCCTCTAACGTCTTATTAAGTTCTTCCTAGGGCGTCCTTTTTATCAAATCCATTATAATGCCTTAGTCGGCGATCCAGTCATTAAATTCACCTCTAAACGATGTCTTGTTATCTATAGGTATCCCTTCTAATACTATCTTATAAGCTTTACTGGCATAAGTCTCATATTCGACGGTCGTAGAGCCTTCTATAACCGCTCCAGTCACTTCTTTAAACAGTTGCCCGACCGCATTAATTCCTGCATATCCAAGTTGACTATGCGAAAACCGTCCATCTACCTTTTAATTTAGTAGAGGCTCCGTCGGTCAAGCCGCAAAGGACGCGTCCTCCGTCCTAGGCTTTAATTCGTTATATTCAAGGGTTATCTAACCGTGGTAATATCCGCAATATACAAACTTCTCACCACCGCGACGGTAGAGGTAGTTGCCCTCATTATGCCAAAAGACACCTTTCTTATTAAGTCTTTAATTACACACTAGATTTATATAAAATCCTAGTATATACACAGCGTTAATAAGATAGATCTTCTGCTTTCCTAATGGGGTAATAACTATAACTTCAGCTGTTCCGAAGCCTTCAATATTTTCCGTACTAGATCTAGCATATAACCGATTACTAGCCTATCGGATATTGCCTATAAATCTTACTTAGTCGTTAATAACATATATAGTCGACGTAGGGTTAAGAATTACACTATTATAAAGAGCGTAATCAGATGCGATATAAGCTCCAGCTTAATAAACTGCGAAACTTCCTAATAAGTTACTAGGTAAGCTCTTCTGCTCTGTATCATCTGGCTTCTTATTAGATAAGGCTTGGCTTCTTAATCAATCAATTAAGGCCTTAATTTTAGGCGGAGAGTTAGCAAGCCTCTACTCTACTAACTGCTCTACGGCCTCATTCGGCCTCCATCCTATCAGTTATATTAACTTAACTAAGTACCAGCAGTACTTAAACGGGTGCTGCTTTCCGCACAGGCACTACTTCCAATTCTTCTTCTCCTCCTTCTTCTCTAACTTAGCGTCTGATTTGGGCTTATTAATTAGCTCTTTTATAAAGCTTGCTATATAGGATCCGTCCTGGCTCCTTGCATTCTAAGCAGATTCCAAACAACGGTAATTTCAGTAGACCTCAATAATAACTTAAAGGGTAGGTAGACTTTCCTTCTTCCTCTCAAGATTCTATAATTCGTTTTTTTAGTATTTTAACCATCCTAATAAAATAGATTTAACGGTATACACAAAGTCTTTAACTGGTCAATCGCCATCTACCTTAGGTAGTTTAACCTTCTTATAATTATTATATACCTTCTCCCACTCACAGAGCTACTTCTCGATATTCTAACTCTTCGGGGCTTTCTTTATTTTTAAATATTGGGTGGCTAGGTTAACCTTCCGAGTATTATTAGTTAGAGCAACTGCCTACTTAAGTAATATAAGGACATCATAGACGGTATTTCCCTTAAAGGTGTAGTTAATATAGTTATAAGAGATTGTGCTAATAATATAGGTGCGTAGAGATCTAAGGGCTGCTTCCTCCTTCTTATACCGCTTGTAAACACAGTCGTACTATTTTTATAAAGCTTAAAGCTCTTCCTTCTCGCCTTTATTAAGGGCTAAGAACGTAGTCTTCTAAGGATTAATAACTAATGGTAATAGCTCTAACAGTGCTCTGTATCTAGGTAGATTATTTTTCTTAATATCTAGATTAATGTACTCCTATATACTCTTACCGTCGGCTCTATACTTAATAACACTAATCTATTAATCCTAATCGTTTGGGCCTGCTAGGATTACAGTATACATCATAATAAGGGTTTTAGATTATTAAGAGGACATTTTAAGGCCTCTACTATTTAGTTAACGATTGGGTAATTAGGGTTTTAAATTAAAAATAATATAGTAGATAGCCCGGGCTTATAACTATCGGACAGATAAGTCACTTATAAGAACTCTATTAATTGAAGCTAGCTCTAGAAGCTCTTTATATACATAAAGTCGGGGCAAAGGACTAACGACGACACTAACGACGACACTAACGACGATTTAGAACTATTACTCAATCGCCACCAGGTCGACATTGCCATTTAGTCGGTAATAGGTAATAGAAACAGGGTGTAAGTTATAAGGTGGTACCTAACAGTGACCTCAACGTTTAATATAACCTTACTTACTAAACTAACTAATTAGGATTTTCTATACCCAGTATAGAAAATCGCCATTAGCTTAGTTAAGGGCAATAAGCAAAGCTAATATCTTTATAGTAAAAAATAGGCAACCCCATATACTGCCTATTTTTAAGTTATCTATTTAGTTTAGGAACTAAACCATCTAAGGGAAAGGAGTACTGTTACGGCACTAACCTAACCCATACTGTTTTATACTGTCTCGTACTGTTTCCTACTATTAGCTAGCCTATTACTAGTGACTTGGCGGCCGGCCCTACTATTTATATACAATACCCCCTTTCTACCTTCCTCCCCTCTTTATACTATAACGTAGTTATTTAGTCTACTTTATTATAGCACTATAATAGGTAAATAGGCTAGGCGGAGGCGGAGCGCGTAAAACTAGCTTAGTGTTCTTATCTATATTTATATTAATTAACGTTTAATATTTAATATTAATATAAAAAGGGTTAATATTTATATAAATATAGTAGTATTTTGCTATTTATATAAGTATATAGATAAAGTAGGGGTATACTATAAATAGTAATATAAGTAAGTAGAAAATAGATAGAGGATGTATAAGAAAGGGAAGAGAGATAAGGAGAGAGATAGGGGAAGGGGATAGGTGTAGTATAAATGCCTATATACGCCTGTGCACGGATCCTACTTTATTACGTATTTTAATTTTATATAAAGACTTAGCTTAATATTTAATATTTAATAAAATGTTAATAGAAGTTAGCGGTTTAATATTAATATTAATACGGCTTTATATTAATATTAAATAAAGATAAAAACCCTAAACTAGCTAGAAGGTTATATTTAGGGTTTTCTCTTACTAGGGATTTTTCCTGTAAATAGAAGGTAAAAGCCTATATAGACTTAGAAAAGGGACCGAATCAGGCAATAAATAGAATTATTAATAATAATAATTATCTAATTTAAAATAAATTATAAATTATATTAATATTAATTTATAAATTAACTTTATGCTATTATAGAATCTTAATATAGCTAGAAGTGTTAGACACATCATGAGGGCGGCTAAGGCGCTAGTGGTAAGCGAGCCAATGGCGATTTTCTATGCCGGGTATAGAAAATCGTAATTAGTTAATAGAGGCACAGGAGAACACGCGATAAGCCTTACCTCTTATAACGCGTAGATCTTAGAGAATCAATTATCTATCTATAATACCGTATAGTACATATTATTGTAATATATATATTCTACACGTTATAAAAGTCATACTAATACTGATTAGTAAGCGCGCACAGATTAGGAGATACGCACTTACTTAGAAGATATTTACACTCCACCTTATAAAGGCCCTATTTTAGTTAAAGAGAATTAAAGTACTCTGGATTTGGAAGACGTTTAACGCTCTACCTTACCCAGAAATACCTTAAATCTACCCTAGATTTAGAAGACGTTTAATACTCCACCTTAACCAGAGACAGACTACTGTACTAGTAGTTAACATAACCACGTCAAGAACGCGACCATACTAAGAACGCGACCACCCTAACCACTACTTAAATTATCCCTTAAACGACCACTTAAACTATCCCCTAAACTATTCTACGCATCTTCCTTATTTCTTTTAAGATGGCTATACCTATAGACTAGAAGGTAAAAACAGAATAATAGAGGAACGGGATTAATATATAAACGGTAACTAGTAAAGACCTTATAGACTTTACACTATTTAAGTTATAGGAATACAACGAGTATAAGTTAATAGATAATGAACTTTGGTCCTCCTTCTAAGACGATTTTAAAACATTTAGTATTAATATATTTTTAAAAGTAAATATATAGTACTTTTAAAGTATATATACCTTCCTACGATATAAAGGAGTATACGTACGCATAAAGGAGAAACGCACAATATATACGTAACTCTTGTTTAAATTAACCCAGGAAGAACGCCAATATTCCTAGACTTAAGAGAACTTAGACAAGGTGTATAATGAGCTAGATAGAAACGGGTTTCAGTTAAATAAAATAAATAATACACTTAAGCGCGGTCTTAACTATAAAGTATTATAAGACCTAATAGTTCGCATAACCCCATTTCAACTATAACAACTATTAAGTGTCCAGACTATAACCCCACTACTATCTAAAGGAACACTAGTAGGACCTTTACCATACGTAACCCCACGACCCCAAACCGCTCCCCTCCTATAGATGCCAACTATACTAAAATGGGGCAAAGAGATTTCTAACGCAGTAAAGATATATATAGAAGAACTTAAATATAATAGCATAAATAGCAGCTTTAATTATAAACTTACTATCTTCTATAATATCTGTAACTAATCTAATGTTCTACAAGAGGCTTATAATAAAGCTTTACTAATTATGTTAATAGGTCTAGCCTTAAACTAGTACTTTAATAGCGGACTTAGTAATCTCTTATTTAAAGACGCTTGTAGGCACCTTCGCAATTTCTTTAAAGGCCCTAGCTTAGAACGCAAGAACCTTAGTAAATGGAATGTAATCTTATTAAGGACGATAATAGACAAAAACACAGACAAATTAACTAGCGATTACCTCTAAATATTAATTAATATACTCTTCTAACTACAGCATAGCCTTACCCTAGAACTATAAACAACACTATTTCTAACTAAAAAACTTATTATGTCTTACTAGGGAATTTACATATGCTAATTCGCTGTATTAGACCCACCTTAAGAACTAGGCCCCCTTATTAACAAACTATAGTCCTTAATTACGGCTTATAAAAAACAGAACCTAGAGTAAGCTTAAACTTAAGCTTACTACACAGATTATTGGTACTTTGGAAGGGAGAATAACTATAATTAGTATTAAAACTATAACTAATATTAAAACCGAACTTACGACCGAAACTATAACCGCGACCGCACTCGCCCTTATTTCTCTCTATGTTATAAACCACGTTGCTTTATATGTAATAAGGAAGGCTGCCAATTATAGAACTATACCTAAGAAGAACAAGAAGAGTCTAAAGCCAAGTTTAGAACCGCCAATAGAGATAAGTTTAGTAAATTTAACAACCGATTTAATAAACGACTTAATTAATATATTATGGACTATAAAGATGACGATATTAACTTAGAAGAAGAGCTTAAGAAAGCTTTTTAAGCACTAACTATTAATATAAATTATAAGGCAACCAATAAGAACTCTTAACTAGATATTAACCACTTCTATACCTCTTTCAGCCAAGTAGAATAGCATAAAGCAACTTTTATAGCTGCTACCCTAGCTAATAAAGCCTTTAGCCATTTGGTTATAACTATAGACAATATAACACCTCTTATAACCAACTAGGACCCCTTTACCTACAATATAACTACATCCACGTCCCGCTATACTGCAGACTACTTTATAGGTATAATAATTAATATAGGAGCATCTAAATAATCTATAGTAGGATACGGCCAATTCCTAGTATTCTAAAGACTTAATACTAGTGTATAACTTAATACCACTATATAAGGTATAGTTAATATATAATTCGGCATCGGATCAACCTTATTAATTAGATTAACTAAAGTAATTACCCTAATTGGCATAATCGAGTTTTATATTATTAAAGTTAACACCCTATTTTTACTCTGCCTAATAGATATAGATTAACTATAAGTGTACTTTAACAACCTAAAAAATATACTAATTACCCCTTAGAGCGAAGTACCAGTTATACGTTGCTTTAGCTATCTATTCCTCCTTTAAAACATATCCCTATGTAACTACTTAACTATATTATTTAATTAAAACCCTTACTACTTAACTGACATTAAATTGAGATAACTACATTGTTGCTTCGGCCACCCTTTAGTTAAGCGTCTTGCACGAATACTTAAACGCTTAGGGCATGACATTAATAGCAAGACTTTGGACCATCTTACACGTTACTGCCACTATTATTAAAAATATGGAAAGTCGCCTAGTAGATTTAGATTTACCTTATATAATAATATTAATTTTAACTACTTAATTATAGTTAATATTATGTATATTAATGGCACACCTTTACTATATATTATTGATAAAGGAACACAATTTTAAGCCGGCAGATAGCTATAAAGCATTAGCGCTAAGTATATATAGGATATACTATAAATATACTGGATCGACATATACCTAGAACCCCCTAGTATTATTATATATAACGTAGGCAAGAACTTTATAAGCAAAGAATTTAAACAATATGCTATAATACTCGGAATAGTTATAAAAGGCGTACCTGTCGAAGCCCACAATTTAGTTAGAATGGTAGAACGTTACTATAGCCCCTCCGTTATATATACTATATTATTATTACGGAAATACTAGATATTAATAAAGATATGGCTTTATAAATGGCTTTTAAAGCAATTAACGACTCCGTAGGCCCTAATGGTCTTATACCTACCTTGTTAGTATTTGGAGCTTACCTATATATAGTGGAATCCGACGCACCCAATCCTACGGTTATAAAACGAGTAGTAGCTCTTAAAAAGGCTATAGAAGAAGTTAAGAAGCTTAGAGCTGAGCGCTAAGTGGCAGATGCCCTTAATATGCGTAATAAACCTAAGACAACCGCAATTTATAACCTACCGCTTAACTTACCTATATTAGTATAGAGAGAAGGACCTATGGGCCAACCTAGCTACTAGTCTAGTCCGTACAACCTACTTAGCATTAAAAATAAGACCTATACTATATAACTTCCCTATAGACCTACTAACTTCCGCAGTATAGTTGTTAAACCATATATAGTAGACCCCGAAATTACAGAAGATATACAACTAGAAAATAACGATATTAAACTACCTTTACCTTAAACTAAGCCTAAACCTTAACCTTAAACTAAGCCTAGACCTTAACCCGTTAAACGCAGAAGAGGTAGACCACGCAAGTACCCTGTTAAAGCAAATACTATAAATATCTTAATTTATCTGCAGGATAAGGATAATAATTAACTTATAAATTCTAATTAGTTTACAGTATTACGCCAGAAGGAGATTAAGGGATTGCTTAAGAAAGGAGTTTTTAAATTAGTTAACCCTAAGGATATACTACAAGGCAATAGAGTATTTAACTCTAAATTCGTTAATGAGATTAAAAACCCCGGCACTAATAAAGCCTTTAAGAAGTTAAGACTAGTTATACAGGCCTATAACGACTTAGAGAAAGACCTCGTACTAACCCAATTACCTACGATTTAACGAGTCAGCCAACGCCTTATTCTTTGCATTACAGCCATAACTTAGAACGATGGTATATATCTCTACTTACGAGACATTTTATAGGCCTATATATAATTAACTATAAAACTAAACCAAGACTTTTATATTAAAGCACCTCTTAAACTTAGTACAGTACTTAGAGTCTTATAAGGCACAATTCTAAAGGTCGTTAGACCTTTATACGGCATTCCTAAGGCAGGCAATTATTGGTTTAAGACTTACTATAACTACTATATTAAAGAACTAAATATGAGCCAATCTACTTATAACCCCTGCCTACTTTACCTTAATAATACTATAAGTTTTGGAATAGTTGGTTTATAGACTAATGATACCCTCCTACTAGCTAACTTAGTTTTTGCAGCTTTAGAATAGGAGAAGATTAAGAAAGCTAAGTTCCTAACTAAAGAACGCGAGTAACTTACACCGGAACACCTAATTAAGTTTAATAAAGGCATTATCTAATAATAGGATTATGTGATTACGCTTATATAAGAGCGCTAATGCTAAAACTTAACCCTTGTTAATATTAAGGAAGCTACTATAATAACCAGTTCTAGAGGCACTATTTATATAGCACTTATACCTAAGGACCAATATATCGCCCAATGAGTAAGAGGAGCTTATATTGCGTCCGTATGCCAGCCTAAAGCTTCTTTTAATTTATCCTACGCTGCCTAGGTAATTAACCCTAACAAGAAAGACGCAAAACTACTTAATAAGAGAATTTAGTGGCAAATTAAGAACTTAATAAGAGGCTTAAGCTTTGTTAAGCTTAATATAAAGACACTTTAACTACTTATATTTACTAATTCCTTATTTATAAATAATAAAAACCTCTTATTATAGATTGGATATATCCTAGTACTAGCAGACTTATTAAACAAGGCGAATATTATCTACTGGTCCTTAGTTAAGTGTAAGAGAATTACTAGAAGCGTACTAGCCTCCGAATTATATGCTATAGCCCATAATTTTAATATCGGCGCTGCAATTAAGGCCATAATCGAATTGCAACTTAATATTAGCCTCCCGCTTATTCTTTGCACTAATTCTAAGTTAATTTATAAATACCTTGTTAAACTAGGAACTATACAAGAGAAGAGACTTATAATTGATGTTATATGCCTACGCCAGTTATATAAAAGACGCGAAATAGCGGAAGTTAAATGGATTAACGGAGACAGCAACCCTATGGACGCTATAACTA
>Ga0307515_10006715_pt1 | contig 22910 bp, 2 predicted proteins | sample 17_EM_MG_FD_194513 | JGI IMG/M metagenome (GOLD analysis project Ga0307515, IMG submission 194513) | Populus trichocarpa ectomycorrhiza microbial communities from riparian zone in the Pacific Northwest, United States - 17_EM | ecosystem: Host-associated > Plants > Roots > Unclassified | place... | reverse complement strand
AATTAACGATTTAGAGGCTCTAAGTAGATAGCTCTATATTTTATATAGTTATAATATAAATATATTTAAAAGTATATTATAGCAATCTATAGGAAACGTGCAAAATATATAAAACGTACGAAATGTGCGAAATGTACGAAACGTGCAAAACGTACAAAACGTATAAAATGTACGAAATGTACGAAACGTGCAAAACGTACAAAACGTACGAAATGTGCGAAATGTGCGAAATGCAAGGGCTACGTACAGGCTTCGCGCGGATTGCCGCAAAAAATATAGGCTTTACGCAGGTTGCTGCAAACTGCCGCAAAAAATATAGGCTTCGCGCGGGTTGCTGCAAACCGCCGCAAACCGCACAGGACCATATACGACCACCGCAACCGTATAGTTTGCAGCAAATTGCCGCAAATTGCTGCAAACCGCAACAACGAGCCAAAAAAAAAATTTCCTGATGCTTATAAAGCTACGTAGTAATTCTATAAGTAATCCGACCTAAAAGCTTCTTTTAACTAGGTATAAGCAGGGCCTATCCACTAATAAGGTTGCGGGCTTTAATAACGTAATTCGGCTATATAGCACACGCGCTGCTATAGGTAAGTATAACACTACTTAGCTTCGCGACCTTTTACAGCCAGTAGTAGCTATTAAATTAGTTAACACTAGTGTAGGTATACGGAAAGTTACTCCTAATTAGTGCAATACTATAGAGAATCTAGCCCTATATATTGGCGCGAAAGTAATACTAATATAGAATATCTAGGTTAAACTAGGCTTAGTAAACGGTACTACTAGTATAATTAAAGATGTCGTATAGAAGGGACACGCGGATATTAAAAAGGATTAGCCTTAGTTACTACTAATTACAGTAGATAGGTATAACAGACCTGCCCTATTTACTTAGTAGGATAGTAAGAAAGTCGTCCCTATATTTTCTATGCTTTGTAAGTAAGAGGGTATAAAAGGCTTTTGCTTACGGCGTTAATTTCTAATTACTTTAGCTTTTGCTCTTACCGTATATAAAAGCTAGGGCCTAATACTTAACTAGGTGGTTCTAGATGTTAAGGAAAAGGATAAAATAGCTAGGCTAACCTATATAGTAATTTTATAAGTTAAGAAGCTTTTAGGGCTTATATTTAAACGTAGGTTTAATATAGAATGATTTTAGTTATCTATAAGCAAGACTAAAGAGGTATAATAAGAAGATTTTATACGGAGGTAGTAGTAACTACTCGTAAACGACTTTTCCTAATTAGGAAATTATATATTAGCTCGGAGGTAAGCGGAGAATACGGCATTTATCTTAGTTTCCTAACTTTTAAACAGCTTAACCGCGAAATCCAATTTTCTAAAATTTAACCCCCTTATTTATTCTACCTTCTTACTACTTCTAGAGCTGTTAGATATATATATAATAGTGTATAAAAAGAATTAGCAGTATTACTAGATTAATATTGCTGCTATCTATAGCGTTAATTAATTTTTGGAATTTTTGGAATTTTTTTTAAAGGGCGGAAATGTCGCTTATATAAGGAGTTATATGACCTCTAAGAATATATGCTACTTAGGACCGCATATTAGCAGCCACGACTTCTCTATACTATAGTTAAGATTTTATATATACTACACCTAGAGCTACTTAAAATAACTATTACCTATAGATCTACCGATTTATAAATTAAAAATTAGACGTGGTTAGAGCTGTTAGTAGGGGTTATTAATCGCGCTCCCTATAATAAAATCCGACTAATAAACGAACTAATAAATTAAATTAAAAGTTCAGAACGTCTAAATAAGGTTCTGCTAAAACGCTAGCTAAACCCTAACCTGGACCCTTTCTACCCTATTAAATTCTAAAAATAATAACCTTTACTAAATTAAAAATCAACTTTATCCTTAACAAGCTATCTAATTGGATTTAATGGTTCTTTATTATCTAAAACACAGCTAAAACTAATAAGGTATAGCAGTATATAACCTATTTAAGAAGAAAGATAATCTTTTAAAGCTAGAACTACCAAGTCGGCCTATACTAAGGGATATACTACCTACTGCTATATTAATAGCAAAGCTAGACCTAAATTAGCTTACTACCTATAACTAGCTCTACGCCGAATATAAGGATAATCTACGTGTACACTAGAAGCAAAAATAGGCTATAAATAATATTAACAACTATATCATTCGCACTATATCGGTAGCCTACCTTTCACTTATTAACAGCCTTAGTAGTTAGTTACATTAAATATTTAAGGCGTCTCTACTACTGTAGTAGCCACTGCAGTGACAGAGATACCCTATATTTTGGTAAGCAATTAAGCCCATCTTATATAAGAATCTTATGCTTATTAGTACTTACCAAATCACGTACTCGTAGGGCCTCCTCCCATCTATAAATACTCCCTCCTCTATACCTTCCTCTCTTCTTTTCTTCTTCCTTATAAGAGCTAGAGGTGCTCTAATACTCCTCCCTAGTCCCCACTAAGGGATTTATTAGTTAACGTGGCGATATAAATAGCATCTAATAAGGAGACGGGTAAGAGAGGAGATAGAAAGGACGGAGGGGCGTCTAGTAGGTGTTAGCCGAGCAACGTTAATATCTATATTATGGCTGCCTAATCTCCCGTTTGTAGGCCTCCTCCCGTCTATAAATACTCCCTCCTCTATACCTTCCTCTCTTCTTCTTTCTTCTTCCTTATAAGAGGTGCTCTAATACCCCTCCCCAGTCCCCATTAAGGGATTTATTGGTTAATATGGCAATATAGATAGCATCTAATAAGGAGACGGGTAAAAGAGGAGATAGGAAGGATAGAGGGGCGTCCGGTAGGTGTTAGCCGAGTAATATTAACGTCTATATTATGGCTGCCTAATCTCCCGTTCGCAGGCCTCCTCCCGTCTATAAATACTCCCTCTTCTATACCTTCCTCTCTTCTTCTTTCTTCTTCCTCATAAGAGGTGCTCCAATACCCCTCCCCAGTCCCTACTAAGGGATTTATTGGTTGATGTGGCGATATAAACAGTATCTGACGAGGAGATGAGTAAGAGAGGAGACAGGAAGGACGGAGGGGCGTCCGGTAGGTGTCAGTCGAGTAATATTAACGGCGGTTTTTGTTACCCAAAAATTGCGTTATGTGACAATATTTGGGAACGCAAATATGTACCCCCGTCCTATACTCACACCACTACTAAATATTCTAGATTTTGCACTCGGAGCTGCTTATAATAGGCATTCCTAAGAGATCTACCGGTTTAAAGCTCTATAATTAAACATTATTAACGTTTTATATAGGGGTCGTCAATTAAGCTCCCAGGACACAATTTTTAAAGTTTAACACTACACTAATATTACGACCTTCTTGCAGTGGCCGAGCCACCCCCAATCTCCTCCCCCTCCTCCCTCCTCCCATTACTCGGCGCCGAGCTATTACGTTATCGCCAAGCCATCGCGTCGTTGTACGTCTAAAACTAGGTGGGCAATAACGTGGTTAATAGTTATTAGGCATTAAAAATATTTAGTATATAAAGCTTTAAATTAGAATCATAATTTACTATATTATATCCTACGTAGAGGGCTCTATATTAAAGCTCTGCAGTCCAAATATGTGCTATATTCGTAACTAATATAATCTTTAAGCCTAGCTTAAGTAGGGTGCCTTGGTTACTATAGTAGATCCTTACCTAGTAGTAACTAAGGCGCCTTAATCTTACTACTACTTCTAAATTAAGCAAAAGCTCTATATAGGGGGGTCCCAGGAGGTCTTCCCCTAGAAAACCTTATCTCTATATATATTAATTAAAGTCTATATAATAAAGCTCTAAGTTAAAGCTTTAGGTTATAAACTCGGGTCAAAATTTGCGTTGGGGGACTAACGTTCCGCATGTTTGCTTAACGTCCGATTTGGATCCCTATTAGGCCTATATAGACTACTCCTTATATACATATAGGGAGAAAACTCTATTTAAGAAAACCCCGTAATCTATCTCCCCGCCTTTTAAAACTCGCCTATAAGGCGCCTATAAGGCGCCTACAAGTTACCTATAGTGCTCCTACTACCTTACTTTTTAACCTCTTTAGGAACTACTGCTGCCGTAATAAGCCTATAGACGCGCTAGTATTATAAACTTTACTTTACTACTATAAAGTCATCAGGGGGCGCCCGTTGCTTACCCCCCCACCCTTTATTACCATTCCCTTACAACCTAAAACTAGTTTAGTATATTTTAGCTAATAAGCTACTAGGTAACCGCCTTAAGGCCTTTTTATATTAAGAGTAGTATATTATAGTTTTCTATACTAGCTACTAAGAGTATTACTTCTTAATTAGTGCGTAAAGGGCATAATAGTATTATATATTTTAGTGTCTATCTTAGCCAGCTATATTTATATCTTAGGCTACCTACTAAGACACCCACCCAGTAGAGCCAGTCTTTTAGTCCTATTATTCCTATTCTTAAGAGTATTACTATTATATTTTCTACCTTCGTTAGGCCTTCTTAAAGCCCTAAAGTATTTACCCCCTATAGTATTAACCATACTACGGCTTAAGTTCCTCTTACCTTAGTTAGCCTCTATACCTTTAACTCCTACACACCTCTCTAGCGTTAGTCTAACTAGTATTATATTGCGGTAAATAGTTTCCTAGCATTCTTTTATACTCTACTTTAGCTCCTTTCTCTTTTTTATTATTATCTTTACTGGCCTCTTATATATCTCCCTTCCTCCTCTATATAGGCCTAGGCCCTAAAGCAGCACTATTCTTCTTCTGCTTTCTTTACCTATTTCTCTAATATATCTTCCCTACTTTAGAGTTATTAGTTTATTCTCCTATAGGGCGCCTTAGGGTCCCTCTATAGTTTATTTAGGCGTATCTTAATATACTTTATAACATTAGAGTTGCGTTTATTTTACGCCCTTTATATTATAGTAGCTTTAATATATAGTTATAGGGGGGAATACTAGCTTCCTTCTTAAGCAGTGCTATAGCCGTTCGCTTATATCCGCCTATTATACTTTAAAGATAGGCTATTTAGACCTTTTAGAGTAGTTTAAGGAGTGACTTAGGGGGGCCTTTCTTAGATTCTCTAATAGCCCAAATACTGGACCTATATATCATAGTTAGCCGGACAACTACTATATATAGTAGGCGTAACCTCTAGAAGCATAGGCCCTATATAAAATTAACGATCCTAGATAATATAATATACTATACTTAGCCCTTACGGGCCGCTTATACCGCATATACGCTCTACTAGAGCTTACTATCTACCTATACTCCTAATACCCTTAGGCCCTAAACTAGTTAACCCCTAAAGCCTTAAATGCGAATTATATACTAGAGATCTATAAATTAGTTGCGTTTTCTTATAAAATAGATTAGCTAGTATTTCTCTAGTAAGAATTAGACTCTATATTGTCTTACCTATTCTATATAGGTGTTATAAGCTTTCTCTAGTATTCTGCAATTCTCTATGGCTATTAGCCCGTATATAATTAGGTTTATATTATTAACAAAGCCTATCCCCTAGGTCGCCCTTTTCTTAAAGAAGTTAAGCAGGTTGCTTATAAAGAAAAGGAAGAGTATAGGCAAGAGGGGTAATCCTTATAGTATTCCTGTTATAACTATAATAGGGGGGCTCTAGTATCCGCTAAAGACTAGTAATATTTCTTTCTAACCTATAAACCCTTAAATAAATTATATAATCCATTCTAGGAAGCCTTTTGCCCTAAGGATATATAGGAGACGCTTATAGGGTACGTTATTATAGGCGCCACTAATATCTAGGCTAAGTATTAATACTATAAAGTCCCTTCGCATTGCCTATATAGATTTAATAGTAGCAGCAAGTAGCGTAAGTACTAACAGTATTAAGCGGTTCTTTCTTACCCCCATTTAGCTCTATAGTAGTAGGGCGTATTCCTTAGCTATATCTACTATATAGTCCGCTATTACCTTTTCTAAGATTTTACTAAGGGTATTTTCTAAGGCAATAGGGCGGTAGCTTCCTAGGATTAAGTAATCTACTTTACCTTTTTTTTATAGGATAACCGTCGTTATAGATCTTCTAAGTCGCGGGTAGTAGCCTATAGCAAAGTATGCTTTAGCTATATCTGCAAGCTAGGGTACTATAAGTGGTCTATAGGTCTTTAAGGCCTTATTTAGAATCCTATTTAGTCCTAGTGCTATATTATTTAAAAGGCGGCTAATAGTTCTAGCTATTTCCTCTATTATTATATCGCTGTTAACCTATAGGCAAGTTACCGGTGCTTTACCCGTAATATTACTAAGGTCTACTAAAGCCGGTTAGGGGAAGAACCTTTCTATAAAAATCTTTACCTTTTTATCGTTATTATTAGTGGCCTATAATTCCCCTACTCTTTATAGAGGTAGTAAGTATAAATCTTTTACTAGTCGCCCTACCTTTTTCTTTACCTATTTTACTATAGCCTATAGGCCCTTATTATAGGGGAGGCTCGGGTTAGAAGTATGCTCGTTTATAAATCGTCTCCAGTTATTCCTTACTTCTTTTTTTAGGGTATTCTTTAACTAGTTTCTTATATCTTTATATTATCTCTTATATTTAAAGTTATAGCTACTTAAGTATTTCCTTCTTACTTATCGTTAGCTAGCTATAAGAACCGCGCATTATATAGATCATACGTGTCGCGTATAAGGGCCCAGTCTTAAAACTAGGCAGTGCTCTTTCAGCCTATTTTTAATCGCTACCTAGATCCTTTCTAGTCTTTAATTAATTTCCTTAGGGGTAGCTAATAAGCCTTGCTTGTTTAGTATCGGGTAGATTTCTTTTAGGTCTTAAAGTTATTATTAAACTAAATTAAGGAAACTATCTACCTTAAGCATCCTTATTACGTATCTTTTACTATTTAGTTACGCCTTAATATCTAAATCTAGCTATATTTAGATAGGGATATAGTCTTAAGTAAGTGCCTATTCTTCTTTGGGGTTATACCTTTTAAGTCTTTAGTATAGGCCTTCGTCTATAAATATAAGGTCAATTATACTTCTAGCGGATCCTTATTACCATATAATTACTCTAGGGGGGGTAGCTAGCTTAAGGCCCCAGGTATCTATAGCTTTTAGTAGGCACTCTACCTATCGTTTAGCAGCGATATAGATACCCCCCCACCGCGGGTAGTAGAGGTTTATATCTCCTAATAGAATAGACTCTATACCTTTAGTTTTAAGTAAGCTTATTACTAATATAATATTCTCTATTTATAGGACCCCTTTAACCCTAGGGTTATATATATTAATAATTTATACCGGTCCTCTATATATCTAGATTATTATAACTATAATATCTAGATTAACTGCCTACTATAACTATAAGAATAGGCTAATAGTCTTGCTAATTATAAAGCACACGTATATAGCTGCTTTTAGTTTATATAGGAGCTGAAATCCTTAGGGGCAGTATATTAATTATATATAGGTATTATAGTACGGCTCTTATATAGTAAGGATATAGTATTTCTCTAAGTCTAGACTGTCTAGTAAGGGCCTTATAAGATGGTGGTTTATATTACTATAGTTATACTATATAATAGATAGGTAGCAGACCCCTAGTAAGGGTCCTTTACCTTTCTATTATTCCTCACTTCTTCTGTTTTCACTTTCTCTAGAATATTTAGAACTTCTATCTCTTATATCTGTACCCTAGTTACTACTTATTTTATATAGAGCTTTCTATTTCTATATCTTATGTTTCTACTAGCGCTTTTATATCTAAATCTATTATTATCTCTGGTTCTTCCCCTATTCTTACTAGTTAGCTATATACCCTTTAAAAGATGGCTATAAATATTATATTTACCGCGTTAAGTCTAATTCTTAATTATCCTAATCTTAAGCTTACTATAGCTGTCTATAAGGGTCTTCCTATAGGGCGTCCTCTCCCTTATATCCCCTATAACCCTTATATCCCTATATAGTCTAGTAATATTACGCGGCGTCGCTTTTAGCCCGTTAAGGCTTGGGATGGCTAGCCTAGCCCCCCAATATTAAAGGTAGGAAACGCTAGAAAGGCACCTACGCCCCTCTAGCTTATTACCTATTGTTTCCATTTATATAACCTCGCGTGTAGTTATTCCCGCAGCTATTAAGCCCTTACCTTCCGTCTCCTATATTTAATATAGTCTTCTCTCTCCCACGTCTTATATATGCTTTAGTAGCAGTTTACGCATTTTATTTAGTCTTAATTTAAGCAGTATCTTATATTATAGGGGCCTATATAGTGGCCGCAGCATACCTATACTGCGCATGTGGATTAGGTGTGTCCCTATTATATATAGTAATAGTATTATTCTAGGCGTAGTCTGTAGTTATAGAGCCTCATATTATATATAAGGCCGTTTATAATTATTCCTTTTTAGATAAGGAGTTTTGCATTTTTAGTATATATATGCTAACAATAAGGAAACTATACGTTCGTCCGGCGTCTCCCTAGCGAGTCTCTAGCAACCCTTATATCCTCTTATTATTTTTATTATTTACTTAGTTTACATTTTCCTATTAAAGCCATTAAATTTGGGTGATCTTAAGTCCTAGTATAAGGCGTTCCGTTTATCTTACTATCTTCTATATAATTACTATATTGTCCGCCTAGCGTCCCTTTTTTACCCTAAGGCTTATAGGGACCGCTAGGACTTTAACTAGGTAATCCTTATAGAGTACTTTTATACTAATACGTTCTCCTAGCCTATCCCCTACCCTTACGGCTCGTTCCTTTACCTATTAGTCCTTTAGGGTGACTCTAATATCTCTACTCCTAAGGTATTAGACTATAATAGCGTTATAAACCTCTTTATAGATTTTTATAAGGACTTCTATTTCTAATTATCCCCTAAGCCCCTCTGCTTTTTCTATATTTAGTTATATTATAATTATATACCTAGTTATTATCTTAAGGGGGGTAAGTTCCCTATACTATAGAAGCGTAGCTACGGCGGCCTAGGTGCGGTTTACTAGTAAGGGGGGATTTTATTTATTTTTAATTTTGCTTAGCCATTAGAGGATTTAATTAAGGGTTTACTAGAGGGGCGCTTAAGGTTTACTAGACTAGCGAAGCCATTCTACTAGCTACGTTAGATCGTTATAGCTAACGGTTACTCCCCTATAATTTTAGGTACTAAACACGTCTAATAGGCTTTATATTTTATTAGATGCCTTCTTAATAAAGGTATTTCCGCTTTATAGTATGGCATTTGCCCGTCTTTATTGTAGAGGGCTATTGCTAGGCGTGGTTCTGGCGGTCGCGCGCGAGTGCGAACCACCGTCGTTTAACGTATGCCTCCCCTGCGATGTATGCATCTTAGGGGGATTCTCTAGGTGTTTTATAGGGTTCTTTTAGTTGGTTTTAGTCTTTTTAGGCCAGGTGCAGCAAGAGCTCCTCCTTAAATAAGTATTAGATATATATAATAGTATTTTAGGGTAAAACGTATAAAATACCTTAGGTTTATTATAACTACGGAAGGAATTAAAGTTAACCTTAAGAAGGTAAAGGTAATCTGTAACTGGAAGCCCCCTTATATAGTAAAAGAAATCTAATCCTTCCTTAGCTTTTATAACTTCTACTATTAGTTTATCCGTAACTATAGAATTATAGTAAAACCTCTTATATAACTAACTAGGAAGAACACGCCTTTTATTTTTAATAATAGCTATATAAAAGCCTTTAAAGAGATAAAGGATTAGCTTATCTCTTTTCTAATTTTTTATTACTATAACCTAGACCTTAAATTAATGCTAAAAATAGATGCCTCTAATAGGGTTATAGCGGGAATCCTATTACAGTTATATTTAAACGGCAAATAGTACCTTATAGCTTTCTTCTTAAAGATAATAAACCCGGCTAGGTATAACTATAAAGTACACAATAAAGAAATACTAGCTATTATTTAATTACTTTCTTAATAGCGCGTAGAGCTTAAAGGTATAAACTTCTAGATTAAGATATATATAGATTATAAAGCCCTAAAGTACTTTATAACTATAAAGCAGCTTACTAAATAATAAGCCTAGTAGGCTAAAATACTCTCCTAATTCTTCTTTATAATTATATATCGTTTTAGTAAGTAAAACTTTAAGGCTAATACCCTAACCTAAAGAGAATAAGATATAGGACCCTAAGATAAGCTAAAGACCTAATATTGGATACGCGCCCTCCTCTATCTGGAATAGCTTAACCTACAAATTCTTAAAGAGCTAAACTCTTAGTAAAATAAGCTAGTACTAATAGAGGAGTCCTTAGATAAGCTAATAGGGCTAATTAACCGCCTCCTAACTATAAACCGCACGGCTAATACCCTAAGGGCCCTCCGTAAATAAGCTATAAAAGGAAACCCTAATTTTAAGATAGAGGAAGGATTGCTCCTATACTAAGAGTGGCTTATAGTCCCTAACGTTAATAATCTATAGACTAAATTAATCTGCGAAGCTTATTACTAAGTCTCTATAGTATACCCTAATAAGAATAAAACCTATAAAATTATTAACTACTACTACTATTAGCTAAGAATGGTTATAGATATTAATTAATATATATAGAACTGTAAAGATTGCTAGAGAGCTATAATCTTACGGGATAAGACCCTAGGACTACTTAAGCCACTCTTAATACTAGAGCGCCCTTAGTAGTATATCTCTATAGACTTTTATAAACTACTTAGGGACTATAACGGATATAATATAGTTATAGTTATAGTTAACCGCTTTAGTAAACGCCCGTTCTTAATTCCCTATTATAAGAATATTAATGCTAAAGAGGTAGCCTAGCTATATATCTATTACGTCTACCAAATCTATAGATTACTAGATACTATTATATCTAATTATAGGCTATAGTTTATATTAGCCTTTTAGAATAAGTTTACCCGGATCCTAGGTATTAAGCTAAAGCTTTTTACGGCTTATTACCCCTAGATAGACGGTTAGACGGAGATTATAAATTAGTACCTAGACTAAAGGCTTAGGCCTTTTATTAACTATTCTAGAACAACTGGTTAGAACTATTACCCTTAATAAACTACGCGCAAGCAACCCTACCCTATAACTCTATAGGGTTTACCCTAATTTAGCTAGAAATAGGATACTTACCCTATATAAGCTTTAACTAAAAGAGGCTAAAAGAACCCTAGACTATATAAGAGAAGCTATTCTATACTAAGGCCTAATAGTACGCTAAATGATTAAAGGAAGCTTAGACGGTAGCCCGCGAGAACTTAAAAAAAGCTTAAAGGTTAATAGAATAGTAGGCAAATAAACACCGTTAAGAGCTTAACTTTGCCCCTGGTAATATAGTCTAGGTTATAATAAAAAATTAAAAGACTAAATAACCTAGCTATAAGCTAAACTACTAGATAGTAGGACCGTATAAGGTTCTTAAGAAGGTAGGCAACTTATATAAGATAAAGCTCCTAGATTTAATTAGGATTTACCTTATTTTTTTACTAGATAAGTTACGGAAAGCTATAAATAACCTATTGCCTAGATAAAAGAATAAGCCTTTCCTACTAGTTTAAGTAAACGGTGACGATAAATAGGAGGTTAATAAAATACTAGCCTATAAAATAGTATAGGGAACGCTAAAATACCATATCTAATAAAAGGGCTATAATCTTAACCTAATCTAGTACCCTATATAGAACTTTATAGGCTACCTCTAGAAGCTTAAAGAGTTCTATAACTAATACCCTAATATACCTAAACCCCTAGAATACCTAGACAAATAAATAAAATACTAGTAAAATAAAGATAATAAGTTACCGGAAGAATATAGGGACAAAAACGCCCCAAAGCCCTAATATAGCTGTCTGCCGTTTTCTACCGTTTTCTGCCGTTTTCTGCCAGTACTATAAAATTTCAGATATCTAGGAACTTTAACCGCCGGTTAAAGTTATCTAATTAGTTAAATCCGTGCTAAGACTTTTAGCAGCTACTCTTTCTAGCCTAGTGCTTCTACTTAGCCTATAATTACCCTTTATACTTAATCTAAAGGCCGTTAAAATCGGACTCTGCACCTGTACGTGGTGACGGCTACAAACCTAGTCTTTGAAGTTTAGATCTAGAGCTAACGCAGAGACGTTGCATAGCGTGCGGACAGGACCTGGTGGTGGTTGTAGGCGTCGAGGGCGGTGGTAAAAAAATTTCGGATGGTGAGATCTTAAAAACCATTACTGTTGGCCCTCTACAATACGATAACTACTACACTATTCTATCTAGGGCACCTGTACAATCCAATATATATAAGTAGTTTTCAATAACATCCCCAAAAACCCCAATGGAAAGCATTAACGACCTTATATTAATAAATAGATAAGCGTAAACGAACGAACGAGCAAATATACGGCCCCTCCTAACCCCTAGGGCGATCGCCCGCGGAGCATACGGTCACTCGCCGTACTACCGTAATACTACTAAAAGGCAGCTGGATAACCCCGTACGGTTTTCCCTATCTCCTCTTAACGGAGTGGTGCCCTTAGAGAGGGCCTAGTGACTAGGGCCTAGGTATAAAAGATACCCAGATATATACACACACATATCCCGCTTTTGTCTTTTAGTATTAGGATAGTAGAATAGATAAATCCCCCTTACGCCTTTAATAGGCCTTAGGGGGGGGGAGGTAAGGCGTATATAGTAATGGTTAATAAGAGATAGTATATAGGGGGTGGTTAAGATACGGGATATAACTATATACAGCAATTAATCGGCAAGGCCTAGCTAGGACGTAGTGAACCCTAGCTCTAGATAAGCTAGAGAAGGAAGTAGTAGTTCCTAAGGAGTTTAAAACATCTAAGGAGGAGGACGTAGCTGTAGGCCTATAGGGCCGCTGCTATATATAGGCATGGCAAAACGGGGTTTTTTATCCTACTAAGGTGGCTTATAGGGTTTTTTCCCGTTAATATTACTTTTCCCTTATATATGGAGTAGTCTACGTGGGCCTAGATAGGATCCGTATTAGACATTAATTAAAGAATTTACTACTACTTAATCTAAACATACTTATATCCCCTTTATCTCCTTATCTTATATTTTATAATCCTATATTTATAAGCCTAGTACTACCCTATTTCTAACTAAGCCTAAGGGCAGGCTTTCTTTTAAAGAAGGGTAATATAACGGCGCTACCGCATATTACCTGCTAAATTCTACTATATTCTGCCGACCTATAATTAGCCCGCCCAAAGCTAGCGCCTTAGCGGCTTACCCTATATATTTGTTTACATTGGTCCTAGTAACCCCTTTTCCTTCTCTTTAGCTTAGTACCTTCGTAATATAGCATTCTACAAGCTTTGGTTTAAAGGCATTTATATAAGCTATAACAAATACGGCAATATACGGTAATATACCTTAGCGCCGTTATATTACCCCTTCCTTCTAAAAAAGCCTATCTTTAGGCGTTATTTAAGCTCTTTATTATTATTTTAATTATTATAATTATCTAACGCCTCTTTCTAGTATTTAATCTAGTTTTCTAACTTATATAGTAATTTAAAAAGGTTTAGGTAGGCTAAATAGAAACCTTATAGCTTATAGGGAAAGTATTTAAAGTTAGATATAGAATATTATTCTAGGTCTTTATTATAGCCTACCTAGCTTATACGGTACTTTAAAGTATTATAGTCCTTTTTAACTACTAGGACTTCTTTAATTTCCTATTCCCCGTCTTTTATAATATAGATTAGTAGTAGGGAGTCATTATACTGCCTAGGTAATAGGTTATCTACGGCTTTCTATAGTCGATCTAAGGAGAAAATAGGGTAGATCTTTATTAATTCTAGTAGCTTAATCCTAAGAGAGTATTTTATCTCTTAGAGAATCTTATATAGGCTGACTATTTAGTAGTTTAGCTTATAGCTCGACCCTTAAGTTTTCCAGTTCTTTATTAATACCTATATCTTACCTCTTACTTTAAAGTCTACTTTATATTGGATTCTTTATTATTTAAGTAGTCTCCTAGGCTTTATATATTCTCTTAATAATTATTTAAGCCTCTTTAAAGCTAAGGCGTTTAAGGGCTATAATGGATTTAGTAGGCCTATCCTAATTAAAGGGCGTTTATAGTAGGTATTTATAGAGTAGTTTAAATATTAATATCCCTATACTATTATAGAGGAATATAAGCTACGCGTAGTCTATTATAGGTAGTAATTCTAATTAATTATTCTAATAGTAGTCTATAATCTTAGTTTAGCCATTAGTCTAAAGGTAGAATCTAGTAGAGAGTTTAATCTTAATCCTAAGGATACGGTAGAGTTTATTTTAGAAATTTGATATAAACTAAGGTCTATAGTCGGAGATAATTAATTTAGGAGCGCCGTAGCTTTAGTAACTATTATTAACGTATATATAGGCTATATCCTTTATAGTTATAGTTTTAAAATAAGGAGGTAATATTTATTTACTTAGTCGGTTAACTACTATAAAGGCTATATTATAGCTGTGGATATCCTTTAAAAACGACTTAAAAATTATTATAATATATTACTAAGGGCGTTCTAGGACTAGTAGTTGTTATAACTACTTAGGTGTTTAATCCCTATGGGTATTTACACGCCTATAAGCGTAATAGTTTTTAATAAATAGTTTTATATTAGATAAAAGTCCTTAATAATAGTAACGGGGCGCTAGCTTATCTTAGGGTCCTATATCTTATTCCCTTCGGGCTAACGCATTAGCCTTAGAGTCTTACTTACTAGAATAATATATAATCGTAAAGAAGAACTAAGAGAGTACTTTAGCCTACTAGGCCTATTATTTAGTAAGTTATTTTATTATTACAAAATACTTTAGGGCCTTATAATTAGTATAGATTTTAATTTAAAATTTTACACTTTTAAGCTTAATACGCTATTAAGATAACGGTTATATAATCGCTAGTATTTTTATTATTATATACCTTATCCCTTCGCCCAGTAAAATGTGCCCTACGGTTATCGATAAGAGCTCGCTAATAGAAGCAATCGAATTAAGCTCTGTGATATAAAAAAAATACGTACTTATAATTTTAGTGTTTTAGTATTCCGCATATAGTCCAATTTTCGTAAAACGCTACTAGGGGAAGGGATAGTTATACTTAATTAGGCCGATTTTTAAAATAAATAAATAATAAAGGTAATAGAGTACTATTTACTATCTAGGTATAGCTATAAGAGGATTCCCACTATAACTCTGTTAGAGGTATTGGTCTCTAGTACTAATTTAAGGTTTAGGTTATAGTAGTGGAGAAAAGGAAGAAGATAAGCCGTTTTTTAACTTCTTAACCCCTTTTATACAGTTATTATTAAAAATAAAATATATATAATTTTAGGTAAATCGTATAGAAGGCTTTACTATAACTTTATAGCTACGAATAAGATAATAGTAGAAGTTATAAAAACTAAGAAAAACCTAGATTTCTTTTACTATATAAGGGGGCTTCTAGTTACAAATTACTTTAACCTTAATTCTCTTTATACTAATAATATATTAGTATTTATAAGGTACTAAGACCCTAAAGGCCTTCTAAAGGCCTCCTAGTGGTCCTAGTAGGATTTTAATTTTCCTAATTATTTTAATCGCTTTAATAGGCTTTTAGTAGGAACTTACTATCCTAATAATATATAAGCTATATAATAGAGTTAAGACATTATATAAGAAGGGAAAGTAGAAATAGGAGAAAGGGATATATATTATTTACTTAATTACTAGGTTAATAGATATTATACTATATATAGAGGGCAGAATAGGATTTAGGTAGCAGTCTTAATAAAACTTAGTAGAACTTAGTGGAAATAGTAGATTGTGGTAAAGGACGGTAGATTATAGTCTTATTATTGGTCTTTAATTACTAAGTTAGTAGAAATAGGTAGACGCATATAAGATATTATAGGAGTATCTATTAGTAGGGGGTGGCTAGGGTATCTATATAAGCCTCCTAAGATCATCTAATTATTGTTTGTTATATACTCTTATCCTTTATAACTACTCTACCTTATAGAGTCCTTATACTACTATATACCTACGTCCCTATATAACGGTACCCTATAATAAGTAAGCTAATTATTAGGGTGCCGCGTATTTTAACCCTTTAGAGCTCTAGTAATTCTTCTATATATATTATATATTTCTTATAAAGCTATATAACTCTAGTTTTTTTTAATAACCTTTATAATCTTCTAGATAAGCTATATATTTATAGCGCCTTCCCTACTTTCTACTTATATATTAAGGGGTACTTTAATTACTTAGACTAGGTAGTTTTAGCAGAGGATCTTATACTTAGAAGTTTCTCTCTAAATAATAGCCTAGTCCTCTACCTATTAGTTAGAGAGTATAACTTTATATTACTGCTATATAGGACCTTTATTACTACTACCTTTAGCATATATGCTTTAATTAATATAAGGATCTATTCTGGCTCTATACCTACTATCTTTAGTATTTAAACCTTAACTATAGTCCTAACTAGTACTACGCTAGCCGTAATATTAACCTATAATAGTTTTAGTATATATATTGTTAATATTCCTTATATTTTATAGTATCTTTAATATAACTAAGTCTATTATCTACTGCGTTTTAGTTCCTATTATACTTTATCTAAAGCTTTTAGGCGATTTAACTTACTTATTATACTATATACACTACCTCTATATATAGGTATTTGTCTTCCTCCTTTCCTAAATCTTCCTTAATATCTTTTAGGAGGTCTATATTACGAGACACCCCCATAATACCTTATATACATTTATCTATTTCCACTAACTTAGTAACTAGAGACCGACCATAAGACGGTAACCTAATAGCAATCTACGGCAATCTGACGGCAATCTACCGCATTCTGCTATATTCTACTAAGCTCTACTAAGTTTTACTAGGACTAATACCTAAATCCTATTCTACTCCGTATACGTATTAACTAAGTAACTAAGTCTATAATATATACCCTTTCTTCCTATTTTCCTACCTTCTTTTCTTACGTAATATCTTAATCTTATTATATGGTTTATATATATAGCTTAATAATATCTACTCTACTATATATTATTATCGCTTATACTTACTTCGTAATACTATATAACGTTAAACCTATACCTTATACCGCCTTAACTAGCATATAGAACAACCTAGAAGCCCCTATATTTATAAAAGATCTATATAGTATATTTACTAAATAAATAGAGACTCTATAATAGGCTTTAAGAAGCCCAATATTATAAGTTAATTAAATCTCTAAAAAAAAAGAAATTAAAGAGATCTGCTAGAACCTACTATCTGCTATACCGTTACCCCTACTTGCCCCTACTAGTATTAACCTATAAACACTAAGTAAAGAGAACGTATCTAAAACTGACTCCGTAACCCTAAATTCGCCGACTAGGACCCCTATGAAAAAAGTTAACTAAATATCTCTCTAATCCTCCCGCCTATTTAGGTAAAAGGAGTAAACTATACTTTTTTTAATAACTAACTTAAGAATAAGCTAAACGGCAATATTAATCGCTACCTTACCCCTAATAGCCAACTATATTACGCTATAAGTTGTTTAATAGAAGATGCTGCAGAAACTATATACCTATTTTAGCCGAGCACTATAGAAAAACTAGTTACTATACTAAAAGCATCTTATAGCGACCCTAACTAAATTACTATAATATAAAGAAAACTAAATAAGATAACATAAAGCTCTAAGAGCTTTTTATTATACTTTACTAAATTCCACCGCTACGCTAATATTATTAACGGCCTATATAATGATATACTACGCCTTATCTTAAAATATATACCCTAATACTTTACCCCCTAGCCGCCTAAGACTTATAAAGACCTAGACGCTATAGACATTAATACTAGAATACTAGAGTATACTCTACTAAGGTCTTTTAAATAAGAATAACGCATTAAGCTAGGTTTTTGCTTTAAATATAAAAGTAAAGACTATATCTTAAGAAACTATTTTATCCCTTTACCTATACCCTAAAACAATTTATAAATGGCTAATTTTAGTAACTACCTACCGCGCCTAACTTTAAGTTATTGCTTATAGCCTTTTTATCTAGTTCTAGCCCTATACCTAATAAGTACTACTTATAAGGATAAAGTTATAACTAATACGCTATAAAAACCCCGCCCTAATTGCCTCTAAAAGGAAGATCTTAGAGCTAAGTTACTCTCTAAAACGGCTCTGCCTTAGGATCTCGTTAAACGCTTTAAATATTACAAACTCTAACTTTTAGGATTATAGCATAACTATTAACTGCCGTCTCTAGCAGAATAATTAATAGGTTAATACTTAAGTCTTAATTAATATAGAAGCTAGTAGTATAGAATTTATTAATAAGATCTTTATATAAAATAATAGTTTTACCCTAACACCCTTTAACCGGCATATTAATATATTTATATTTAATAGCAAACGCACTATTTTAGGTTATATTACCCACGTAGTATTCCTAAAACTCTAATACCTAAACTATAAAGAATTAATTAAACTTTTTGTTACTACTCTAAGTTACTTAATAATTTTTTAATAACCCTAAATAAAGCTATATAAGGTAACTATTAATTAAAACAACCTTAAACTTCTATTTACCGCCTTTTACTATAAGTAGAGGTGCCTTATAACTTACTACTTAGACCTAGAACCGAAATCTAAAAAATCTACTAAAATCTACCCTATACCTAAGAAGTCCACCTAATTTTACTAGCCTAGGAATTTTACCGAATTCTACTAATATAAGACCTCTACTAATATCTATTAAGGATTTAAAAATTCCACTAAACGCTATAAACTAATTCCGACTATTACACCGCCCTAAGCTAAGTAGAAGCTTAAGCTTAATATATAAAAATATTAGAAGGACTAGTATTCTACTATAAAAAGGATTCTTAAAGAACCTAAACCTAAATCTAACACTAACTCCGTACCTAATACTAAACCTAAACCTAAATAAGAAACTATAGACAATCTAAGTAAGCTTAGCACCCTACAGTGCCTGGACATTAGTTTCCCGACATTTGCAAAATTACACCAAAACTTACCCTATTTGCCTTTAATTCTCTCTACTACTACTTTATAATAAATTATAAAATTTAATTTATATATAAATAAATACTACCTCTAAAATTATTTTAAATTATTTTTAAAAAAACTTAAGAAATTTAAAAGTTATTTAAGCTAGAAGTTGAAGTTTTATCAAAATTTACCCTCTCGCTAAGAAATTTCTTAGTGGAACTAGAGAAAATCAAAATCTTTTGGCTTCCAGCTTATATAACTTTTTAATTTCTTAAGTTTTTTTAAAAATAATTTTAAATTAATTTAAAGGCAGTATTTATTTATATATAAATTAAATTATATAAATTATTGTAAAGTGGTAGTGGAGAAAAATAAAGGTAAAAAGGGTGAGTTTTGGTGTAATTTTGTAAATGTCGGGAAACTAATGTCCAGGCACTGTAGATATCTATATAATTAGAGCTACTTCATTAGTATAATTTGCTAAGAACCTGTAAGGCACATTGCTAGGGTATATAGTAGGGAGTAGGCAAGCCGAGCATAAGTTACAAGGAGAGTTGATAGAAGAGGACGATATGGTAATAAGGGTAGGCAATAGCCTAGTACAGAGACGAACCGATGAGGAGGGAAGGGCTGTAAGCCCGAGGTGCTTATAAGGAGGTGCCAAGGGCTAGCTGAAGGCTAGCCTTGGCGACCCCTAAGAGCCCCTAGGCGATGCAGCCGAGTAAGGGCCAAAATAACCCTTACAGAACCCTAAATATACAATCTTCGCCGTTATAATAGCCGATATTAAGAAAGCCTTAATACTAAAGAAGCACACTAACCCTACTATAAAGGTACTAGTAAAATACTATAATTGTCTAAAAGTATTCTTATAAAAGGAAGCCGATAAGCTACTAGAATACTAATTATACGACTATAAAATCGTACTTAAAAAAGGAAAGCAGCCTAGATTTAAACCCCTATATAGGATATTCTAAAATAAATTCTAAGTGCTATAAAAGTATTTAGATAATAACCTAAGTAAAGAATTTATTAGAGTAAGCTCTTTGCCTATAGCCGTATTATTAATATTTATTAAGAAACCTAGTGGCAGTTTGCACTTCTGCGTAGACTACTAAGCTTTTAATACCGTTACTATTAAGAACTAATATTTAATCCCACTAATATAAGAGACGCTAAACTAATTAAGTAAGGCTCGCTTATATATAAAGCTTAATATTATCTCCATATTTAACCGCCTCTATATTATAAAAGGAGATAAATAGCTTACTACTTTTTATACCTAATATAGATTATTTAAGTACTTAGTAATACCCTTTAGCCTTATAAACGCTCTAAGCTTATTTTAATATTACGTAAATAATACCTTATGTCCTTACCTGGATATCTTCTATACTGCTTATATTAATGATATCCTAATATATAGTAATAACCTAACCAAATACTAGAAATACGTTAATTTTATTTTATAAGCCCTATAAGGAGCTAGTCTATAATTAGATATAGATAAATACAAATTCTATAAAATAGAAGTCCTATACCTTAGGCTTCTTACTTCTATAAACAGCATATAAATAGACCTAAAGAAAGTTAAAGTAATTATAAATTAGTAAGAACCTAAAAACGTTAAGGATATAAAAGCCTTTATAAGATTTACCAATTTCTACTAATAGTTTATTAATAACTTCTCTACCCTAGTTTTACCCCTTATAGCTTTAACCTAAAAGGATAAAGCCTTTATCTTTAATAAGGAATATAAGAAGGCCTTTACTTATCTAAAGGTTATATTTACTACTGCGCCTATACTCTAATACTTTAACCTAAACCGAATAAGTATTATAAAAGCTAATTTATCTAACTATGTTACTAGAAGCATTCTATCTTAATATAATAAGGATAGAGTATTATATTCTATAGTATACTTCTTAAAATAACTAAGCCTAGCTAAATATAACTATAAGATTTATAATAAAGAATTGCTAGCTGTTATTAAATATTTTAAATAATAGTAACCTAAACTAGAAGGCGCTAGATTTATAATTAAGGTCCTTAGCAACTATGAGAATTTAGAGTACTTTATAACTATAAAACAACTAAGCTACTATTAGGCCAGCTAATTAGAATACTTATCTTATTTCTAATTCTTAATTATATACCGCCTAGGCATTTAAGGTTAAAAGCCTAATACCTTAACCTAACGCTTGTAAGATGCGCTAGCACTAAAAAAAGCGCGCTCTTACTAAAATTAAACCCTACTCCGCCCTAAACTATTTAATCCTTTTACTAAAGACCTTATAGTGTACGTCCTTAAAATAACTAATTAATTAATTAAATAGATTATAATTAACGAATATTTAATTAACGAGTTTATCTAAGAGACGCTTAAGCTAATTTAAGATAGCGTTAGACGCTTTAAAGGGATTTCTTTAAGTAAATACGAAGCCTATGGAAACCGCTTATATTATTAGAACTACCTAGTTATCTCTAACTATAACGAACTTTAGCTTAAGCTCCTTAAATATATATATAACCTACCTACCGCCAGCTACCTAGGCTAAGGAAAAACCCTAGAGCTACTCTAATAGGAGTATTATTAGCTAAATATATATAATATAATACGAAGGTATATCTCTAGCTGCTATATTTGCTAATAAGCTAAAGCTTTATATAAGATATATAACGGCCTCCTAAAGCTACTACCTATTCTAGACTAAAGATAAAAAGACATCTTGTTACAGACGCTTTAAGTACAATATTATAACTACTTAGAGAAGAGACGGAAGAAGCTAGTTAGTTAATATAAGCACGGTCCGGAATGGAGCCGGTAGAACTATATAATAAGAAATAGTAACTAAGGTTATATAATGTGCTACGTATTAAACGAGAGGAATAAAAGGAACTTACATACCTTATATATAAGACGTATATCACGTATAAGAAGGATTTTATAGGAGTATAGTTGTATATTTAAGGACCCTTAGTCCCTACCTAGATAGTTCCTTCCTTATAGTGATTCTTAGAATATAATTAAAGTTAATCTATTAGGTAACCACTCCACCAGTTATTATTACGTTGTTAACTTTTATACTTGCATTTCCTATACACCTAGCCTAATAATAGGACCCATCGTAGTTCCTACTATAAGGTTCCGTTATATAATTACTACCTAGTTACGGTATTAATATAAAAGGTTAAGCAATATACCACCAAAAGCAGCCATTATAACGCCATCGACGGCGGCAACTACATTAAGGTTAGGTAATAACACCAGTATAGCAGATACTAACTTATAGCAACCTATAACGGTTAAACAGCTATAAGAGATAGTTGACTAGCTAATAGAAAATAATATAATGTTAGAAAATAGGATTAATGGGATAGGTGTAGTAAAGGTTAAGTTACTATTGATTAAAAGGTACTCGGGAGAGAGATTAAAGCTTAAAGGATTCCTTACGCAAATGTACTTTAAGGTAGCATAAGAGGGAGCTAAGCTGGCTATACTTATAGATCAAATAGCATACGCAGAATTGTTCTTAATAGGAAGAGTACTTAAGTAGTTTAAGCCTTATCTTACGGAAATCTAGGTAAATGGAATAACAACTATAAACTAAGAGGTACGGTTTATGTTCTTAAGCTAGAATAGATTTATAGAGTAACTTATATAAATGTTCGGAGACCTAGAGGTAGTAACTACAGCGGAAAGAAAACTCTAAGATATTACGCAGCAAACCTTAGTAATTAAGTATATAATGTAGTTCTAGATATTAGTAATATAAGTTAAGTAGAATAATAGGGCGCTTATAGTATAGTATAAACAGGGACTTAAGGCTAAAGTCTAGGATATAATTATTCTAATAGAAGATGCGGATACCCTAAGGGAACTAATAGATTAAGCAATT
>Ga0307515_10006714_pt1 | contig 22911 bp, 15 predicted proteins | sample 17_EM_MG_FD_194513 | JGI IMG/M metagenome (GOLD analysis project Ga0307515, IMG submission 194513) | Populus trichocarpa ectomycorrhiza microbial communities from riparian zone in the Pacific Northwest, United States - 17_EM | ecosystem: Host-associated > Plants > Roots > Unclassified | place... | reverse complement strand
GCCGTTACCAGCGAGCGCCTGTCGCGAAGTTTCCCGACCAGACTCTCAATCTCCGGCAGGCGCTGCGCACCCTGCTCCACCACTTCGATTGCCGCATCGAGGGAAGAGGATGCAGCCGTCCCCACAGCGGCATATTGTTGGCGAATCAAATCGTGGGCCTTCGCAGACCACGGCATTAGCTCGCAATCCAGCACGGCCCAGTCGCTTTCCAGCTCAGCGAAAATACCGGATCGATCGAGTGCCGCAGCCACGCGTTCAAGCAACGCGTGCTCGACTGATAGGTCGTTGAAGAATCGGCGTCCCGTGCGGGTAAAGACCACTCCTCGGCCTTCACCCTCCACTCCGAATTTCCTGCGCACCGCGTCTTCGTCTTTGCATACAACGACCACCGCGCGTGAGCCCATATGCTTTTCTTCGCAGACGACCGTTCGTACACCATTGCGCGCGAAGTATGCGAAAGCTTCTGCGGGATGCTCCAACCAAGGCCCTTCTTGATGCGTCTCGGACGGCGACATCGTCGGCGGCAGATAGACGATCCACTTCGGGTTCACGGCGAATCGGCTCATTACCTCCAACGCCGCTGCGGCATTCTCTTCACGAATGGTGATACGCCGCTCGAGCCCCGTTTCGATGAGCCGCTTGCCGAGAACGTCTTGCACAGAAAGCAGATCGTCCTGCTTTTGTTGCGCGGTTAACGCTTCGCTCTCCAAAGGAACCAACGGACGAATGGGCTCGTAATACACCTGTGCCGCATCCACAGACACGAGCTCGCGTTCCGGGTAGCGAAGCGCCGTGAGCTTGCCGCCGAACACGCAACCCGTATCGATGCAGATCGTATTATTGAGCCATTCGGCAAAAGGCACCGGCGTGTGGCCGTAAACCACCATCGCGCGGCCGCGATAGTCCCCCGCCCAGTTGTATCTCACCGGCAGTCCATACTCGTCCGTCTCGCCGGTAGTCTCGCCGTACATCGCGAAAGCTCGAACGGCTCCGGAGCCACGGCCGTGCATGTCTTCACGCAGCCCAGCGTGGGCCACGACCAGCTTGCCGCTGTCGAATACATAGTGGCTGACCAAACCGTCCATGAACTCAGCGGCGGCGCGCCGGAACTCGGGAGCGGCCGGCTCCAACTGCGCCAGAGATTCCGCGAGGCCGTGGGCTATCTTGACGTCGCGCCCCATCAGCGCGCGCGCAAGTTTCGAATCGTGATTGCCGGCGACACAGTATCCAGCTCCCGCTCTGACGAGGCTCATGACGAGCTGCAACACCTGCGGCGTTTTAGGTCCGCGGTCGACTAAGTCACCGACGAACACGAGCTTGCGGCCAAGAGGATGATGGACGTCTATCGAATCGGCGGTCTTCGTAACCTCGTAACCGAGCTTGCTCAGCAAAGCCATCAGTTCGTCGTAGCAACCGTGTATATCGCCCACGATGTCGAGCGGCCCCGCCTCGCTCTGCTTGTTGTTCCACAACGGCTCGCGCACGATCGCAGCGGAATCTATTTCCTCGACGGAATGAAATACCTGCACGCGCCGAAAACCTTCGCGCTGCAGACCGCGGAGCGAGCGCTGCAGCTGCATGCGTTGATTGCGAATCACATGCTCGCCGAAATCGCGGTCCGCTCGCGAGCGGTTGCGCTCCTGGCAAAGCGCCTGCGGCAGATCGAACACCAGCGCGACCGGGAGGCAGTGATACCGGCGCGCAAGCTCGATCAGCGATTTTCGGTCTTCCGGCCGAACATTGGTCGCGTCGATGACGGTCAAGCGCCCACGCTCGAGCCTCTTGCTCGCGACGAAGTGCAGCACCTCAAAGGCCGGCTGCGTCGCGCTTTGATCGTTCTCGCTATCGCTGACCAGACTTCTGCACGCGTCGGAGGAAATAGTCTCCGTAGGCAGGAAGTGGCGCCGAGCAAAGGTGGACTTGCCGGAGCCGGACGTGCCCACGAGCACAACGAGCGACACCTCGGGGATTTTGACTTCCATGCATGAGTCTCAGTGTGTCGCGGCGCGACTGAAGAGCGCGAGTTGAGTGGGCGCGCCTAACAGCGGGTCTGCATCGCCGACCGGGGAATGCTCGACGGCATAGCCATACCGCTCGCATTGCCGATCGCACCACGCCCGAAACTCTTCGCGCGTCCACTCAAAACGGTGATCGCCGTGCCGAAACTGCCCGGGTGGAAGCCCCGCGAATTTCACATTGTATTCGCGATTAGGAGTGGTCACGACTACGAAGCCTGGACGGGCCGCTGCAAAGAGCACGCGCTCGAATGCGCTGAGCCGCGGAGCATCGAGATGCTCAACCACCTCCACAACCGTCGCGGCGTCGAATCCTTTCAGCCTGTCGTCACGGTACATGAGCGAGCCATGCAGCAATTCGATGCGTGCGCGTTGCCTCGGCGACATGCGGTCGAGATGCAGTCGATCGCTTGCACGCTCCAGCGCCTGCAGCGATACGTCCATCCCCACAACTCGATCGAGCGACTTCGAGCTCAGAAGTTGGGACAACAACCGCCCTTCGCCGCAGCCGAGATCAACCACACTCTTCGCACCCATGCGCTCGACGATGCCGACCACCGTATCCATGCGCCGTTCATTGAGCGACATCCGTTTCTCCAGCTCGATTTCGCGAACCGCGGCTCTTGGCGCCTCGAGAGACTCAGCGTCGCCCTCGCTCTCCGGCTCTTCGACGCTGAGCTGCTCGAGCGCCGCGCGCGCAAGGCTCCGTCGATACTTGAAGTAGCGTTGCGTGATCTTTTCTTTGAGCGGATGAGCGCCAAGCCAATCCGAGGCATGACGCAAAAGCTTTTCGACTTCCGCGTCCCCGACCCAATAGTGCTTGCGATCGTCCAACACCGGAATGAGCACATAGAGATGGCGCAGTAAGTCTTGCAGCCGTATTTGGCCGCGCAGCGTTACCGCGAAGTAGGGACTCGGGCCCCATTCGGGAAACTGCGTATCCAGCGGCTCCTGAGTCGCCTGCACCTCATAGCCCAGCGGCTCGAACAATGCTCTCAGCAAGCCGGCGCCGCCTCGACACGGCAATGACGACAGATGCGCTTCGAGCGGAATGGGCGTCGCAGCCAGCTCGGCGCGATATCGGGACTTTCCCGCCAGCGCCGATCTAAAGGCGAGACCGATGGCGACGCTCATGAACGAAGACGCGACGTAGGGTCGATCGTTCACGTATTGATCGAGACTCGCGTCGCCTTGCTTGCCGAGACGTGAGCGCACCAAGCCAATAGGATCGACTTCGAGCAACAAAGCCGCCGTGCACAGCTGCTGATTGGCTTGCGGATAAAACAGCAATGCCCGTCCCGCGGCCAGCTCGAACTCGTGAAGTTTGTCGGGATGCTTCTCCAGCAGGAAGCCGATGTCCGTGGCCGGTGAGTGGGTGGTCGTGATAGTCAGTAACATATCGGCTCGACTTATGTCGCGCTGTGCGGTCAGCGCTCCGCGTGCAAGTTTCGCTCGGCGCCGAGCTCATGCAAGAGAAATGCGTACCACTCTGCGCGCTCGCGATGCTTCTCGAAGCGGCCCGGCTTGCCGCCATGGCCTGCGCCCATATCGACTCTGAACAGCAACGGATGCTGGTCGGTCTTGAGTGCGCGCAGTTTCGCGACCCACTTTGCGGGCTCGAAGTATTGGACCTGGCTGTCCCATAAACCGGTCGTCACGAACATGGAGGGATAGCCTTGCGCCTTCACGTTGTCGTATGGCGAATACTTGAGTATGTAGGCATAGTCCGCGGCGTTCTTAGGATTGCCCCATTCGTCGAATTCATTCGAGGTCAGGGGAATGGTGTCGTCCAGCTCCGTGGTCACCACATCGACGAACGGCACTTGGGTCACGATCACTCGATAGTCATCCGGCGCCATGTTCGCAACAGCGCCCATCAACAGTCCGCCCGCGCTCCGCCCGAACGCGCCCACCCGATCTTTCCGCGCATAGCCTTCTTTTACGAGAAAGCGCGTGACATCGATGAAATCGGTAAACGTGTTCATCTTGTTGTGCAACCTACCGGCTTCATACCACTGCCTGCCTAATTCTTGACCACCGCGAATGTGCGCAATGGCGATCGCCACGCCGCGATCGAGCAAAGACACTAGCGGTAGGCTGAACTCGGCATCGTAAGAAGATCCGTAGGCGCCATAGCCGATTTGAAGCAGCGGCGCACTGCCGTTTTTCTTGAATCCATTGCGATACACGAAGGAAACCGGAACTTTGGTGCCGTCTCGAGCGGGCGCCCACAGCAGCTCGCTGGTGTATTGCGCCGGGTCGAAGCGGCCAACGACTTCTTCCCGCTTGAGCAAAACGGCCTTGCCCGAGTTAAGGTCGTAATCGTAAATCGAATCCGGAGTTTTCATCGACGTATACAGATATCGAAGCGTATTGCTGTCGATGTCGACGTTGTCTCCAAACCAAGTGCTGTAGGCCGGCTCGTCCGCCGCGATCAAGGAGTCTTTCTTGCCGTCCCAACTCCGCGCGTGCAGCCTTCGCACCCCGGCCGAACGCTCAGCCAAGACAACAAAGTCTTTGAACGCATCGAACTCTTCGACGAACACATCCGTGCGGTGTGGAATCAGATCTTTCCACTGGTCTCTCTTACTCTCCTCCCCGATACGCGCTGTCATGAGGCGGTAATTAGGGGCCTGCCAATTGGTGCGTACCACCCAGCGGTTGCCCACAGGCTCGACGTCATAGAGATGTTTTCTCTCACGGGGAAAAAACACTTTGAGATTCGCGCTCAGATCGTCTGTGGGCGCGTAACGAATCTCTTCAGCCTCCGTGCTCGACAGCTTCAGAATCACATAGCGATCGGATTTACTGCTGCGCATCGAAATGTAGTAAGCGTGATCGGGCTCTTCGTAGACCACAACGTCTTGCTTCGGGTCGGTCCCCAATACGTGCTTGCGAACTCTCGTGCTCAGAAGCGTCTGCGGATCTTTCTCGATGTAAAGAATGGAGCGATTGTCCGCGAGCCACACGATGTCGGACTCCACATTGCCGATGTGCTCTTCCAGATCTTTGTCCGTGCCGAGATCTTTAAACCGCAAGGAAAACTGCAGGCGCCCCACTACGTCTTCCGTGAACGCCAACATCCTCGAGTTGGCGCTGACTTTGTAGGCGCCGACGTTATAGAAGCTTTGCCCTACGGCGCGCGCATTGCCGTCGATGAGTGTCTCCTCGCGCGCGTCCATCGAGCCTTTCTTGCGCGCATATACCGGCTGGTCTTTGCCCGCATCGAACCGCTTGTAGTACCAGTACCCGTGCTTCTTGAACGGTACGCTGCGATCTTCGGCTGGAATCCGGGCGACGATCTCTTGATAAAGCGTTTCGCGCAACGGCGCGAGCGGCTCCAGCACGGCTTCCTTGTAACGGTTCTCCGCCTCGAGGTAGGCGAGCACTTCCGGGTCTTTGCGCTTATCGTCGCGCAGCCAGTAATAGTCATCCTGGCGAGCGCCGTTCGGCGATATCACAGCGAACGGTTTCTTCGCCGCCTTCGGCGCTTGCAACGCCTGCCGCGCCGAAAGATTGGCGGTGCTTGACGGCGGCGGCGAATCGGCATGACATCCGCAAAGCGCGCTAACTACCAGCACCAACCCATGCTTATAAGACGGCTGCATCGTAGACCTCTCCCTGCGGCGACTTGTGCCCATCTAGCGGTGAACGTGTCGATGCTTTGTCGCGTAGGCGCCGCTTTGCAGAGCATCGTTGCAGCGGGCATTTTGCTGAGTCCGGCGGCGGCGTCCATGGCGGCCGAGCGCTCCGCCGACGACGGAACCGTCATCACACCTTTCAAGATGGAACAAGTCGCCCCCGGTGTCTATGTCCGCCGCGGGGTTGACGAAGACGCCACGCTCAGCAATCAAGACGCCATTGCCAACATTTCATTTATCGTCGGTGGGAATTCCGTTGCCGTCATCGACCCGGGCGGCAGTCTGCGAGACGGCCGGCGATTGCGTGCAACCATTCAGCGGACCACGAAACTCCCGGTTCGTTTTGTTGTCTTGACGCATGTACATCCGGATCACATCTTCGGCGCCGGCGCGTTCACCGCGGACCATCCGCAGTTCATCGGACATTTCCGATTGCAAAATGCGCTGGCGCAGCGCGGCGACTACTATCGTGAACGGCTCGACGCGGTCTTGGGTAAAGGGCAGGCGGGGCCGGTGGTCGCGCCGACGATGCTGGTGCAGGACCAGAAACAAATCGATCTCGGCGAGCGCACTTTGCAGCTCACGGCGCACGCTCTGGCGCATACCGATTCGGACCTCACTGTGTACGATTCCAAGACCGCCACACTGTTCGCCGCGGACCTACTATTCGTCCGCCGCGTGCCATCCTTGGACGGCAGTCTTAAAGGGTGGCTAAAAGAGTTGGACGCTTTGAAAACGATCAAAGCGCGGCGCGTGGTACCCGGTCACGGCCCAGCGAGCGTAGACTGGCCTGCGGGGGCTGCGGATCTCGAGCGCTATCTGGGCGTACTATTGCACGCGACGCGCGATGCCGTAGCCAAGGGTATGGATATCGATGCCGCCGTGAAAACGGTCGGCCGCTCCGAACGCGACAAATGGCTGCTGTTCGATGACTACCAGGGCCGCAACGTCACTCAAGCGTTCAAGGAGGTCGAATGGGAATGAATAGAAGACGGCGACGCGGCTGGTCCGCTCGGGAAGCATTGTTTACGTCTTTGCTGGCTGCCTGCATTCTGACATTCGCGTCCCCCAATGCCGCGCACTCGCAAACCACAACGTTCGACCCAGCTCATAGCGGCCAAGACGATACGGCCGCGCGCGCGCAGCGCTGGCAGGCTTTGCAGAAGGCCGTGTTCGGTCAGCGCACCGTAGAAAACGACACCGCGTCGCTTATCACGCTCGATGCACCACCCCGTGCTTTGGACGCTGCCCTGGTACCCATCGGTATCGAGCTGGCGCCGGGCAAATCGGTGAAGAGTGTCTGGTTGATCGTGGACAACAATCCGGGTCCGCTTGCGGGTCACTTCACGTTCGGACCGAAGGCGGATCCGCGCAGCATCAAGCTGCGCGTGCGCGTGAACGAATACACCTATATTCATGCTGTGGCCGAAACCACGGACGGAAAATTGATCGGTGTCGAAAAGTTCGTCAAAGCGGCCGGCGGTTGTTCCGCGCCGGGAGGTGCGGACGACTCCGAAGCGTTGAAGTCGATGGGCCTCATGAAATTGAAGCTGCTGAACGAGTTCTCGACGAGCAAGCCCATGCAAGCTCAGTTAATGATTCGTCATCCGAACTTCAACGGCATGCAGATGAATCAAACCACGCGCACCTACACGGCGGCGCGTTACATCAGGTCGGCAGATGTCACGTACAACGGCAGCTCCGTGTTTCATCTGGACTCGGACATTTCTCTGGCCACAGACCCGGTCATCACGTTCGGCTTCGTACCGCATGAGAAAGGCCAGCTGAAAGTGGTCGTAAAAGACAGCAAGAACGATACGTTCGATCAGTCCTTCGATGTGCCGGCGCCCGTAAGTTGAGCCGCGCGTTTTCCTTGAGCTCGCGCATCGCGCGATGCGCCACTGTGCTGCTGGTGGCCGGTTTTGCCGCGGCCCATGCGGCTCGATCCGCTGAGTCGACCGAGCCACCGCCATTCGCCCCGGAGCCGGAAGGCTATTGGACCGGCGCGATGAGCGGTCCCGTGCCGGAGACTTTGAAAGGCGGCAAAGTCATCCATCTCGAGGAATTGCTCACTTTGTTGAAGCACGGCACAGTCGCGACGGTGGATGTGTCGAACAAGCCGAAGCGACCCGAAGATTTGGCGAAAGACGCTCTGTGGTTGCCCCTTCCGCAACAAGTCATTCCCGGCAGCCTTTGGATTCCCGGCGCCGGCCTGGGCACTGTCGAGCGTGCCGTCGAGACCGTTTATCGCAAGCGTCTATCGACCGCGACCGCGAGCAATCCAACGTTCCCCATCGTGATCTATTGTCACGAGCGTTGCTGGTTGAGCTGGAATGCGGCGAAGCGCGCGGTGAGCTATGGCTACCGTAACGTCTATTGGTTTCCGGACGGCATCGAAGCCTGGAAAGCGGCGGGCCATAAAACCGTTGTCGCCCAGCCCATCGAACCCAAGCGCGTGAAACCAGCTGCCGCCAAACCCAAGCCCAGTGCGCCGGCGCCGGCGGGCCAGTCCGAAGTGAAACCGCCCGCTTCTTGAAGCCGCACTGGGCTCAGCGACCGCGCGGACTTATCCCTTCTTGAGCGCTCGCGCAAGCGCCTCGGCCATCACGCCGTTGCTTTGCGGCTCACGAGGCCGAGCGGCAGAAGGAGCGCGGTTGCGATCTCGATTGTCCCGTCCTCCGCCGAAGCCGCGATCCGCTGGGCCGCGCGAACCACTGCCACGCCCGCCATCGGCACCACCGTTGCGATTGTCTCGTCCGGCGCCCTCGCGCGCGGGCTCGGCCCGCGCCCGCGGCGCGGCTTCGTCGAGCTTCATCGTCAAAGCAACGCGCTTGCGCTGCAGATCCACATCCAACACTTTGACTTTGACCACGTCGCCGGCTTTTACGACTTCGCGCGGATCTTTGATGAACTTGTTGGCCATCATCGAGACGTGCACGAGCCCGTCTTGATGCACGCCGATATCCACAAACGCGCCGAAGTTCGTAACGTTCGTCACCACGCCTTCGAGCAGCATGCCCTGTTTCAGATCTTTGAGCTGTTCGACGCCTTCCTGGAATGCGGCGGTCTTGAACTCCGGGCGTGGATCGCGACCCGGCTTCTCCAGCTCGCGCAGAATGTCTCGCACAGTCGGCAAGCCGAAGCGCTCGTCAGTGTATGTTTCCGCGTTTACTTGCTTGAGCGCCCGCGTGTCGCTCATCACTTCCGCCAGCGGTCGTTTGAGGTCTGCGAGAATCCGCTCGACCACCGGATAGGCTTCCGGGTGCACGGCCGATGCGTCCAAAGGATTGTTGCCGCCAACGACTCGCAAGAACCCCGCAGCCTGCTCGAACGTCTTCGCACCTAAGCGCGGCACTTCCTTGAGCGCATCGCGATTGGCGAACGACCCATGCTCATCTCGATAACGCACGATCGCTTCCGCAAGCGCTGCGGACAATCCTGAAATCCGCGCGAGCAACGCGGGAGATGCCGTATTCACATCCACGCCGACCGCGTTCACGCAGTCTTCGACCACCGCATCGAGTGAGCGAGCGAGCTTGGATTGACTCACATCGTGCTGATACTGGCCCACGCCGATCGACTTGGGGTCGATCTTCACGAGCTCGGCCAGTGGATCCTGCAAACGCCGCGCGATCGACACCGCGCCACGCAGGCTGACATCCATTCCAGGTAATTCTTTCGATGCAAGCTCCGATGCCGAGTACACAGATGCACCCGCTTCAGACACGACGATCTTTGTGAGCTTGATATCCGTATTGCGCTTGATGAGATCCGCTGCGAGCTTATCCGTCTCACGCGAGGCCGTGCCGTTGCCGATGCTCACGAGATCGACGTTGTGCTTCTTCACCAGCAGCGAAAGTGCGTGCACGGACCCGTCCCAATCGTTTCGCGGCGCATGCGGATAGATGGTCGCAGTCTCGAGCACTTTGCCCGTTCGATCGACTATGGCCACCTTCACGCCCGTGCGCAGGCCCGGATCCAAACCCATCGTCGCGCGTGGCCCTGCCGGCGCCGCGAGCAATAGATCGTGCAGATTGCGCGCGAACACGCGAATGGCCTCTTCCTCGGCTTGCTCGCGCAGCGCAGCGAATAGCTCGCCTTCGATCTGCCACACCAGCTTGATCTGCCAGGTCCATCGAACCGTTTCGTGCAACCAGCCGTCGGCGGGCCGCTTCTGATCCGCAATTTTGAAGCGTGCGCAGATCTTGCGCTCGCAAGTGTTGAACGGCGCCGGACCGGTAGCGGCGGGGTCGGCCGCCAGCTCTTCCGGCAGCTTCAAACCTAAGCGCACGAATTCTTCTTTGCGCGCACGAAACAGCGCGAGCGCGCGATGCGATGGAATCGCCTTGATGGGCTCTCGATAATCGAAGTAGTCGCGAAACTTCGCGCCCGCCTCTTCCTTGCCGGGGACGATGCCGGAAACGAGTGAGCTGTTCGTTTGCACGTGCTCGCGCAAGTCGCCAACCAGCTCCGCATCTTCGGCGAACTGCTCCATCAAGACTTGGCGCGCGCCTTCAAGCGCGGCGGCGGCATCCGCGACACCCGGGTTTTCGCCCTGCTCGGTCGTGAACGCGGGCTTCAGATATTTCGCCGCTTCCATATTCGGATCCAGATTCGGATCCGCAAGTAATGCGGTCGCCAACCCATCCAGCCCTGCTTCGCGCGCAATCATCGCTTTCGTGCGGCGCTTCGGCTTGTACGGCAAATAAAGATCTTCGAGACGCTGTTTGGTCTCCGCCTCTTCGAGGCTCGCCTTCAGCTCCGCGGTGAGCTTGCCCTGCTCTTCGATACTTTTGAGAATGACGCCTCGACGTTCGTCGAGCTCGCGCAAATAGCGTAGGCGCTCTTCGAGCGTGCGCAATTGCGAGTCATCCAGCATCCCTGTCGCTTCTTTGCGATAACGCGCAATGAACGGGACGGTGCTGCCTTCATCAAGAAGTGCAACGGTGGCGGCGACTTGCTGCGGCCTGACGGCGAGCTCTGCGGCGATACGCGATTCAATGGAAAGCATTGTGAAGATGGGGGCGAATCGATTGGGCGGGGCACTATGCAGAAATCGACCCCGCACAACAAGGCTTGCAAATTGGCGACGCCCCGCGCCTGATTTATTCAGGGTCGGATCATTCGACGGCGCCGCACAGCGGGCTCGAAATGAGTGGGCATCCAAGCCGTGCGCGAAACGCTGCGCGGTGGCTCGCAAGGATCTGCTGCATCTGGACACCCCAACGCGAACCTGTCACTCTCAATCAGGATCGATCAAAATCAAGCATTAAGGGGGAAAAATGCAGCGGAGATGGATGCTCGGCACAGCCACGGGAGCGCTCTTTGTCGCATTGGTCGCGTGCTCGCCTAAGTCGGCGGATCAAGGTGGCGCACCTTCCGGAGATATTCGTGTGGGCCTGGTCGCAAAGTCACTCGGCAACGGATTCTTCGACGCCGTTAAAAAAGGTGGCGAGGAAGCAGCCGCTGAGCTGGGGCACGTGCAACTCGTCTTCACCGGCCCCACGACCCCGACCGCGGAAGGTCAAATCGAAGTATTGAACGCGCTGATCGCGCAGCACGTGGCGGCGATCGCGGTGTCCGCCAACGACCCCGATGCGCTCGTACCCACTTTGAAACGCGCCCAGCAGCGAGGAATCAAAGTGATTTCTTATGACTCCGCCGTCGCTCCGGAAGGCCGCAGTGTGCACCTCGCGCCCTCTTCGGATGCCTTGATCGGCGAAGCCTGTCTACAACTTGCGGCGGACGCCGCGCCCGGCGGCAAAGGAAAGGTGGCCATTGTTTCGGCGACGCCCACCTCCACGAACCAGAATGCCTGGATCGCCGCAATGAAACAGGCGCTGCCGAAGTTTCCGGGCCTGGAGATTGTCGACACGGTGTACGGCGACGATCTTTCGGATAAGTCCTATCGCGAGACCGTCGCGCTCTTGAAGCGCTATCCGGATCTGGCGGTCATCGTTGCGCCGACATCGGTCGGCGTGGTCGCCGCGGCCAAAGCGGTTGAAGATCAAGGACAGTCCGGCAAGATATTCGTGACGGGGCTTGGGTTGCCGTCGGAGCTTGCGGGGCACGTCAAGAACGGCACGGTCAAGAGCTTCGCGATCTGGAATCCCATCGATCTCGGTTATTCAGCAGTGCAAATCGCCGTGCAACTGGCGCGCGGCGGCAGTGCCGGGCCGGCAAGCAAGCTTGCCATCGGCCGCATGGGCGAAGTGACCTTCGGCGCGGACGGCAGCGGACCGATGAGCAAACCTTTTGTATACAACGCTTCCAACATCGAGCAGTTTGCGAAAATCTTTTAACGCGTCGCGCTGGACATGAACACGCCGCTGCTGCGCCTGTCGGGCATCGCCAAATCCTTCGGTGGCGTTCGCGCGCTCACGCGGGGCGAATTGGAATTGCGCTCAGGCGAAGTCACCGCCCTCATCGGCGAGAATGGCGCGGGCAAATCCACGCTCGTGAAGATTCTGACCGGTGTTTACACGCCGGATGCCGGTCAAATTGAGATAGACGGGCGCGCGGTGTCGATTCGCTCTCCCCAAGACGCTCTGCGCCTTGGCATCAGCGTCATTCATCAGGAACGCGTGCTGTTCGAAGACCTCACGGTCGCGGAGAACATCTTCGCGGGGCAGACACCGGCCAAGGCCGGAATTATCGGCTGGCATAATCTCTACACGCGTGCTGCCGCGCTGCTCGCGCAGTTGGAATCGCGCATCGATCCGCGCGCAACACTGATGCGCCTCAGCATCGCCGAAAAGCACTTGGTGCAGATAGCGCGAGCGCTTTCGCAAGACGCGCGCATCGTCGTGATGGACGAGCCGACGGCGGCGCTGTCGCATCACGAGGCCGAAGATCTTCTGAAAATCGTGCGCCGACTGAAGAGCGAAGGACGCGCCGTGCTGTATATCAGCCACAAATTCGAAGAAGTCTTCGCGGTTGCCGATCGATATGCCACATTTCGAGACGGCGCCGAAGTCGGCTCCGGCCGGATCGCGGATGCAACGCTCGATAACCTCGTAAAGCTCATGGTCGGACGACCCGTCGATCAAGTTTTTCCGAAGCTTGATGCGCAGATCGGCGCCGAAGTGCTCCGCGTCGAGGGCCTCTCTCGCGAACCCGAGTTTGCCGATGTGAGCTTCACGCTCCGTCGCGGAGAGATTCTCGGCGTGTATGGGTTGGTCGGCGCCGGCCGAACCGAAGTGATGCACACGCTCTTTGGGCTGAGCAAGGCGCGCGCCGGGCGCTTGCTGCTCGATGGCCGGGAGCTTCGATTGCGCGGCCCGGAAGACGCTGTGCGTGAAGGCATCGTCTATGTGCCGGAAGATCGCCAAACGCAGGGCGCCATTCTCTCGCGCTCCATCTGCGACAACATCACGCTTCCCAGTCTGGGTGGGTTCGCCCGCGCGGGATTCGTGCAATCCAAGCGGGAAGAGGCTGCCGCCCAAGATTGGGTGGCGCGCCTGCAAGTGAAGTGTACGAGCGCGCAGCAGGAGGTCGGCAGTCTCTCGGGGGGTAATCAACAAAAAGTGGTTCTGGCACGTTGGCTTCTGACAAAGCCCCGAGTCCTGATCCTTGACGAGCCGACCAAAGGCATCGATGTTGGCTCCAAAGCCGTCGTGCACCGACTCATGAGCGAGCTTGTCCAACAGGGGCTCGCGGTGATCATGGTCTCTTCAGAGCTTCCGGAGATACTCGGGATGTCGGATCGTGTGTTAGTGATGCGCCGGGGCCGCATTCGCGGCTCCTTCGAGCGCGCCGACGCGCAAGCGGAAACCATTCTGCGAGCGGCTACCGACTCATGAACGCCGCTTCCATCAGAATGAATCGCCGCGATCTGGGCCTCGCCGCGGTCACACTGGCCCTGCTCGTCGCGGTGAGTGTGCGTTTCCCGGCATTCGCGCAACCCGCGAATCTGCTAGAAGTGTTCGACGACACTTCCATTCTCATTCTCCTCGCGCTCGGCCAGATGTCCGTGCTGCTCACTCGGGCCGTAGATTTGTCGGTGGCCTCGAATGTGGCGTTCACGGGCATTTGCGTCGCACTATTCAACCAAGCCTTTCCGGATATGAGCGTCGCGGTCATCGTCATCATGGCGCTCGCCATCGGGGGGGTGCTCGGCCTATTGAACGGTGTTCTCGTTTGGTTGCTGGAGATGCCGAGCATCGTGGTCACGCTCGGCACGATGGCGATCTACCGTGGCCTGACTTTCGTACTTTCTAAAGGCGCGTGGGTCACGAGCAATGAAATGTCTGCCGCGTTTCAGAACGCCATCCATGTTCGTTTGCTCGGCTTCACCGTGCTGTCATGGCTTGCGGTTCTCGCCGTGGCCGCCGCCTATTTCATGCTGCGCTTCACTTCCTTCGGGCGGCGCTTTTATCTGGCCGGCGGCAATCCCGCCGCGGCCGCCTATGTCGGCGTGAGCGTAGGCAAAGCGCAGTTCGCGGCATTTACACTCTCCGGCGTCATCGCGGGGCTGTGCGGCTACCTTTGGGTCGCACGATTTGCAGTCGCGTATACGGATGTTGCGCTTGGCTTCGAGCTGCAAGTGATCGCGGCCTGTGTCATCGGCGGCGTTTCCATCGCGGGCGGCATCGGTACAGTCGCCGGTGTTCTGATCGGCTGCCTGTTTCTCGGCATCATCAAGAATGCCCTGCCCTTGATCGGTGTCTCACCGTTCTGGCAAATGGCGGTCAGCGGTGTCGTCATTACGCTTGCCGTCGTTCTTAACGCCCGGCGTGAACACAGCGGCGGCCGGCAAATCCTCGAGGCGCAGCGGACATGAGTGCGCCGCCAAATTCAGTTTCCGCGCCACCGGCGGCGCCCGCGCCGCGCACTTTCAAGCTCGCCTGGGCGCGATGGGAATACCTGTTGACGATAGCCATCGGCGCCGTCTTCACAGCCAACGCGATGCGCTCGCCCTATTTCCTCGACCCCTGGACGCTTTCCGACGCCACCTTCAATTTCACCGAGAAAGCATTGGTCGCACTGCCGATGGCTTTGCTGATCATCGCGAAGGAAATCGACCTCTCGGTCCCCGCGATCATTGCGCTCTGCTCGGTCGCCATGGGCCTCGCCGCCGAAGCCGGTCAACCGATTCCCGTTCTGATCACGATCGGTTTGTGCACGGGCGTGGTCGCGGGGGCATTGAACGGTGCGCTGATCACGCTATTCCGCGTGCCTTCCATCGTTGCGACGATTGGAACCATGAGTCTGTTCCGTGGCGTGGCGTATGGCGTGTTGGGCGATCGCGTGCTCAAAAACTATCCACCCGAGTTCGCCTACTTCGGGCAGGGCTATATCGCAGGCCCCATCTCTTTCGAGTTGGTGTTGTTCATGGTTGGCGTGTTGGGCTGCGCGGCTCTCTTGCACTACACGGTGGTCGGGCGTCGCATTTATGCCATCGGCGCCAACCCCGTTGCCGCTCAGTTCTCGGGTGTGCGTGTCGATCGCTACCGCTTCTTGCTGTTCGTTGCGACCGGCCTCGCAAGTGGCATTGCGGCCATCCTGGTCACCTCGCGACTCGCGTCCACGCGCCCCTCCATCGCTCAAGGCTGGGAGCTCGAGATCATCTCGATGGTAATTCTCGGCGGCGTCTCGGTCGCCGGCGGACGCGGCACCATCGCCGGCGTGGCGCTGGCGGCGGTGCTGCTTGGTCTCGTCACCTTCGGGCTGGGCCTTGCAAATGTTCCCGGTATCGTCATGTCGATCTTCGTCGGCGCACTGCTCATTCTCGTGGTCGCCATCCCGGCAATCGCACGGAAACTCGCGGCGCGCCGCTGACGCTCGCCGGACACTGCTAACATAGAACTTGAGCTTCCCAATGCCCGGGGACTTGAGTTCGTACTATGCCAAAAAGACTCGGCCGCAATCGCACGCAGGCGCTCGTAGAGCGACTCGGCCAGGATGTCGTCTCTGGAGCCTACGCCGGATCCAAAGGCTTTCCGATCGAAGCGCAGCTCTGCAAACAGCTCGGCGCGAGCCGCAGCATCCTGCGCGAGGCCGTGAAGATGCTCACGGCCAAGGGCCTGCTCGGCGCCCGCCCGCGGCATGGCACCTGGGTTCGCCCGGAGGAAGAGTGGAATCTGTTGGACCCGGATGTTCTGCGTTGGCTGCTCGATCGCAAATTCTCATTGACCCTGCTGGCGGAGTTCACGGAAGTGCGCCTGGCTATCGAGCCGATGGCCGCGCAGATCGCCGCCTACAGCGCAACGCCCGCGACCATCGCGCCGATTCGCCATGCCATCGACCGCATGCGCGCGGCCAAAGCCGGCAAAGACGATCCATTGGATTCGGACATCGCATTTCATGTGGCCGTGCTAAAAGCCACGGGCAATCGTTTTTTCGCTCAGCTTGAAGAGCTCATCGACACCGCGCTGCGCATTTCCATACGGCTCACCAATCGCACCAAAGGCGTCGCGCTCGGAGACGTAACCGCGCACGAGAAAGTGCTGGATGCGATCGCCGCGCACAAAGCGGACCAGGCGCGAGCGCTCATGGAGGAACTTTTGAGCGAGGTCATGGATTTAATTAACGAGGCGAAATCATCGTCCGCGCTCCCCCGCACGAGCGAGCGCAAAGCTACCGGTACGAAGGCACGCCGATGATGCGAATGCGCGCGATGATTTTCGATCTCGACGGCACCCTGGTCGATACGGTGTATGCCCACGTATTCGCTTGGCAGCGCGCGTTCGAAGAGATCGGACTCGCTATCGATGGCTGGCGCATTCATCGCCGCATCGGCATGAGTGGTGGGCTGTTCGCTCGCGCCGCCGCGCGCGAGCTCAATCATGAGCTAACGGCCGAAGCCGTCGAAACGCTGCAAAGCCGCCACGGCGAGTTGTTTCGCGAGTTCCTGCCGAATCGTCGGCCGCTGCCCGGCGCCGTAAGCTTGCTGCAAGAGCTGCGCGCCGCAGGTGTGCTATTTGGAATTGCGACTTCCGGCCGTCGCCCGGAGATCGACAAATCCTTGGAGGTGCTCGGCATCGATGACCGAACGGTGGTGATCGAGCGCGGTGATGTCTCGCGCGCAAAGCCTGAGCCGGATTTGTTTCTCGCCTGTCAGCAGCGCCTCGGCGTGCCGCCCGGCGAATGCTATGTGATCGGCGATGCGGTGTGGGATTTGCTCGCTGCGCGACGCGCAGGCATTTTGAGCATTGGATTGCTGAGCGGTGGTTACGGCGAAGACGAGCTCGTGAGCGCCGGCGCGTTTCGCGTGTATCGCGATCCGGCTGAGCTGCAAAGCGCTCTGGACGAATTGGGCGTGCTACCGTAACGCCTCTCGGTCGTGCTTCGTAAGCCAACGTTATCTGGTAGTCAGCTTGTCTTCACCGCCGGCGCTCCCCTCTCCGCAACCCCCAGCCGACTCTTCGACGGCGCTGAGCCATCCGGGCTATCGAATGTTCTTCTGTTGTACGGCAGCCGCGATGATGGCCGACAACATCGAGCATGTGATCAGCTACTGGGTGATCTTTCAAAAATTTCAATCGCCGATGCTCGGCGGCTTTGCGGTCGTATCGCATTGGCTACCGTTTTTATTGTTCTCCGTCTATGCGGGCGCGCTGGCCGACCGCTTCGATATCCGCCGCGTCATTCAACTCGGCATGCTCATCTTCATGGCGGTGTCGGCCACCTGGGGCCTGCTCATTGCAACGGGCAAACTAGAGATGTGGCACGCGATGACTTTGCTCGTAGTCCACGGTCTCGCCGGCGTACTGTGGACGCCGACCACACAAATTATCGTGCACGACATTGTGGGCCTGCAGAAGCTGCCGAGCGCAGTGCGTTTGAACGCAGTGGCCCGTTACTTGGGCATGTTGCTGGGCCCCGCGGTCGGTAGCGGCTTTCTTCTGGCGTTCGGAGCGGCCCACGGCATTCTCATTAACGCGCTCATTTATCTGCCGATGCTCATCTGGCTTTGGAAGGCACCGTACGGATCGAAGTTTCGCAAAGAACCCCCGCCGCCTCGCGCGGTGCGCGGGTTTACCGACATTCTGGCGACGTTTCGCAACATCGCGGGAAATCGCACGATCATGTCGATGACCTTGTTGGCCGGTGCCGCATCATTTTTCATCGGCTCCGCCTATCAAGCACAGATGCCGGGCTTCGCAAATGACTTGGGTCACGGGCATGCCGGCGTGGCCTATAGCGCTTTGCTCGCCGCCGATGCGCTCGGCGCATTGATCGGCGGTCTGGTGCTGGAAAGTTTCGGCTTGCTCAAACCGAATCCGCGCACAGCTTTCATCCTGGCGCTGCTGTGGTGTTGCACCCTCGCCTCATTTGCGTTGACCGATGTCTACTCTTTTGCCCTGCTCTTGCTCTTCGCCGCAGGTTTTCTCGAGCTGGCTTTCATGGCCATGTCGCAAACTTTGGTGCAGCTCAACTCACCGCCGGCCATTCGCGGTCGGGTCATCGGCGTGTTTTCCATGGCCAGTCTCGGCATGAGAACTTTTAGTGGGATCACCGTCGGGTTGCTGGGCGGCATGATCGGCATTCACTTCTCGCTCGCGGCGAGCGCCGCCGCGTTGATCCTAGTCATCACGGTCGTATTCGCGCTCAGCTCAAAAGTCTCTACGGCGCCCGCGTGAGCGCGCGCCCTGTCGGACAGCCAACAGCGTTTCGCTTGCGACGCGGCCGTCGAGCAATTTGACGGTGCGCTTCCAGGTTCTCGGCGTCAGGTGCCTTGCGCACGGCTCAGCGGCCACACTTTCGTCTCTGCCCGGCCGCGGCCCTCTCGCCTGTTTATTTCAGATTCAAGCTCGCCCGAGTCCGGAGGGCTCCTTTTAGTCTCACTGAGGAACAATCTTTCAAAATACTCGATCGTGCGTATCAATCCCGCGCGCAGCGGCACACCAGGCTCCCAATCCAACTCAGAGCGCGCTAGACGGATATCCGGTTGACGGCGCCTCGGGTCATCGATCGCGGACTCGCTCGTGCGGATCGTCGACCGAGATCCCGTGAGATCGACGATATGCTCTGCGAGCTGTTTTATCGTGATCTCTTCCGGGCTGCCGATATTCACCGGCCCGGTGAACTCATCACGACTCTTCATCAGACGCACCAAGCCTTCAATCAGATCGTCAACGTAACAGAAAGACCGAGTTTGCTCTCCGGACCCATAGATCGTCAGAGGCTCGTTCCGCAACGCCTGTCGGATGAAGTTAGACACAACCCGGCCGTCGCACGGATGCATGCGAGGTCCATAGGTGTTGAATATTCGCGCAACTTTTATGGAGGTACCGTGCTGACGCCGGTAATCGAAAAACAATGTCTCCGCACAGCGCTTGCCTTCGTCATAGCATGCGCGGGGCCCGATCGGATTGACGTTTCCCCAATACTGCTCCGATTGGGGATGCACATCGGGATCGCCGTAAACCTCGCTGGTTGAGGCCTGCAGAATGGTCGCTTTCGTCCGGTGCGCGAGACCTAGCATATTGAGTGCGCCGTTGACGTTCGCATTGGTCGTCTGGACCGGATCGTATTGATAATGAAGAGGCGAAGCGGCACATGCGAGGTTATATATCTGATCGACCTCGAGGCAGATGGGAACCGTCACGTCGTGTCGGATTACCTCAAACCGCGAGCAAGTCGACAAATGCGCAATGTTTTGGCGGCTACCGGTAAAGAAGCTGTCGAGACAAATGACGTGCGCCTCTTCTTCAATGAGCCGGTCGCACAGATGCGATCCCAGAAAGCCGGCGCCGCCCGTAACGAGGATCTGCTTTGAATCCGAAAGTCTGGGCATATGGATTTCCTACTGAACGTCGGACCGGGTTGACGGAGCCGCTCACGATATGTGCGTCGAGTATTCTCGATTCCACTACATCACAACAGCGTGGGTAAGCGCTCGACGATTGCGGAGACGCTGCTCGCATGCGGGCCCGCTTCAAGCACTGTGCGCGGCCGGATAAAACGGATCAGCAGATAAAGAAGCTCCGCGATGCGCTCGGTGCCTTGAACGGGGACTGATTCCAGGAACACCGGGTCGGGTCCTCCGGTCCATGCATTGCGATATGAATGACCGGCATGCCGTGTGTGTGTGTGTGTGTGTGTGTTCCAGTTGCGAGCCGTCACATCTGACAGCGGCTGTCTGAATGTGACAAGACTGAGCGCTGAGCTGTTATTTCAGCCGCTTGCGTCTTTGCGTCTTGCAAAGTCCAACGATCGCATTGGCAAATGTCTTTGAGACATTCGGCGGGTGTTAGATTCCGTCCACAACGTGAAGATGTCGGTCTGCCGTCTGCTAGACCAAACCGGCGCACGGCGCGAGCTCAAGAGACTCTTCGGCTCAGCAGCGCTTCGATAGTGTCGTCCGAAGTGGGCGCACAAGTGCGCACTTCGATGAGCCCGCCGTTGACGGCCGCCGCGGGATTCGCGGAGATCAATCCCGGTAGATCGCCGATGCCCGCGGCATTGCGCGTGCCCGACCAACCGATCCAAGTATTGCGCCGCGCTTTGGCGCGATACAGTGCCATGTCGGCGATCTTCAAAGTCTGTTCCCAACTGAGCAAATAGGGATCGTCCGAAACAAAAGGATAGGTCGCGAAGCCCACGGAGCAGCTCGTACGCGCGAGCTGAGAATTGGAGATCGGAAAGCGACGCCTTGCAATGGTGGACCGAACGCGCTCCGCGAGCGCGGCGCCGCCATCGAAGCCGAGTGGCGCAGATACGATCACGAACTCATCGCCGCCCCACCGCACGACTTTGTCCGTGGAGCGCACACAGTCGAGCAGAATCGAGCTGACGCCCGCGAGCAAGCGGTCGCCGGCCTCATGGCCAAACTCATCGTTGATTGGCTTGAGACGGTCCAGATCGATGAGCATCAGAATCATGTGCTCGGCATCGATCTCCTCGGCCTTAGGTTTTACCTTCGAAACGAAATTGGGCATCGCCGCGCCGAGCGAGCGGCGGTTGCCAAGACCGGTGAGCGGATCGGAAAAGCTGGCCTCCTCCAATCGCTCGTTGGCCTGTTCCAACTCGGAGTTTCGCATCGACAAGTCTCGCGTACGATTTAGGACATCGGCATTGAGGCGTCGCTGGTACTTTTCCTCGCGAACACCTCGGCGGCGCTGGGTCGTCAACACGGCGAGCAAGATGCCGGCCAGCGCCAAAAAATAGAGCGCATAGGCCTGCCACGTCAGCCACGGCGCCGGTTTTACCGAAAAGGCGAACGAGAGGCCCTGCTGATTCCAAGCGCCATCCGCGTTAGCAGCGCGCACGCGCAGCACGTAGTCGCCGCCGGGCAGGTTGCTGTAGGACACCCGGCGCTCTTTGCCCGCATCCACCCAGCCCGGCTTGAAACCCTGCAGCTTGTATTGGAAGCGGTTCTCTTTCGGGTTCGCGAAGTCCAAGACCGCAAATTCAAAAGTAATCAGATTATGCCGGTAGGCAAGATTCAGGGGCTCTCCGCGCGAGCGGCGCGCGTCGACACGGTTGTCGCCTTCATAGACCGCTGTCAGCGCAACAGACGGTGTGGAATCGCTCCACTTGATCTGCGCAGGATCGAACGCGTTGAAACCATTCGAGCCTCCGAAAAGCAGCTCGTCGCGGCGGTTGCGAAAGTGCGCGCCGGGCGCGAATTGCTCACCCTGCAAGCCATTGCGCACATGATAGGCATGCACGACTCCGGAGCCGGGATCGAGTCGCGCGAGACCATAGCTCGTGCTCAACCACAGACTGCCGCGCGCGTCCGAGCGAATGCCGAATACGGAAGTGTTTGGCAGACCCTGTGCCGCACTGATGTTCGTGAATCGAATCGACTTCGGCCGGTCCGACGAGCCCACCACTCGGTCCAATCCGCCGCCGTGCGTGCCGATCCAGACATTTCCGCTTGGATCGACATGTAGCGCATAGATGGAATCGCTGCTGATCGAGGCCGAATCACGCGGATCGCGTTGAAACCGATAGATGCGGTCGGTTGCAGGATCAAGAACATGGGCGCCGCCCCCATCCGTGCCGATCCAAATTCGGCCACCCTTATCTTCCGCGAGCGCCGTGATGCGTCCATTGGCTAGATGCTCGGGATTCGCAGGGTCCGGCACATAGCGCTGCATCTGTCCCGACTTAAGATCCATCTTCGTCAGTCCGCCGCCGGCGGTGCCGATCCACAGGTGATTCGCGGAATCTTCAAGCAGCGAAAGCACGCCGCGTGCGCCCACCGAGCGCAGGTTCTTATTTTCGTTCCCGTAACTGACGACGCTGCGTGTTTGCGGATCGACCCGGCTCAGGCCGCCATTCAGAGTACCGACCCAGATGAATCCCAGCCGGTCCGTAAGCAAGGCGGAGACATGCGTGTCCCCGAGCGCGCGAGCGTCCGCGAAGACTCCACTGAGCGTCTCTCGCGAGCGGTCGACGATCAGAAGTCCAGCGTTCGCGGTGCCCATCCAAAGAACACCTGAGCGATCTTCGGTGAACGCCGTGGCAGCCGTTCCGCTCGCATGATGACCAAAGGCCCAGGTGCGCGGATTCCACTTTGCGGCGCCTCCCGACTTCGTGCCGATCCACAATAGGCCACTGCGGTCCTCGACAAGCGAGACGACGTGATTGTCTGGCAAGCTCGTCACATCCGCAGGATCGTTGCGGTACACATCGAACGTTTTGCGCCCACGATTGTAAAGAGCGAGACCTGCTTCCGTGCCGATCCAAACACGGCCGGCGCTGTCTTCGAAAATAACGTTCACGCGATCCGCAGGCAGTGAGCCTGCATTGCCGGATTCATGGCGCAACAGAGTTTGCGAGCCGTCGCGCGCATCGAGCAGAATCACACCCGCCTCGGTACCGATCCATATCGCACCGGAGCGGTCTTCGTAGAGAGTGAGAATCGATACCTTGCGATCCATTGTCGCCGGCAGCGTGACATGCTCAATGTTCCGCGTTTTAAGGTCGAGCCGATCGAGTCCCGAGTCGGTGCCCACCCAAAGATAGCGTTGCGAATCCTCTAAGAGCGCCTGAATGGAATCGCTGGCCAGGCTGTCCGCGTTCGCAGGGTCATGACGCCACCGCGCAAGAATATTGCGATCTGGATCGAACAAGGCAAGTCCGGCGCCGTCGGTTCCGATCCACAATAGGCCCTGCCGATCGAATCGAATGGTGCGAACGCGCTGCAGGCCGGCATTGGCCGTTGCTTGGATCGCCGTGAACTCAAGATCGTTAGCATTTTTGCGCGCAATGCCGCCGCGCTGTGTCGCGACCCAGAGTTGTCCGGCGGAATCCACCCTGGCGTCGACGAGAACGTTGTCCGCCAGCCCTTGCAAGTCGGA